>Ga0209121_10004425_pt1 | contig 13116 bp, 5 predicted proteins | sample Cruoilmetagenom3_FD_187292 | JGI IMG/M metagenome (GOLD analysis project Ga0209121, IMG submission 187292) | Oil polluted marine microbial communities from Coal Oil Point, Santa Barbara, California, USA - Sample 3 (SPAdes) (version 2) | ecosystem: Environmental > Aquatic > Marine > Oil seeps ... | reverse complement strand
TACCAATCGCGTAAGGCTCAAAGTCTGTACAGGATTTCTATCGAGGAAGGACAAACTCAACCCGAATTCGTTATGAGATGTTCCAACTATCATCCTTCGCTGTCACCGGATCAGCAAAACGTGGCTTATATCGAAAACGGTTCTTTGGTAATTGTTGACATCTCGTCGCAATCGTCAATTGTTGACTGGAAAGGATCTCCGAGGATGTGGGCTGGAACCTGGTCCCCAAGCGGCTCTCAGTTTAGTCTTGGCGGCATTTACGATCCTGAGATCAGAACAGGTTTGTGGATCTACGACCTGAACCGAAAGCAGGCTGAAAAAGTTCTTGCCGGCCAGATTACTAAGGCAAACTGGAATAAGGATGAGACGCAACTGGCCTTTTCTTTGGGAGCACCATTTAATGAGGTCTGGGTGGCGGATATCGATTCCAATATTTCAACCATTGAAGCGCTCGGCCCGGGACTCACTCTGGAACAACACTATCAGGAAATGTTGAATTTCTATACCGGCAGAATTGAGGCCGATCCCCGGGATGCAGACAGTTATTTCCATCGGGCACAATACCACGATTATTTAAATGAACAAAAGGAATCCGCTGACGATATGGAAAAATATGCCGCCGTCCTTAACCCTAAACAGGCAATGATTTCATCTGAAACCGGTTCCGGGTCTTTTCTCTCGCGTCTATGGCAGGGCATTCCCACGAATATGGGGCCGACGGTCAACAGTTCATCTCACGATGCCGCCCCCAGCCTTACGGCTGACGGTTTGTCGCTTTTCTTCAATTCTCGCCGGCCTGGCGGCCATGGCAATTGGGATCTGTGGGTTACTACACGCCCAACGAAAGAGGATGAATGGGGAGTCCCGGAAAACCTTGGGTCGATTGTCAATACAGAATCCGTGGAAGTGTCTCCAAGCATCTCTGCCGATGGTCTGGCGCTCTTCTTCGATTCTGACCGGCCGGGGGGATATGGTAATTCGGATCTGTGGGTTACATCGCGGACGACAACAAACGTACCCTGGGAAGAACCGGTGAATCTTGGCCCGGTCATCAATAGCCCTGATAAGGAGTTTGCTCCGGCAATTTCAACTGATGGTTCCACACTCTACTTTTGTTCCAACAGCTCCGGCGGCGAGATCGGATGGGAGCTGCTCGTGACAACGCGAGCGGCGGCAGGCAACAACTGGAGTATCCCGTATAGTCCCGGATCGATTGCCGGTAATCCGGCTGTTTTCAATTCCCTTTGCAACCCGAATATTTCTGCCGATGACCTGACTCTCTTCTTCGAATGTATGCTGCCCGGCTGTGGCGCTGTCGATATATGGGTTACTACACGGTCAGACGTTTCTGATTTGTGGGCACAGCCCATGAATCTTGGTCCGACAATTAATAGTATGTATAACGATGCCACTACCTGCCTCTCGGCTGATGGATCTACCTTCTATTTCGGATCTGATAGGCCCGGCGGGGAGGGTAGCTGGGACCTATGGCAGATTAACATCACTTCTATACCGGAGTCGCCACTGAAAGAGGGTGATGTTAACTCAATCCGGAAATCGCCTCGAAGCAATGCAAGAAAGGATGTGGCACTTGGGAAGAATTATTAGACTGGGTTGATGAAGCGGCTCTCATGAGAAATATGTGGTTTATGAACGCTTCTGTGACTCGCGAGCAAAATGATAAATATTTTTAGCTCAAAAAAGCAGCCGGTGAGTATCACACCGTCAAGCGAATAACTCACCGGCCCAGCCAAACCCGGGTGGATGGTTTGCACGCCCGAGCCGAGGCTCATGTCATGATACAGCAAACCGAAAAAAGAAACAAGTTTGGAGGTATGAATTATGTTTCGGAAAAAGATGACAATTTCACTCGTATTAATTTTGACTTTAATCCTAATGGTGGAGGTTGCACAAGCTGACTATACCTTCGGCACTCCTGTGAACCTCGGTCCGCCAATCAATAGCGAGGCACCGGATGCCAGCTTGGCCATCTCGTCTGACGGGTTGGAAATGTACCTTGTCACCGAACGGCCCGGCGGGCAAGGCGAAGCCGATATATGTGTGGCGAAACGACCAACCAAGTCAGATCCATGGGGCGAGCCGGTCAACCTTGGACCGACTGTTAATAGTTCAGCATGGGATGCTGAACCGGCAATTTCCGCCGATGGCCTGTCACTTTATTTTGATTCTGGACGGACCGGCGGACATGGCGAACAAGATATTTATGTAACAACGCGGCCTTCCAAAAACGATCCCTGGGGCACGCCGGTTAATCTTGGGGAACCAGTTAATACATCGTCCCAGGATTCCGAGCCATTTATCACGGCCGACGGTCTGGAGTTGTATTTTGTTTCCTATCGCCCTGATGGGTATGGTGAATCCGATATATACATGACAAAACGGCCAAGCAAAGGTGATCCCTGGGGCGAGCCGGTTAATCTTGGACCAATCATCAACACGCCTGGGTGGGAGGGTACGCCATATCTATCGTCCGATGGCCTGAAGCTCTTCCATTACGGTTTCGCTCGGGAAGGTGCTATAGGTCCCGTCGATATTTGGATGTCAAGTCGGGCGACAAAAGATGATGAGTGGGCAAATTGTGTTGTATTAGGTCCTGAAGTTAACAGCCCGGCAGTCGATACGAATCCTTGTCTCTCTTATGATGGCTCTATCTTGTACTTTCAATCCCTGCGTTCCGGCGGATTGGGTGAGTTCGATCTTTGGCAGGTATCAATCGATCCGGTCGTTGACCTCAACGGCGACGGTATTGTCGATTCCGCGGATATGTGTATTGTCGTTGATAATTGGGGAACGGATAATCAACTATGCGATGTAGGCCCGATGCCCTGGGGTGACGGTATTGTTGACGTTGAAGACCTCATTGTTCTTGCTGAACATTTATTCGAGGAATTCCCTCCGGCTGAAGAGGTTGAGTAAGTTGTATTTTGCAAGGCAGAGAACTACTTAAAGAAGAAATAAAGCGCTTAGAATACTCATAAAGAGCTGGCGGCTTGCGGGGCTGCCAGCCCTTTGTTATTTGGAACCATTCACAGAATACTTTTTTTCCGGGATACAGTTGGTGGGATTTGTATCGCACACTTTTTCAACTTCGTCAATCCTTTGAATCCTCTCTGAAATATGTATGGCGTCCCCCTTCGAGGTTTTTTCTTGTAAAAGATGGATTAAATGTTATAATCATTGTGTTTGATAGGTTTTTACTGGAGGAGGCCAAAATGGCATACGATCGGGGTTTTTCAAAAGAACCGCATGTCGCTAGAAAAGCGCACAGTTCACGACATGTAATTTCTATCGAGTTGAAAGGTGATAGAAAGATGAAAAAAACAATTTCACTTATGTTGATTGTGATATTGATCTTGATTGCAGATGTTGCGAAGGCGGATTTTATTTTTGGCACTCCAACTAATCTCGGGCCGAATGTCAACACCGCTTCAAGCGAGGGTGGGAACGGTGGTTTGAGCATTTCGGCAGACGGCCTTTCACTCTATTTTAGCTCTAATCGGTCGGGCGCAGTAGGGGGTAGCGGATGGAGCGCTATGGACCTATGGGTAGCTACGCGAGAAACGACAGCCGATGAATGGGGAACACCATCAAATCTCGGATCCGTTGTGAATTCTTCAAAAGCAGATTACATGTCGTACATTTCAGTCGACAGCCTGTCGCTCTACTTTAGCTCCGAACGGCCCGGTGGTTTAGGTATACGCGACCTTTGGATGACAACAAGGGCAACAACAAATGACGATTGGAGTGAGCCAGTTAATCTTGGACCGGCTGTAAACACTTCTTCTAACGAACGTAGGATGTGGATTTCATCGGATGGTTTGATGCTTATGTTCCAGTCCGACCGGCCGAGAACCTCCGGGTATGTCGAAATATATATGACTACCCGGGCAACCACAAACGACGACTGGGCTGAGCCGGTCAAACTTGGTCCACCTGTAAACAAAACATCAGATATTAGCCCAATCGTCTCATCTGATGGAAGTACACTTTACTTTAGTTCCTATAACAGAGATGGTGGATATGGCGTTTGGGACCTATGGCAGGTGTCCATCGATCCGATCGTTGATCTCAATGGAGACGGAATCGTCGATACCGCCGACATGTGCATCATCGTGGATCACTGGGGTACTGATGATCCCTTGTGTGACATCGGCCCAATGCCCTGGGGTGACGGCATCGTTGATATTCAGGACCTGATCATCCTCGCTGAGCATTTGTTTGAGGATGATCGGTTGATCCACCATTGGATGTTGGATGAAACGGAAGGTGGCATAGCTTATGATAGCGCAGGGGACAAGAACGCCGTGCTTCATGGTGATCCACTCTGGCAACCCACTTCTGGTAGGATTGACGGCGCTCTGGCTCTTGATGGAGAAGATGATTATCTAACGACACCTTTCATATTAGATCCAGCCGCCGGATCCTTTTGTGCTTTTGCCTGGATTAAAGGAACTGAACGTGGGAGAGCTATTATTTCGCAGAGCGATAGCACAGGTTTTAGCCAGCTATGGATTGGTGCTGATCCATCTTATGGCAGACTGATGACAAGATTGATGCATCCGCCATTTCCGCCATTGATTTCTGATGCGGTCATCACCGATGGCCGGTGGCATCACGTAGGCCTTATGTTCGACTTAGAGCGATTACACAGATACTTGTATGTGGATGGAGTCAAGGTTGCCGAGGATAGCGTTCTTGTAGGTGGTGTAGCTTTGGATGGTGATCTTTTCATAGGTGTTGGAGAGGGTATCAACAAGGCCACTTTCTTCTCCGGCCTGATCGACGATGTAAGCATATACAACGCCGCACTCAGTGCGGAAGACATCGAGAGGATAGTGCGTTAATATAAGGATAACGAGGATAATTAAGGACGAGGATTTAAAGGGAGTAATAGGCAAATATGTCTTGATGGCCGTTGTTGTCTATTTTTGCTCGTCTGAGCGTTTGAACTTCTCTTCGAGCTGCTTGATGAGAGGGTCATCGGGATCTATAGGCTGCGGTTTTGGCGGAGCTTTTATATCGGTGCTCGGTTTGACCATTACTAAGAGATTCCTTGTTTTCTCCGTTTGGGGTGGGCTATCAAAAAGTCCGCCGACAACCGGCAATCCACCCAGTATCGGCAAAGTTGAGGTGGTTTCGATCTGCCGGGTGATTTTTGGCCGCAATTGAGCAGCGTTAGGCCGTCGGGAATCAGGCACTGTGTCCTTGTTCTGACGACAGATATGTGGGGTATCTGGTAGGGATATTTTCCTTTGTACATGCGATCCTCGACGCTCTGGAGCCGGTGGATTTCCAGTTCGAAATCGATGAAGATGACATCCTTTTTGTCGGATGTCTGTTGCGGTCTGATTTTGAGGAAAGTACCTAACGTGGCCGTGTCGAATTTGGGCTTCGGCTCTTCGCCGGGGCGGTTCGGCTCGCTGTAGCCCGAGGTGTAATTGTATTCGGTTGAAACGGCCATCTCCGCTGTCTTGCGGTCCCACGCCGTGACTCGCGGCGCAGTCAGCACTTTGGTATCCTTATGTGCCAGGGCGGTTTTGAGAAGGAAATCTACGTTGGATTCGTTGAGTGCGATGTTGTAAGTCTTGAGATTATCCGAGTTCCAGACCGAGGAAGGCTTCGGCTCTGGCCATGCGTTAAAATCGGGTATGGAATTTGGGTCAAAACCGATTTCTTTAAGGAACTCGTCGCCGACCGTCATAATTCTTGCTTCGATCTGGATTTTGGCTTTGCCGGTGTTGGGCTGTTCTTCTTCTGGCAGGGGTTTGAGGTAAATCGTATCATCAGTCTGTTCGGCGGCGTAGCCTTTCGAACACAGTGCATTCAAAATCATTGCCGCCGCTTCGCTTCTGGGCATCGGTTTCGACGAGTATATGGTTATCTTCTGTTTCATTAAATTTGCGGGCGGGATAATCGTTTTGCCGGTCCACGCGGCGAGCTTCTCGATGATGTTTCGGGCCTCGGCGTTCTGGAAATTCACCGTTTCCATTGGCTCTTTCTGCTTGGTGGAACGGGCTATGGTCGGCGTAAGAATGACGAGCAGCTCGGACTTTTGCTCCCGGGCGCCGGAGCTTTGTTCTGCGGTTTTGATGCCTTCGACGATCCAGCTTTGGCCGGGATCGATATTGGCGCTGGTAGTCATTTTCCATCGCCGGATGTTCGACGGCTGATTCGCATCCGGTTCTTCGGATTTCAGAGTCAGTTCCAGATTTGCATGCAAGATAATGCTTCCGTTTTCCCGGATGGTTGGGGTAATCTGGATTAAATCTTTGATGTTCTCTTCCGAGCTCCGGATAGTGGTTGTCTGGCCGTCGACTACTTCCAGAGTCGGGCGTAGCAGGATTTTCACAAAGCCCCGCGAGAGAAGCAAATCGACGAGGTTGTTAAACTGCTCTTGGGTGACGCGTTTATCCTTAACCATTGCCGTGGCCTGGGCGGCTTTTCTGAGCAAATCCGCAGCGGTGGGGGAGTCCGGAATTGTTATTTTGCCGCCCAGGAGATTCTCGATAGCGATTATTGTTTCCCTATCCATTTTCGGATCAGGAAAAGCTTCGCCTACAAGGCATTCAACCTTCACGGTTGATTTATCCTCGCCGGAAGGTGCGGTACTTTTTGCCAGCATGGGAACGCCCGGAGCAGGCGTTTGCCCTTGTCGGCTTTCACCTGGACTGTCGCTCTCCGTTAGGTTTTCTATCTCAACGGCAGGGGGTTTGCTCGTGCCGTCCAGATACTTTGTCAAGTCCAGGTCACGCTGTCCCGGTTTAATCAGTATCGGAAGTATGACGTCCTTGTCCGGATCGTCGGAATAGACCTGAATTTGATATTTGCCCGGAGGAAGGATAAACTCGAATCGTCCTTGTTTTGAGGAATACTGACACGGCCTGTGTGCGTACCAGTGTACGTACACGGTCAATGTTTTCGTGGACCATTTGCGCTTGCGGGCGGTGGCGGCAGTCAGGCGGCCGTGTACTCGACAGCCCGGCTGCAACATCAGTGTGACCTCTTTACCAAGATCCTTTCGAGACATCTCTCGCAGTCCGGCTAAATAATGGCCCTCGTCTATCGCGGTAAGCGGCGCCAATCCTTCTATCGTCCAGCCGGACCCGAATATTTCATCCGCTTCTAAAGTGACCTTCCCATGTTCATCTGATTTTACGTTGACGGATGTGCTATTCCTGCCGGAACGAAGGAACCATATCGGCGGATTCTCGGCAATATCCGAGAAGTCAACGTACGTGCCCACCCGCGCACCCGCCACCGGCTTGGAATTGGGATCGACCAGCTTCATAACGACCTGGTTGGTATGTATGCTTTTTGTGTTAGTCTCGAATTGTCCGCCGGCTTGTTCGGTCGCGAATTTATGTGCGGAGATTATAATCGTCTTGGCATCGGGGACGTTGTTGATGAAATAACGAATTTGTTCTCCGATTTTATCTATCTCTTCGATATCGATATCGTCTATCAGCCAGTGAGCTTTTTGATCCAGGATCATCTTTTTGAGGTGTAAGACTATCGAGCCTGTTCTTCCGTGGTCGGCCTGTATGACCGAGCTTATTGCTAATGAGTTCCATTCACCGATATACATGCCAACGGTTTTGATATCCTGCCCCTGTAATACCTCTCGCATATCACCGGTTTGGGCCGCGACGGCCGAGTCGGGATAGGCATATTCTGCGGCTTTTGCATCTTCGCCCGCCAGTGCGGCGGCGATATAACCTTCCACCGATTCACGAACGCTTTTGGAATCGCTGCCTGATTTGTCGTCGGTCTTCCCATTCGAGAATTTTTCCAGGATTTTGTTCAACTGCTCCTGTTGAGTCTTGTTCTCTGCCTCTGCGGTTGCGGGTCTCAGCATAGCTCCATCCGGCACAGCGGGCTGTGAAGATTTGATGGCTCCGTTCTCACTGACAAACCATTTCTCGACTGTAGCTGTTTCTTTGCTAAAGGTCAGCCCCGTCTGCCGGGTCAGATTTTCCAGGAGCAGGTCCAGTCTCTGGTTATACGGCTCGCCATCATGGTTTAATCTGCTTAACTCGGATGAGTCATAGTTGCGCCAGGATAGCTCGACGCCTTCTGATTCTGTCTGATCGATGATGTTCATCCCTACCCGGTTTCCCACCCAGCGCAGGAATTTGTCGAGCGTCCCGCTTCCACCTCCGCCGCCGGTGTAGGTATCAGTGTTGTTCGTGGAAATGAGGACATATTGTCCATCCGTTATGTTCGGAAGGAGTTGAAAGTTATATTTTCCTTTCGCGATTATCACTTCGGTTTCTACATTTTGCTTCACGAAATCGATGTCTCTTGACGTCTCATCTTTTATTATCCGCTCCAGGGCACCGAGCAGCTCTTGGTGGGGGGTGTCCTTGCGTACTATCCAATCGCCGGACATGTCCGCCCACAGAATATCGAGTGGTATATCGTGTTGGTAGTTACCGAGTCCGATGACAGATCCCAGGATTGATTTAAGACGCTGAATACCACTTCCCACGCTTGCGCCTTTAATGCTCAGTTTGCCATCCCAGTAGAAATACTGGCTCACAACGTGAAGGGGAGTATTTGGCGAATATCGCCCCGGCTGAATAGACTTCAAATAGCCCCTGCGCTCAGGGATAAACGGCGGCGCAATTCGCTTTAGCACCTGGCCGTCTTCGAGGCGGTAGAGCGAGTAGAATTTTTCCTGCCAGGAGTTCGGATCAATTTCTTCCATTTCGGCTATAGACTTCTGCCGTTCTTTAAGGTCATACACGCGCTTTGAGCCCACAACGTATTGCTTGCCCTGCACCTCATCTCTCGCTGCTGTTCCCTCGGGCATGTCAACATCAAAGTAACCGGCATTGAAAGCCGGATCGTTTATCCTGATTTGGCTTGATTTGAAGATGGATCTGTAGCGCACAGCGTCCTCGGCGGTGAATTCTTCTCGTTGCCCGTTGACGGGAAACCAGATACCCGCGGTGACTTCTTCGTATGTTGTCGTCTCACGGCTGGTAAGCTGCCCTTGTTTATTGTAATTCTCCACCAGAGGGCATGTGTAGCCTTTGGATGGATCGACAATACCTACATATCTACTGATTTTGTAATCGAATGCTACGCGGTAGGTGCCGTCCTTTAATTTTTCGACGCTCACCGGTTTTTCAGCCGTGATAGTCTCTTGAAGAAACTTGCAATAAGTGCCTGTAGCTGATCTCCAGGGATGCCAGAGGCTTGTAGCGATGTGTGGTGTGTCTTTGATTGTTGCACCAGCCGGGATTCCACTTCGTTGGGAGAAAGTAGTGCTTTGGGTGCCGTTCCAGGCCCAAACATGCTTTTCCTCACGGGACACTTTATTGCCCGATGAATCAAAAGTCCCGCCGGTTTGTTCAATTTTGACATGTTTTGCGTCATCGACGGTGCACTTGAGAATCTGGTAGCGGTTCTCAGGAACCTGGCTTAGTGATTGTCTTATTCTTTCTAATTGCCGCTCCGACGTCCCTTTTTCCCTCATCCTTTTGATGTGCTCTTCAATGAGGACTTCTTCTGCATTGACATCCTTCCAGATTTTATTTTCTGCAACGTATTGAAGATTCCTGACCCGGCAGCGATGTTCCAGCATTTTATCCAAAAGAAATTGAGCGGAAGGCTGTGTCTTATTTTGAGCGGTTAGAGCGAGAGTTGTCGGTATTGCGATTATCGCTATCAGCAGAATTGTAATTGCCGACGGTATCCAACTTGTCCGTCTCGACTCAGTGGAATCTTTGCCTACTAATCGACGGATGCGTCCGAAGAGATTGCCGCCTGATGCCGCTACTGCTAATTCGCCGTTCCTGCCCCGGATTTCTTCCATCGAGGTCAGGGCCCTGGCGTAGCGGACCCGGTCGCCGGAGATGCTCACGGCCAGGTCGTCGCAGCAGTTCTCCCGCTCGATGCGAATCCTGTGTGAGACCCACCAGACAGCGGGATGATAGAAGCCGAGCGTCTCGACGACCGTTTGCAGCATGTTGATTAAATAATCGTACCTGCGAATATGGGCCAGCTCATGCGCCAGCAGCGCTTCGAGCTGCTCGGAGCTTAGACCTGTCAGGGCGCTGGCCGGCAACAATATCACCGGACGCAGCCAGCCGACGACCGTCGGGACCTGGACCAGCGCCGATTCGGCGAGCTGAACCGCGCGCTTAACGCCCAGCCGTTGAGACAACCGGCTTAGTTTGGCGCGGAGTGGTGCATCGACCTGTTTGACCATCTTTTTTCGCAGCCGCTGCAGTTGTACCCAGCCGCCAAGATGCCAGATCGATAGCCCGAAAACGCCGAGCAGCCATCCCGCGACGAGGTAGGGCAGGGCCGGTTCGAGCAACTCGACGGCTCGCTGTTTCCAGGGTGCCGCTGGTGCCGGGCTAATGCTTTCAGATAGCGCCGGTTCCTCGTGCTCAGGTGCTTTGTCCAATGGTGTCTCTATGACAGCCGGTTGCATTGAAACAATAACAGGTGCCGGCGACGGTTCGATGCCGGCTGTCGGTTGCGGTGTCGATACCGGGATTAGCTGCATCGTAATTATGGGCAGAAGGACTATCAGTCCCAACGCCGCACAGGCGAAGATGTAACGCAGGTTCGCCGTGGATTTTCGCAACATCGCCAGCACAATCGCCAGCAGTAAAGCTATAGCCGCCGCCTGCCAGACGAAATGAAGCAGGGTCCAGCCAAGTTTTTGGACAATTTCCTGTGAAAGAATATTCTCCAGTGCCATTTTGATTATTCTCCCTCAAATTCATTGATCATTTTTCTGATGCTCGCTAATTCTTTTACCGAGACCTTCTTGGCCGATAGTGCCCGCATGACCAGCTTTTCCGCCGAGCCGGAGAATGCCCTGTCGAGCAGGTCGCCGACCAATTGTTTCTGGGTTTTTTCCTCGGTCAGGGCGTGCCGATATACATGCTTGAACTGAGAATCATCCCTGCGTACAAGTCCCTTTTCCGCCATGATTTGCATGAGTTTAAGAGTGGTCGTGTAGCCTGTGTTTTCATCCTGGTTCATTGCCTCGTTGACATCCCGAACCGTGCTGGGTCCCTTGTCCCACAGGATTCGCAGGATTGTCAGCTCTCTGTCGGTCGGCCGGGAACTTTTGCGTCTTGCCATCATAAATCTCCTAAAAATCCCTTTCATTTCCTATATCGGCAAAACTATACGAATATCTTCGTACTTGTCAACGAAAAAATTCGTAGAATTTTAAAAAAATTTTACCTGCTGATCTTTCTCTGCTTGCTGAAGCAGCAATCTCAATAGTCACATTAAGACTTTTTCAACATGCCCGAAGGCAGGAATCTATGTCTTTCGAGGCTATGGATTCCGCATCAAGTGCGGAATGACAAATCCTCAAATCATGCTTAACAGAGTGACAGGCTCGTAGTCCTTTTGATTAATCAAAAAGACTACGAGCATTTATTGTGCCCGCTTTAAGATTTTCTTATGTGAATTCTGATGAACGGTTTGGATCTTCATTGCTCAGCGGGTCGTTGAGCTTTGGGATCACCGGTTTCGATGAAGGCTGACGTGATTTGGTAACGGGTTTTTACGACAGGGCACCGACGGTGGCGGATTAGTTCTCTGTTTTTTTGGTGACGAACCATACCTCGATAGGCTGCAAGCTTATTTCAAACTGTAGCTCAGTCTGCTTGGTAAGGTTATCCAGCATCATTCGCAATTTTTCAGCTTTTTCAGTTTTGTCTTTTACCCTTCTCAAGTAGGAAGAGTGGCAATGGTTGTAGGGAATCCTTATTTCATCAGGGGATTGGGTTTGGTCTATCACCGGTATCCCAACTTGGTTACCAAGAGCCAACAGAAATTCAGGTACTGATTCAGATGTGCCGCCTCCTCCACCTCTGTCGCCAAATATGTCGGAAAACATATAGACACGATTGTCACTTGATGCCTCAGGAAGAGGCCGGAATCGGAATCGACCGGTGGCAACAATTACTTCTCGCTCGACAGTTCGTTTTTCAAACCGAATGTGACGGTCATGCTCATCATCCAATACTTGCTCCAGGGCGGCGAGTTTTTCTTTTTGTGAGACCTCGTCGCGGACCATCCAGTCTCCCGGCAGTTCCATGGCTAAAAGTTCTTTAGGTCCCTCATACTCGTAACTTTTTAAGCGAAGCACATTACGCAATGTTGATTCGAGACTTGGTGTTCCAAACATGAGACCCCAATTCTTCAACTTTCCGATCCAATGGAAGAAAAAACTGTCCGGCGGCCTCGAAATTTCAGATGCCTGATAGCTGTGTTCGTTTAAGTAATAATCTCTGCGTTCGGGGATAAACGGTGGACAGATGCGTTTTAGAATTTGCTCTTTCTCCAAAAGGTAAACCGCTTCGAATCGCTGTCTCCATGTCGTCATGGGATATTCCCGGCTGCGCTGTGGATCCCATATCTTGCAGCTTGGAAGGGCTATTCGCAATGCATCCAGCAAGTCGTCGTCGATTTTGTCGCCGGAAAGAAGCACCTCCTTTATCGACGCCATTCTCTTAAAATGCGGAATACTTCCTTTGGTGACCAGTGCATTTTGAATTTGAAGTATTTCCAGCGCCGGCAATTCACTTAGATGCGCTATGCCCTTATCTCCGATATCGTCGATAAGCAGGTGGCGAAAGTCTTTCATGCCCTTTAGGTTCACGAGCCCCACATCGGTGATTTCTGTACGAGAGGCGTAGAGTTCCTTGAGGTTCTTCATGCCTGCGAGATAGGATAATCCTTTGTCCGTGATAGGATTCGAGTTGATCCAGATGTTTTCAAGTAAGCTAAGATTCTCAATATGCTTGAGCCCCGCATCGGTGATCCCGTTGCCGTCGAGTTTGATGTGCTTGAGCCGGGTAAGTCCCCGCAGTTTTTCAAGGCCGTTGTCCGTAATCTTCGTCCGGTAGATCTGTAATCCCTCGAGGGCGGTCATGTTTCTCAAATAGTCCAGGCCCTGGTCTGTGATCTCGCAACTGTTCAGGGCAAGGAAGGTTAGATTGGTCAAGCCCTGCAAATGTTTCAGCCCCTCGTCACTGATCCCTGTCCCCCACAGGGCCAAAGAGCGCAAGGAAGTCAATTGCCCTACGTATCTCATGCTTGTGTCGGTGAGTTTGT
>Ga0209121_10004424_pt1 | contig 13118 bp, 13 predicted proteins | sample Cruoilmetagenom3_FD_187292 | JGI IMG/M metagenome (GOLD analysis project Ga0209121, IMG submission 187292) | Oil polluted marine microbial communities from Coal Oil Point, Santa Barbara, California, USA - Sample 3 (SPAdes) (version 2) | ecosystem: Environmental > Aquatic > Marine > Oil seeps ... | reverse complement strand
CTTGTCCCCTTGTCCCTTGTTCCCTTTCCCCTTGTCCCCTTGTCCCCTTGTCCCCAAGTCTCCCCGCACCCGCGCTGGCACCCCGTAGGCCAATGCACCATCTGGCACGTCGTGCGTTACCACCGACCCGGCCCCCGTCTTGGCTCCTTTGCCCACACGCACCGGCGCGACCAGCATCGTGTCGGAGCCGATGAAAGCGCCTTCCTCAATTACTGTCTTGTGCTTGTGCACGCCGTCGAAGTTGCAGGTGATCGTCCCTGCGCCGATGTTCGCCCCGGCTCCGACCTCGGCGTCGCCCAGGTAACTGAAGTGCCCCATCTTCGCCCCAGGACCGAGCGTCGTGTTCTTCGCCTCGCCGAAGTTCCCCATGTGCGCGTCCTTGCACAGCCGTGCCCCCTTCCGCAAGTGGCCGAATGGCCCAACGTCGGATCCATCCTCCATCATTGCCTGCTCCAACACTGAGGCCAGCACCCGGCAGCCGTTGCCAATCCGGCAATCCACGATGATAGTGTTGGGACCAATGTGGCAGTCCTTACCAATCGTCGTTTCCCCGCGCAGGTGTGTGTTGGGCCTTATGGTCGTATCCCGGCCGATGGTCACGCCAGGCTCGATGTAGGTCGTTGCCGGATCCACGATCGTTACACCGGCCAGCATCCAGCGCTTGTTGATGCGGCGACGCAGCACGCTTCCCGCCTCGGCCAGGTGCACCCGCGTGTTGATGCCCAGGGCCTCTGCTGCATCCTCGGTGACAACCGCCTCAACGCGCAATCCCTCAGCAACCGCCATCCCAATCAAGTCAGGCAGGTAGTATTCCTGTTTGGGGAGACTGAGCGGGATGCGGTCCACGTGGAGCCACAGCCAACCTGCGTCGAAGCAGTATACGCCGGCGTTGAGTTCCTGGATCGCCAACTGCTCCGGCGCAGCCACCGCCTCCTCGACCACCCGGACTACAGCGCTGCTTTCGTCCCGGATCACACGCCCAAATCCACGGGGGTTTTCATGCACCAGGGTAAGTATCGTGATTGGCCCGGAATTATCCTGTTGCTGCTTCACCAGCCGGCGCAGCGTCTCCGCTGTCAGGAGCGGCATGTCGGCATAGGTGACCAGCACCAGGTCGCTCTGGCCCTGAAGTTGCTCCCGCGCCTGAAGCACGGCGTGGCCTGTGCCCCGTTGTTCGGCCTGCTCGACGAAGACGACGCCCCCGCCCACTGTCTCTCGCACCGCCTCGGCCCCGCGTCCCACCACTAGCACCGGCCTGGCGGCTGTCAGCGCCCGCGCCGTCTCCACCGCATATATGACCAGCGGCCGCCCGGCCAACGGGTGCAGCACTTTGGGTAAGTCGGACTTCATACGGGTTCCCTGACCTGCCGCCAGAATTACGATTGCCAATTCCACGTTTTTTCTCCTCCTGTTACCAAAAGTGGCCGTGGTACGGACCCGCGAGGGGTGCTCCACGGCCACCGAGTTACGAGCCGCATTCAGTTATCTGGCAAGAGAGTCCGATGGCCCAAGGCTGGGGCGGTAGGATTCGAACCTACGATTCACGGATTCAAAGTCCGTTGCCTTACCACTTGGCCACGCCCCAGCGACAACAGCGACAAAGGCTGCTGGCTAGTGATAATCTTACCACAATTAGTGCTGAATCGCAAATGTGATGAGGTAACGAGCGGATCTTCGCTGGGATAGCCAGAACACTTTCCGCGCCGTTGGTATAAGCGTTGGCATAACTTCACCACATTTCCCACACCTCTTCATATTTTCTACACAGGGTTGTGGCATACTGGAGCCAGATAGGAGAAGGCAGGATGGCATTCGGAGGTGTGACTATGCAGGAAATGAGATTGACGCCAGGGAAAGAAAGAATGAGCGGGGTTGTCCGAGTGATCGTGGGGATCGTCTTGTTCGTCCTGGTGATCGGAGTCTGGGCCTGCCTCTGGGTTCCGCCGTCGCCTACCTTCTGAAACAAAACTAGGAGGTGAGAAATGTCTAAGTTATGGTTTCTGGTGAGAGCGCTGGTGGTATTGATCGTCATCGGCCTGCTGATCGTGGGCGGGGTAGCACTCTACCGCGCTGGGTGGTCGCAGGGCTACGTGGCGGGCCCACTGGCAGCCGAAGGCGAGGATGTCACGACAGCACCCTATCCGTACTACGGCTTCGGCTACATGGCGAGACCCTTTGGTTTCGCGCCCTTCCTGTTCGGCGCAGGGTTACTCTTCCTGTTGATCGTCACGGTCGGCCGACTCTTCCGCCTGCTGGCCTGGAAGAGGGTGATGGCTGGCGGGTCGTGGCCGATGGCCGCGCACTGGGCCAGGCACTGGCATTGGTTTCACGGCCCCGTGCCCCACGGGCCTATGCCCCCCTGGTGCTGGGGCTGGGAAAAGCCGTCTGGGGAGAAGGCTAAGGAAACTGAGGCTGAGCCGAATTCGGAAACCAGTGCTACCGAAGCAGAGAGTTAGTCCGCAATACGTGGAAGGTCAGGGACGCACGGGCAACCATAGGCTTGGTCGTGCGCCCTCCTCCTGAGCGGGTCGCAAAGGCCTGTCCTTGAGCGTAGTCGAAGGATGCTGCGATAACTGGCAAGTATCGTCAACTCGCTATCGCGATGAACAAAATGAGTGAGGAGGAGAAAGATGTCAATAGCAAACAGAATGCACTTCAGAATGATGTCCCTGGTTCATGAAACTCTCTATAGCCTGTTTAGAGATCCCTATAAGGTTTTGAATGCTGCGGGACTCAAGCCAGGCCAAGAAGTACTGGAAGTTGGCTGCGGCCCTGGCTTCTTCACCATTCCTGCGGCAAGGATAGTAGGAGAGAAAGGCAGTGTTTGTGCGCTGGATATCAATCCGCTGGCTGTAGAAAAAGTTCAGCAAAAGATTGAGGAGGAGGGCGTGACCAACGTTAGAACCATCCTCGCCGATGCCGCTCAAACAGGTCTGCCCGATCAGAGCTTCGATCTCATCTTCCTTTTCGGTTTCGTTCACAGCGTTGGAGATCTGGAGAACATCCTGACTGAACTACATCGGCTTTTGAAGCCGGCGGGAATACTCTCTACTGAAGGACGGCTCTGGATTTCAAGTGAGCTTTTTCACCCTCAGAAGCGCCAGGGAAGGATTCTCCAATTCAGAAAGGTTAGATAGGGCAACAAAGTCTTGTTGTAATGCTACCAAGGAGAAATTGCATGCTACAGAATCATTCCATCGCACAAGCAACTGATACGAACAAGGATTGGTCAGGGGTGCTCGACGAGTATGGTGTTCAGTTTCTGGCCCTGGACCGCTATGGCGACAGCGACTTGCTAAATCTCTTCCGGTCGCAACCCGGCTGGACGGTTGATTTTGAAGATGGAGAAGCGGTGCTGTTCATTCGCACCGACATTGCCTAGGTGCGCAACAACCGCGCCCGGATGCACGACAACGCCTGGGTCGCGGCCTGGAAAGTGCTAGGTGCCGATGCGAATCAGCATAGACGGAACGGAGGATGGGAAGTGTTCAAGCGAATAGAAGAATCTCATCAAGAAAGGACCTTTGGCGGTGGCATAGATTTTTCAAGGCAGTATGGCGAAATAGCCAAGAAACGGGCGGTGCAATATGAGGGATTCTTGAAAGAGCTTAACTCACTTGGCATCAAGGGCCAGTATCTCGAAATCGGTGCCGGCCCTGCAGTACTGGCGGTCACAATCGTCCAGAATTACCCAGACGTTCAGATCACTGCCGTTGACTTGTCCCAGGAGAATGTCTCCGTCGCCGAAAAATACGTTGGGAGCAAGGGTCTTCAAGATAGAATACAGTTTGTCGTCGGTGATGGCGAGGATGAGGATCTAATCAATACGTTGGGCAAGTTCGATTTAGTCTATGGCACGTTTACCCTCCATCATTGGAAAGATCCCAGGAAAGTTATTCGCAATCTGACTCATGCGGTCGCAGACGGTGGAGTTCTGTACCTGTATGACTTGAGGAGGGTCTGGTGGCTTTATTGGGTACCTATTCACAGTGGCTTTTGGGACTCAATCAGGGCTGCGTATATACCGAAGGAAGTCCGAGGAATGTTCCATGATCTGGGTGTAGATCAGTACGAAATCAAAAGCGTATTCCCATTTATGCAGTCAATTATCGTCAGGAGAGATTTGCATATTTGAACCGTTCGTGGTAGAAAGACGGATGGGGGAGCAGAGCATGAACGGAACGATTCTGGTGGTAGACGACGAACCGAAAATCGTCAAACAGGCACGGGACTATTTGGAGAAGGGTGGGTTTCGCGTCGTCACGGCCGGCGATGGAAAGACAGCGATGGCTGTGGCGCGCCACGAGCGGCCCGATTTGATCGTGCTCGACCTGAACCTGCCAGGGCTAGATGGCCTGGATGTCTGCCGGGCGCTGCGACGCGAGTCGGACGTGCCGATCATCATGCTCACCGCCCGCGTCGAGGAGACCGACCGGCTCATCGGCCTGGAGTTGGGCGCGGACGACTACATCACCAAGCCGTTCTCGCCGCGCGAGTTGGTGGCCCGCGTGCGGGCCGTGCTGCGTCGCGTGCGGGGCGGCGTCCGCACGCCGGGACTCATCCGCGCGGGCGACCTGGAGATTGACCTGCACGGCCATCGCGTCACCCGCACCGGGGAGCCGCTTCGCCTCACCCGCAGCGAGTTCAACCTGTTGGCAACGCTGGCCCAGCACCCAGGGCAGACCTTCACCCGCGCGCAGTTACTGGACCGGCTACATGGCGTCGCGTACGACGGCTTTGACCGCAGCATAGACGCCCACATCAAGAACCTGCGTCGCAAGCTGGAGGCCAACCCCGTCGAGCCGCGCTACGTTCTCACCGTCTACGGCGTCGGCTACAAGTTCACCGACGAGGTGTGAGCTTGAAGAGCAAGAATCGCTGGAAACACCACGAACACCGGCCGCATCCGCCGTGGGCCCGCGACCACAGGTTTCCCGAGTGGCCACGAGCACGGCTTCGCAAGCGGCGACGTCTCTTCTCCCGCTTTGCCGGGATCTTTGGTTTCATGATCCTGCTGGTGTTGGGTGGGATGGCGGCGCTGGCGTTTCTGTTCACACGGCTGTCCGGAGGCAATGGGCAGACGGCGGTGCTGGTGTGGATCGGGGGCTGTAGCCTGTCGCTGGCGCTGCCGCTGCTGGCGGTGAGGTTGGCGATGCGAGCCTTTCGGGACATCGCCACGCCGCTGGCCGACGTCATGACCGCCGCCGACGCCGTGGCCGAGGGTGACCTGAGCGTGCGCGTGCCGGTGCCGGTACACGGGCCCGACGAGTTTGGCCGGCTGGCTGAGTCTTTCAATCGCATGACCGAAGAACTGGAGCGCGCCGACCAGCGACGCCGTAATCTCACTGCCGACGTGGCCCACGAGTTGCGCACGCCGCTGCATATCATCCAGGGCAACCTGGAGGGTATTCTCGATGACGTGTACGCGCCGTCCGCGGAGCACATCGGTGCCACACTGGACGAAACGCGCTTGCTGGCGCGGCTGGTGGACGACTTGCGGACGCTCTCGCTGGCTGAAGCCGGTCAGTTGCCGCTGAACCGGGAGCCGGTGGATGTGATCGAGTTTCTGGCCGACGTGGGCACCAGCTTCAGCGGTCAGGCTGAAGCGGCGGGCATAGATTTGCGTGTCGAGCCTGCCCTGAGCCTGTCGAATGGGGCCGAGAGCGACACGCCCGCGATGACCATCATCGCCGACGTGGGGCGATTGGATCAAGTACTTGGCAATCTGATGGCTAACGCGCTGCGCCACACACCGTCCGGCGGGGTCATCACGCTCCGGGCGGAGCCCATTGAAGGCGGCGTCCGTATCATCGTGCGCGACACCGGTGAGGGCATCCTCGCCGAGGATTTGCCCTACGTTTTTGACCGCTTCTGGCGTGGCGACCGGTCGCGCTCCCATACCAGTGGAGCGGGGAGCGGCCTGGGGCTGGCCATCGCCCGGCAGTTAGTGCGGGCCCACAGCGGTCGGATCGGCGTCGAGAGCGAGCCAGGCCGAGGGACGACATTCACCATCGAGTTACCAGCGGGCGGGGAGTAGCGACTAGACATGCGAGGTTTGGGGTGCAGGCCACGCCCCAATGAGAAAATAAGTGGGCCCACCAGGATTCGAACCTGGGACCGACCGGTTATGAGCCGGCTGCTCTAACCACTGAGCTATGGGCCCAACTACAACAACGGATTTGGAAAGGAACGAACAGGAGCGGGCGGCGGGGATCGAACCCGCAACAGCAGCTTGGAAGGCTGCGGCAATACCATTTTGCAACACCCGCAGTCGGGGCGGCCGGACTTGAACCGGCGACCTCCCGGACCCAAACCGGGCGCTCTAGCCTGGCTGAGCTACGCCCCGAAGGAGATGAATACCAGATAATATTCGGCGTGTTTCCGATTCACTGTCACACGTGCTTTAGCAGCCGCTCGTATTCGTCATGGCTACCAAGCCAAAACCAGGTGACGGTATCGCCGTGTAGCAGCCCTAAATTGACCTAGCTCTCAACCTGACCAGCAACGTGATTACTCACTGCCTCTCTTGTAGGGCTGAATGGTCTGCAACCCTGGTACGAACTGGTAATGCTTTTGGTTGAACGTGCATAATGGTATGCCGAGTGCTACTGCTGTCTGACCAATCAGCACGTCCAGCAAACCAGCGTTGTGGCTGAGACGATACCGTGTGAAAACTCCGAGTGCTCTATCACAATCCTCGGGTGAAAGCCAGACCACCCCGTAAGTCGCTAACTCGCGTTGCAGTCTCTCTTGTTCTATCTTGTTCCTGCAACCTTGAACCAGCTCCATCACCACATATCCGGGAAGGATTATCTCTTCCTCGTCTTTCAGGGTATCGAACCATTCCACTGCCGGTGGATACTGGCGCAACAAATCTATCATCACGTCGCTATCCAACAAAATCATAGCTGATGTCTCCACGCTTTTGTGCTTGTTCCCTCAACCGCCGGGCGTAAGCAGAACTATCTCGAATATCATTACGGTCCTTCCACAAGCCAATCAGCCCCGATTGTCGTAATTGTCGTACTGTCAAGCGAGAACGTGGAGCGATTCTCGTAGGTTGAAGTAGCAAAATGATTTCGACGGCTTGCCCCTTTTTGTAAGGTAAACCTGTAATTACTACTTCACCATCTTCTGTAACGACTTGCTGGACTCGAATAGCTTCCATTAGCTTCCTCCCTACACCCAATCTCATTTCCTTGGTACATCGTTTCAATGGATATGTTGTCGAAATTTGCCGCCCAACTATTGATTCTGCCACCAATTCTCCGTATAAAACACCGGGCCGCGATGGCACATCGTATTCACTGGCGTGTTGACCCGCCACCCACTATAAGTATACCGCCGTTGGCCCTTCTCGTCAAGGTTACGGAGCCCACGAGAGCCGCTGGCTTGTCCAGTTGGGGAGGCTGGGACCGAGGGTGAGAATCTTGTGCGGGTCTTCCCCGTGCGGCCCCATCAGGTAGAGGCCCCAGGCTCCGTCCCGATTGGAGACGAAGGCCAGACCGGAGCCGTCGGGAGCCCAGGCGGGAAGGCCATCGGCAGCCGGGTTTTCGGTGAGCCTGGCGAAGCCACCGGCAGTGCTGACCAAGTAGACCTCCCAATCGCCGGTGTGGTTGGACATGTAGGCCAGATTTCCGCCGTCGGGGGACCAGTTCAGACCGATGTCATTGATACTGGCACTGAGACGGATCGGCGGCTGGTCGTCGTCGGGATTGTCCACGAAGATGCCACAGGCCCCGTCAGTATCACAACCAGTCCATGCCAGCAGGCCAGTGGGTCCCCACACTGGTCCCTCCCCCGCCGTGTGTACTCTCGGCTCGGCCGAGCCGTCCGCCGGCGCGATGTAAATCTGCCAGGTGCCGGCTGCGTCTTGCGCGGCGTAGGCCATGCGACTGCTGTCGGGCGAGAAGGTGGGCCAGGCCAGCCCAGCGCCCGAAGCCAATTGCCGTGGCGCGGTTTCTCCCGGCACTAGCAGTGAGATGCCCGGCGAGAGCAGGCTGCGATACCCCAGAGCCCCACTGCCCCACAACCAGCAGGGTTGATCGGCTCCACCGGCCATCCTCGTCAGGCGTCCGTCGGCGAAGAGAGCGTAGACATCGTAGAGGCCGGTCTGTGTATTGTAGACTGGATAGGCCAGCCGCCCCGTGGTGAAGCCTGGCGGGGGCTCGGTCAGCGTGATGGGCAGCGTGCCGGTTATGGGTGCGATGGGGGTCGGGGTGGCGATGAGGCAGATTTGGGCCGCCTCGGCCCGCTTCTGCTCAATCTCGGGATCGGCCATCAGTCGCACTGCCTGTGTGTATTGCACTTCGGCCGGGCACATCTCCCCTTGGGCGTACCAGGCGTCGGCGTAGATGACGTGGGCGCGGTACAGTCGCTGGAAGACGTCTTTGTAATTGGGTGCGAGGGTGTGTAGTTGCTCGAAGCGCTCGATGCAGCGCTCCCAATCCACTCCCCAATAGCCCAGCGCGGTCATGTACTGCATAGCCAGGCTGCGCTGGTTCAGCGATTCCTCGTCCAGCGGGCGCAGCGCCACTGCTTGGTCGAGGTAAAAAATACCTTCTTCGAAGCGGTCCTCATCCAGCAACGCCATCCCTGTGTTATAGAGGCTGGTGAAGAGCATCTCCTCGACCGCCTCCGCCTCGTAGATCGGGTCTAGTATGCGCAGTTGGATGAGTACAGCGGCTGCCTCTTCCCATTGTCCGGCTTCGTAGTGGGCTACGGCTTGCTGGTACAGGTCGTCCGCGACGTTTTCGTAGGTCTCCGAGGTGGGGGTAGGGCGGGCGGCGATGCGTGCTTGCGCTTCGGAGATGCCTTGTTGCGCGAGGGGGTGGTCGGGATCGAGTTCGAGCACGTATTCGAACTCAGCGATGGCCAGTTCGTGCTCCCCAGCGTCGAGGCACTCCAGTCCGGCGCGGTAGTGCTGTTCGGCTTGATCGAGGCGACGTTGCTCCCGGTCACGCTCTCCCTGGTGGACGCCATAGTAGGCACTTCCGCCGATGCTTAGTGTCAGGAGGCAAAGGAAGCCTATTACCCAGAGGATGATCGGTCGTAGTCGTCGCCAGCGCGTGGGCGCGGCCGTACCCGGTGCGGGTGTTGCTGTGGCAGAGGCAACCCGATTGGATCGCTGGGCGCGCATAGGTCGCGTCTCCTCCAGCATCGTGCCGCATTGTGGGCAGAGGCGCAAGTTGTCAGGGATTTCGGTTCCACATTCGGGACAGCGCATATATTCCTCGGGCAGAGGGGAGAAGCGGAGGGAATTATAGTCCTTTTGGCTCAACTTGTCCAGTTGTGAAGCGTAAAGCGTGAGGTGTGATTCTTGGGGTTTGGCGATGTGCTGCATTTGTGCTATACTCCTTGTCCGAGAGGGAGCATGATGGAAGAATACAATCTACTGGTCGTGAGCGATTTGCATCTCAGCGAGGGGTTGGATCCAGAGAGCGGTAAGTTCTCCCGCCTGGAGGATTTCCTGTTCGATGATGCCTTTGTGCGCTTCTTGCGTTATCACGAGAAGGTCAAGGCACAACCCCGCTTCGGTGGCCGCCCGTGGCGGCTGGTCATCAATGGTGACCTGTTTGATTTTCTGCAGGTGGTCTCGTTGCCAGAGGAGGGAAGGCCGCTGCGGACCGTCCGGGGAGTGGAACGCCGGAAGGAACTGCGTATCAACGAGCGGGACTATGGGCTGGGGACGACGGCCGGGGAATCGGAGTGGAAACTAAAGCAGATTGCCCGTGGGCATCAGCGCTTCTTCGCCGCGCTAGGCTGGTTCGTAGCCCACGGCAATCACGTCGCCGTTACCAAGGGCAACCACGACATTGAACTCCACTGGGTCCAGGTACAGGAACGGTTCATCAAAGAGGTAGAGCGGGCTTACACTCGGGAGCGGCTGATGCTTGACCAGTGCCCGCCTGTCACGCCGGAGGAACTCAAGGCGCGCATACACTTCCATCCCTGGTTTTACTACGAACCCGGGCGGGTCTACATCGAGCACGGCTGCCAGTACGAAGCAGCTAACCACTTCCGTGATTTCCTCAACCCGGTACTTCCTGACGACCCAGAGTGCATAGAACTGCCGTGGGGCAGCCTCTTTGTGCGTTACCTGTTCAACAAGGTGGAGGACGTACATCCCTTCGCCGACAACATCAAGCCGGCTACGCGTTATCTGGCGTGGGCCTTTAAGAAAGACCCGTTCCAGACTATCGAGATGTTGGTCACCCGAGGCTGGGTCTTCTTGCGGGCCTTCTGGAACGTGATGCGTAAGACGGCAACCTCCGCATTCCGGGGCGCACGGGTGCAAGAGCTGCCTGGGCAGTCTGGCCCTGTTCCTCTGCCGTCGCGTGTGACGTACAAGATTGCCGCATTGGCGCAGCGGCGGGTGGACACTTCGTGGCAGGAGTGGGTCGCCTCAGCGGTACAAAGTTTGCTTTTCCTGTTGATGATCTTGATCGTCGTCACCTTCCTCGGCCTGGCGGTGCTGACCCTTACCGGCGATCTGGGGTGGATGACGGTTGTGTATCTGGGGGCGGCGGTGTTGGTTTACTTCCTGCTTCGTGGGCTGAAGCGCAATCTTGCCCGTCTTTTCGAGAGCAATTACCTGCTGCGTGTGGCACGCGAGTTGGAGCAAATCTTGAAACCTGCTCACGCGGTCCACTATGTCGTTCTGGGCCACGATCATCGGGTTGCCTTAGAGCGGCTGGAGCAGGCGTGGTACGTCAACACCGGAGCCTGGGTGCCGATCTACGAGGAGGAAGGGCCGATCGAAGGGCGGGAGGAATTGACCTTTTTCCGCCTGGCCTGGGGGTATGAGGGGACGCCAGAATTGCTGCGCTGGGACGATGCGGCGGGCGCGCCGGCGCGGGTGATGCTGCAGTAGGAGCTAGGAACTTTACAGTATTCCCACCTGACTGTGATCGCCTAGCGTCAGTTTGTATGCCTTCGGCTTGATGGGAGAACGGGTCAGGCTGACGTGGCGGCCGATGAGGCTGTCCTGGATGCGGGCCGGGATGTCGCGGATCAGGCTGTGCTCCAGGACGATGGCGCGCTCAATCTCGCTATCCTCAATCACGACGTCGTGGTAGATCGAGGTGAATGGACCAACGTAGGAGTTGATGATGCGGGTATGCTCGCCGATGATGGTCGGTCCGCGTATGACGCTGTTGACGATTTCCGCGCCCTTTTCCACTGTCACCCGGCTGTCCACCTTCGAGTCGCGGTCCACGTACCCCTCTATCACGGGGAGCAACTCCTCCAGCACCAAGCTGTTGGCCTCCAGCATAGCAGTGGGAGCGCCGGTGTCAATCCACCAGCCTCGGTGGACGTAGGGATAGACCTGATAGCCGCGATCCATCAGACATTGGATGGCGTCGGTGATTTCTAGTTCGCCCCGCCAGGAGGGGGTGATGTTATTCACCGCCTCGTGGATGTGATGGTCGAACATATAGATACCGACTAGCGCCAGGTCGGAGGGCGGCTGCTTTGGCTTTTCGACCAACCGCATGACGCGCCCCTCCTCGTTCAGTTCGGCCACGCCGTATTGTTCCGGATGCGACACCCGTGTGAGGACGATCTGGCTGTTCCAGTCGTTTGCGTTGAACTGCTCGATGAGCCCTGAGATGCCCCCCTGGATGACGTTGTCACCCAGGAACATCACGAAACGCTCGTCGCCCAGGAAATCGCGGCTCACCTTGACGGCGTGAGCCAGGCCCAGGGGCTGCTCCTGGTGGATGTAGGTGATCTTGACGTCCCAACGACCGCCCTTGCCGACGGCTGTCTTGATTTCCTTGGCGGTGTCGCCGACGACGATGCCGATGTCGGTGATGCCGGCGTCGCGGATGGCCTCGATGACGCGGAAGAGCACCGGCTTGTTGGCGACGGGGATGAGTTGCTTGGCGCTGGTGTAGGTCAGTGGATAGAGACGGGTACCCTTGCCCCCGCTGATGATCAGACCTTTCATTTGGCTAATACCCTCCCAGTGTTACATCGCGTGGCGCGTCGTTCAACACAGCTCCCACGATACGGACGTGCACTCTCCCCAGCGATTCTCTGGCCCGCTGGGCATGCTCCCGCCGGGTGCGCCCGGCGCAAACGACCAGCAGCACGCCGTCAACCTTGGTGCCCAATACAGCCGCGTCGGTCACAGCGATGACAGGCGGTGCGTCGAAGAGAACGACGTCGGCGCGAGCCTTGAGCGCGGCGATGACCTCCTCCATTTTGCGTGAGCCGAGGATGTCGGCTGGGTTGGGAGGCAGCGGGCCGCTGGGCACCAGCCACAGGTTGTCCACGCCAACGTCTATCAGTGGTGGATTGTCCAGCGCTGCCTCCTCGACGATCATAGTGGTTAGCCCCCGGTCATTCGCGACGCCGAAGATTTCGTGCAGGCTAGGGCGGCGCAGGTCAGCGTCCAACAGGATGGTGCGTCGTTCCCCCTGCGCCATCGTGACCGCCAGGTTGGCCAGGACGGTGGACTTGCCCTCGCCAGGTGCAGCCGAGGTGACGACCAGTGTCTCGATGGGTTTGTCGAGCGCGGCAAAGGTCAAATTGGTGCGCAGTGTGCGATAAGCCTCGGCCGCCGGACTGCGGGGATTGGTCAGGGTGATTAGATCAGGTTGTTCAGCCATAGGTTACCCCTTGGTTAATTGGTTGGTTGGTTAGTTGGTTGGTTAGTTGGTTAGTCGGTGGAGGGAATAGCGCCCACCACGACCAGGTTCAGTTGACGCTCCACGTCTTGAGGTGTGCGCACGATGCCCGCCTCGAGCCATTCCAGGAAGAAGATGACCACGCCGGCGATCACCAGCCCGAAAACGCCTCCTGCAACGGTGACAGTCTTGGTCTTGGGCCACGACTGGACGTAGCGAGGCTCGTCACGCAGGTAGGCATAGACACGGTCCTCCTTACGCTGGCGTTGGTTCTGGCTATCGCGCCATTCGACGAGTAGTTGTGCCCAGGTACGGGCGATGTCGTTGGCCTGGTCGCCGTCGTAGTCCTCGATCTCGATTTTGATCATCATGCGGTCATCCTCAGTGGCGAAGCGGGCGTTGCCGCGTAGTTGTTCGAACGTCATCGGCAGTTGCAATTCATCAATGACCTTCTGCGCCCACTGGTTCGAGTCCGCCACGGTC
>Ga0209121_10004423_pt1 | contig 13119 bp, 11 predicted proteins | sample Cruoilmetagenom3_FD_187292 | JGI IMG/M metagenome (GOLD analysis project Ga0209121, IMG submission 187292) | Oil polluted marine microbial communities from Coal Oil Point, Santa Barbara, California, USA - Sample 3 (SPAdes) (version 2) | ecosystem: Environmental > Aquatic > Marine > Oil seeps ... | reverse complement strand
GTATCCAGACCGCGACACCCAACATTCGACGCCTGCAAGAGTCAGTGACGCCACATCCATAAACCGCATGTCCGCAGCTTTTGCATCCAGTGTCGACAAGGCCGCTTCGGCGGCTGGCCCCTGCAAAGCAAGCAGCGCACGATCGGTGATCTCGGTGACTGTAACGTTGTTTAGCTTGGCTTTCATGTAGGCGATGTCATCTACCTTGCAGCCAGCATTGACGACCATAAAGATATGGTCGCCTCGATTTGCCAGCATCAGATCATCCAAGATACCGCCTGTTTCGTTTGTGAAGAAACCATAGCGTTGCCGATCTAGCCCAAGGCCAAGAATATCGACAGGAATAATCGTCTCAAGGGCGGCGGCGGCTGTTTCATAGTCAGCACCCTTGATGATCACTTGACCCATGTGACTGACGTCAAAAAGTCCGGCTTTGCTGCGCGTGTGCAGGTGTTCTTGCAAAACACCCATCGGGTATTGAACGGGCATGTCATATCCCGCGAACGGGACCATTTTGGCACCAAGTTCAACGTGAAGATTGTGCAATGGCGTATAAAGAAGATCCGACATCTTAGGCCTCAATTACGTTATGGCCACTCGGAAACTTTGGTTTCCTCAGGCACCACTGGGACGTGAAAGCACTAGCCTTCGCGCGTGATACCCCCTCTGTCCGGTTGCCTGAGATTGCTATTCCTTCGGCGGGTACATGTTGTGCACCTCTCTCCAGAGTCTTCGTAGCGACGTCGGTCCGGTTGCCTGAGAGTTTCCGGGGCGGTTGCTCCTTCGGCACCAACTTGTGGTTGGTTCTCCCAACGTCGATTTGGCCGCATAATTGCCCTTTGAAAGCTGGGACGCAAGTGCTTTATCTTACACTAATGAGCAGTAATTAGCAGCCGGAACTGCCTGAAAACTCAAATGATCTCTGTCGACATGCATCAGCGGCAAAAACACAGCCTCGGACAACGATCCGGTTGGGATCGGGCGATTCGAGGGGCCGGGTGACGCAGACCCTTCTTGTGCCTTTACGATTGCATTTTTCGAGCGCCTCGGGTTTGACGTGTTCGCAACGCTGGCCAACACTGGCCGATCACATACGGTGGCTCTTACAAAGGGCTTTGGAAAAGGAAACATGATGCGTACTTTTGCGTCCGACCCGCGTGGTTTTCTAACGGGGCTTTTCGAGGAGGCGGTCCTTGCGGCGGACCCTATGCGTATTGTGCCTGCGCATTTGCCTGACCGACCTAAAGGGCGGTTGCTGATTATTGGCGCGGGCAAGGCCAGTGCGCGAATGGCAGAAGCCGTCGAAGCGCACTATGGCCGTTGCGAAGGTCTTGTGATTACGCGTTATGGCTATGAACGCCCAACGCAAGGTATTGAAATTGTTCAAGCATCACACCCCGTTCCTGACGCTGCAGGAGAAGCTGCGACACGCCGGCTGTTCGATCTGGTATCTGGTTTGGGGGCTGACGATGTCGTCATTGCATTAATCTCCGGCGGTGGTTCCGCATTATTGTGCGCTCCTACAGACGGGCTGAAGATTGAAGATAAGATCGCGGTTAACACTGCGCTGCTTGCGTCGGGTGCGCCGATAGGGGAAATGAATGTTGTTCGCAAACACCTTAGCCGTGTGAAGGGCGGGCAGCTTGCTGCCGCGTGCCATCCAGCACAGCTTTTGACACTCTTGATTTCCGATGTTCCCGGCGATGACCCTAGTGAAATTGCCTCAGGGCCAACGGTTGGGGATACTAGCACGGCGCAAGATGCACGTGCGATTGTTAAGCGACGTGGCATTGTTTTGCCCCCGCATGTATCGCGCGCACTTGCCGGCAAGACCCACGTGGTTTCCCCAGATGATCCACGCCTTGCGCGGGCGGAGACTAAGATTATCGCAGCGCCGTCGCACTCTCTTGGGACGGCTGCAGGCATTGCGGAAAGCGCTGGGCTAGACGTGCGGTTGCTTGGGGATGCCATTGAAGGGGAAGCGCGTGAGGTTGGTCATGAGCAAGCTCAACTCGCGATGATGTTGCAGTCGAAAATGGCTGCGAACGACACGCCGATTTTGCTGTTGTCCGGCGGCGAATGCACGGTCACGCGGCGTGGTGATGGTGTCGGAGGGCCCAACGCAGAATTCGTGTTGTCCACGGCATCGGCGCTTAATGGGCAGGACGGCATCCATGTTCTTGCCTGTGATACAGATGGTGTCGATGGCGCCGCTGAAGTTGCGGGCGCATATGCTGGACCGGACACCATTGCTAAGGCGGAAAAGTCTGGGGTGTCGCTTCAGGAGGCCCTCACACGTAACGACGCGCATACGTTCTTTGCCGCGATAGAGGATCAAATTGTGACGGGCCCAACGCTCACGAATGTAAACGATTTCAGGGCGATTCTGATCTTCCCAATCAGCTAAGGTCAGATGGCGTTCGCGCTGAACGGATGCAAAAATTGGTGGCTTATACATTCACGCGCAATAATGTTAGTGACTCCGAAAAGGACTAGGCCTCTATGTCACTTCTACAAATCGCGTCTTTGTTAATTGTTCTGGCGGGGGCATTTGGAACCGTTAACTATCTGTTCCTACGTCTTCCGTCATCGATCGGTATTCTGGTGGTGGCGCTGATTGCTTCCTTTGCGGTGATCGTAACAGACGCGCTTTTCCCATCATTGACGGTCGAAGAGCAAATTCGCGCGCAGGTGCTTGAGTTCGAATTTTCCGAGGCACTGCTGGAAGGTATGTTGGGCCTCTTGTTGTTTGCAGGTGCGCTGCATGTAAAACTTTCCGATCTTAAAAAGGCTTGGCTTGTCATTTTGTTGATGGCGACGATGGGCGTCGGTATTTCAACGGCAATCGTTGGTTTTGGGTTCAGCTGGATCACCGGTATGCCCCTGATGATTGCGCTTGTTTTTGGGGCCCTTATCTCACCCACTGATCCGGTTGCTGTGCTTGGAGTTCTGCGAGAGGCGGACTTGCCGAAGTCCTTAGAGACGAAGATTGCAGGCGAGAGCCTGTTCAATGACGGCGTTGGCTATGTGGTCTTTCTTGTCCTCGTTGGGATCGCCTTTCCGAGTGACGATCACCACGGGTCAGGGCTCGTGGACGCTGCTTTTCTGTTCGTTCAAGAAGCCGTCGGAGGTGTCATTCTAGGTGTCGTTTTGGGCTGGCTTACGTTTCGCGTCATGCGTCAGATTGATGACTATTCACTTGAGGTGTTGATCACGCTTGGCCTCGCATTTGGCGGTTATGCGCTCGCGATTGAGCTGCATGTCTCAGCGCCGATTATGGCCGTTTGTGCTGGTCTCTTGATCGGGGATATCGGCGCCAAACAGGGGATGTCAGAAGAAACCCGGGAATACGTCGACGCTTTTTGGAAGCTGATTGATGAAATCTTGAATGCCGTATTGTTCCTGATGATCGGGTTTGAGGTATTTGCGATCGTGTTTGAGACGGACTTACTTGTGTCTGGCGTGATGGCTATCTTCTTGGCGCTTCTTGCAAGGCTTTCAGCCGTGGCGGTGCCCGTTCTATTGTTGCAACCCTTCCAAACCTTCAGCAAAGGCGTGATCCCGATTATGACATGGGGAGGATTGAAGGGCGGTATCTCTGTTGCACTTGCGTTGTCGTTACCTGATAGCGAGTGGAAACCTCTTATCCTCACGGCAACCTACATCGTTGTGGTTTTCTCGATCATTATACAGGGCCTCACCGTGACGAGAGTCGCAGAACGGGTCGGCCGTACGCCGGAACTTCCTGTACAGGATTAATCAGCCCGACACGTCGGGCCAGCCTGAGGGTCGTTGCATGTTTGGCGATGCTCGTTCAACGCTAAGCTTGCTTCGGAAACGGTATGCCTTGCGCTTCCATGATATCGCTATTCGCAGATATTTTCGGCAATGAAGCAGTTCGAACCGATGCATCCATCCCAGCCCTCGGCCTTGATCGACTGGGACCTCTCACCGAACTCGCCCTCTACAATTTCGACCGACTGGATCCGATCGAAGCGGAAGATTCGCTTGGACTCATAGTCCCGCCCGTTCGTGCAACCGCGGGTCTGCCAACCATGCATATAGAGTTGTCCATTGTTGCCGACGCCGACTTGGTGCACGTCAACGCGCCGTGGGAGGCAATCTTTATCTTCGTCTCCGTCGTAAATAACTTCTACGACACGGCCTGTTTCAGCAGCCTCGCAAAGGAGTGCCTCATGTTCCGATTGGGCCTGAGCGGATGAGCAAAGCGCAATGGATGTGACCGCAGCGAGTGTGTGTTGCATGACGTTCATAAGTGGTCTTCCTCGGTGACGGGCGATTATGTCTAACAGTTCGAACACTACTGGCAACGGCAACGGGGGCCAATGCCATGTTTTAGGCCTTCTATGTGCGTTTCGCTTGTGGAGTTGCAGGGAAAATCAGAACGTCGTCTTGACGCCCCAAATTCCCTGAAATAGGAAGTCGTTGGTCGCGGGTGTTGTGTAATGGTTAAGACCCCAGTTTTCCAAACTGGAGATGGGGGTTCGATTCCCCCCACCCGCTCCATTCTTCCAAACACCGCTTTTGTCATCGAGGCCGCCGTTTTGGTGCTGCCAGAAGTGATGGTTTGGAAAATTTTTGCATAAATTGTGAAATTTCGGCACCTAAGAAACAGATGCAGGGTGCTGGGTGGTTGTGCGCTCTCGAAGTCATCATTAAGTCGTGTCCCTAACAAAGGATACACTATGGCAAACGCCCCAAGAAAAGCTGAAATGGAACGCGAACGTTCAAAGGAGATCGGTGCGCTGGCTGCATTGTGGCCGTTCATGAAGCCGTATGGGTTGCTCATCGCGCTGGCGGGTATCGCGCTCGTGACCACGGCGATGTTGTCATTGGTGTTGCCCCTCGCCGTTCGTCGCGTTGTGGACAATTTCGATATCGCGGATCCGAGCCTTTTGGACGGGTATTTCGCGGCGGCGTTGGGCCTTGCTGCGCTTTTGGCTGTCGGCACGGCCCTGCGTTACTACTTTGTTACCCGACTAGGCGAACGCGTGGTCGCGGACATTCGCGTGGCGGTTTTTGACCGTATGATTTCGATGAGCCCTGCATTTTTCGAACGGATCCTGACCGGAGAAGTCCTGAGCCGGATTACAACGGACACCACCGTCATACTTTCGGTTATCGGCAGTTCGGTGTCTGTCGCGTTGCGTAACGTTTTGATTTTGATCGGCGGTATCGGGCTGATGCTGTTCACGTCTGTTAAGATGTCATTGATGGTGCTTTGGCCGATTCCATTGATCGTGTTTCCGATCATTATTTTGGGGCGCAAAGTGCGCCGATTGAGTAAAGAAAACCAAGACTGGATCGCACAGAGTTCAGGTGATGCATCCGAACAATTGCTGAGTGCGCAGACCGTACAAGCCTTCACACATGAAAGCCAAAGCCACGGTAACTTCCATCGCGTCACCGAGCAAAGTTTTCAGGCGGCCCGCAAACGTATCACCACCCGCGCGATTTTGACGGCTATCGTTATTTTCTTGGCGTTCAGTGCGATCGTTGGGTTCCTTTGGATGGGGGCCGCGGATGTTCGCGCAGGCAACATCACAGTCGGTGAGCTGGTTCAATTCATGATCTATACGATCATGGTCGCCGGCGCGGTTGGCGCGTTGACCGAGATTTGGTCGGAATTGCAGCGTGCAGCTGGTGCGACAGAACGATTGGTGGAATTACTGAATACCCAAGACGCAGTGAGCGATCCTGTAAACGCGCTTCCCGCACCGGCAAACCGCCGAGGCGCGATCGAGTTTGAAGATGTCGTGTTCACGTATCCTGCACGCCCGGGTGTGCAGGCGCTGGATGGGGTGACATTCTCTGTAGAACCAGGAGAGACGGTCGCACTGGTAGGGCCGTCAGGTGCCGGTAAGACGACGATCATTCAACTGCTGTTGCGATTTTATGACCCGAGCGCGGGCCGCATTACAATTGATGGCGATGATCTGCGTGATCTGGATCGTTCGGACTTCCGACGTCACATGGCTCTCGTGCCGCAGGATCCCGTGATCTTCGCGGCCTCCGCGCGTGAGAACATCCGTTTTGGCCGCCCTGAGGCGACTGACGCCGAAGTAGAGGCCGCTGCAAAGGCCGCAGCAGCGCATGATTTCCTGACCGCGCTGCCCGATGGATACGATAGCTACGTCGGTGAGCGTGGTGTGATGCTTTCAGGTGGGCAGAAACAACGTGTCGCCATTGCGCGTGCTATCTTGCGCGATGCGCCGGTGTTGTTGCTTGATGAAGCGACAAGTGCGTTGGATGCAGAATCCGAACGCGCCGTGCAAAGCGCTGTTGATATCCTCTCCAAGGACCGCACAACGCTCATCGTCGCCCACCGTCTGGCAACAGTTAAGAAAGCAGACCGAATTATCGTTTTCGAAGAGGGTAAAATTGCAGCGACTGGCAACCATGATGACTTGGTGGCGCAAGGCGGACTTTATGCACGACTCGCCCGACTACAGTTCACGGATGGCGCGCAAGCGGATTAATTCCCCCTTGAGGAATACTGACGAGAACGTCAAGGTTGCCCCAATATGAAAACCATTTCTTAGGGGAGAACAAAAATGGGTCTGTTTAATTTTTGGAAGAAATCTGGCAAAGATGTTGCTGGTGAGCCGACAGCAGAAGCGCTGAACAAAGAAGTCGCGGATCTTGGTCTGGACGCAGAAGGCCTCGATATTTCTATTGAAGGCGACAAAGTTAAAATCAAAGGCAAAGCGGTTTCCAAGGAAGCGCGCGAGAAGATCATTCTTGCCGTTGGTAACGTCGAAGGTGTTGCTGAAGTCGAAGATGACAGCGACGACGGCGCGGTTTTCCACACAGTTGAAAAGGGCGACAACCTGTCAGCGATTGCTAAGAAGACTCTCGGTAGCGCCAATGCCTACATGAAGATTTTTGAAGCTAACAAGCCTATGCTCAGCCATCCTGACAAGATTTACCCAGGTCAGGTGCTGCGGATTCCACAGGACGACTAAGTCTATTAACGAGTAACGAGTTTTCTGTTTACATGAGGGCCGCCCCAGAAATTTCTGGAGCGGCCTTTTTTCGTAGCGTTATACTTGCGTGTCGCGACAAACCACCACATCGTGTACTTAGGGAAAACTGCCCTCAGGGGTAGGGAAATTAATAAGGGAGGAGCGAGCGATGACGTTTGCATCAATGGATGATCGCAACGCGATTGAAAACGAGATGACTTGGGGAGAGCGTGGTGTTGCAAACTCCGTTTGGGAACAACTGGGTCGCAATGCTGTAAAGTATCCAGATCGTGATGCGGTTACATTCCAAATGTTTGCCGGTGAGAACGACCCATTCGAGACGCTGAGTTGGTCCGATCTGCAAAGCAAGGTCGCGCAAACCGCGAATCTGTTTCGTGAACTTGGTGTCGGAAAAGATGACGTCGTTGCACTCTTGCTTCCAAATTCAATGGAGACTGTGTTGTCGTTTTTTGGTGGCACGGTTGCGGGTATCGTGAACCCGATTAACCCGCTCTTGGATGCTGACCAAATTGGCGGCATCCTGAAGGAAACGGGCGCTAAGGTTCTTGTGACGCTTAAAGCATTCCCCAAAACAGATGTGGCGCAGAAGGCAGCAGAGGCGGTTGACCATGCGCCGAACGTTAAAACCGTTATTGAAGTTGATCTGCTGAAATACATCGGTGGCATCAAGAAACTGATCGTGCCGCTGATCCGCCCGAAAGTGCAAGTGAACCACGGCGCACGCGTCATTGATTTCAATAAATCCATCGCGAAACAGCCAACCACTCTGACGTTTGCGGATTCGAACGAAGACCGCGTTGCGGCCTACTTTCACACGGGTGGCACGACGGGCATGCCCAAGGTCGCACAGCACCTCAGTTCCGGGATCATCTACAATGCATGGCTCGGCGATCACCTGCTGTTTGAGCCAGAGGACATCCTGATCTGCCCGCTGCCATTGTTCCACGTGTTTGCGACCATCGTTTCGCTCGGTGCATCGCTTGGCTCTGGTGCGCACATCGTATTCCCGACGCCGCAAGGCTACCGCGGGGACGGGGTCTTCGACAACTTCTGGAAGTTGGTTGAGCGCCATAAAGTGTCGTTCATGATTACGGTTCCGACGGCGATGTCGGCATTGATGCAGCGGCCCGTGAACGCTGATATTTCGTCGCTGCGATTGGCGTTCTGTGGCTCCGCGCCTTTGCCGCTCGAGCTCTATAAGAAGTTCGAAGCCGCTGCTGGCGTGACCATTTGCGAAGGTTACGGCCTGACTGAGGCTACATGTCTGGTGTCCATCAACCCACCTGAAGGTGAAAAGAAGGTTGGCTCGATCGGTGTGCCTTTCCCGTATACAAAGGTTCGCATCATTGATCCGCACACGCATCTCGACCTTGGGACTGACGAGGTTGGGGAAATTTGTGTGAATTCTCCAGGTGTCTACGAAGGGCATACATATACTGAAGAAGCCAAGAACGCGGATCTGTTTTATCCGGGTGCTAACGTTAAGACCCGCCGTTACCTGCGTACGGGCGATCTTGGCCGTATTGATGAGGACGGTTATCTTTGGATCACAGGACGCGCTAAAGATCTGATCATTCGTGGCGGCCACAACATTGATCCAGCCGAAATCGAAGAAGCGCTCGCTGGACATGCTCAGGTGGCCTTCGCAGGTGCAATCGGTCAGCCGGATGCCCATGCGGGTGAAGTACCTGCCGCGTTTGTAGAGCTGATCGACGGCGGGACGGTGACCGTGGACGAGCTGATGGAATACGCAAAGAAGCACATCCATGAACGGGCTGCTCACCCGAAGCACCTCGAGATCATGGACGAGCTACCAAAAACGGCCGTTGGTAAAATCTTCAAACCTGACCTGCGCAAGTCTTCTATTACACGGATCTACAACGCTGCATTGGATAAGGCTGGTGTTTCGGCTCAGGTCACATCTGTGGTTGAGAACAAGAAACTTGGTCTTGTTGCGCATATTTCCAAAACGGGTGATGTCACTGATGAGCAGGTCACTGTGGCTCTTGGTTCATTCACGCGCCCTTGGGTCTGGGCGACATAAGCATCGCCAAAACATGAGACGAAGCGCCGCCCTATCGGGGCGGCGTTTTTCGTTTATATATCAAGTAACAAGAGGGGATGCTCATGAACCACGAGACCCATGCGATTGCTGTGATGGACGGCACCTGCGCTTTTTGTGCGTTTGGCGCGAAGATGGTTCATCGGTTGGCTGAAGCAAACGTAGTAGCCAGTGTCATATTTTACGCTTCAAGCTCTTTGATCCGTTCTTGAAGCTTTTGAAGGCGGGCTCTCATCCGGTTGAATTGCCGATTGTAAAGGTTCCGGCAAACCTGGTTGGCGGCGTCCGCGGTGATTTCTCGTCCGGCAACGCTGGCTGGAACACGCGTTCCGTCTTTGACAAAGATAAACGCATTCTGCCGGAACCAAAAATACGAGTCCTCTTTGTTCGATATCTCAGGTCGGATTGCATCGTAGCAACGGTAGCCACGGTCAGAAAACATTTCGACCCAATCTGATTGCCAGCGCAGATTGATATGTCCGCTCCCGCCTTGACCAGGGATTGCCGCAGAAAACGCGACGGTATTCGAAAGTTCGCACAAATCGTCCACAAAGCTTTCACTGCGTTCAGGTTTAAGGTGTTCGGCAACCTCGAAAGACGTCGCAAGAGCGAAGCGTTTTTGGCTTTTGAACGGTTCATTCAGATCATGAAATACGTAGGATTCTTTGGGAACTTCCGTTTGCAGGTCTTTAACCCAATCGTTGTCGACGGCAGTCACTGTCGCCCCTTCGTTGGCCATGGCTTTCAGGAAAAACCCAAGTCCACACCCAAGATCGATAACAGTTTTTGGCTTAAGCACAGGGTAAAGCACTTCAGCCATGTAGCGTCCGTTGTCTATCCTACGCATACGCCCGTTGTCGTGACCGGCGAACATATTCAAGTGAACTTTTGTGCTGTCGATCTCGTTTGGTTGCGGCATTGTTCATTCCACCCGTTTGAATTCATGCTTTTGTTCACAAACCCTAACAACTCAGTCGGAGGCATAATAGCCTCAAAAATGGTGAGTGTGCCGAGAATCGTCAGCGCAAAACGCCAGCTGAATTCTCAAGTATTCATTTAGGGGTAAATGGTGCTGCTGGGGAGAATTGAACTCCCGACCTCGTCATTACCAATGACGCGCTCTACCACTGAGCTACAGCAGCAACTGATGGAGCGCGAAGTAGACGTAAATTGGTGTTTCCGCAAGCCCTCACTGGACGGTTTTTGCGCGTTCAGGTAACAGGTTGCCATGAGCAGTAAACCGACATCCAAAGGCCCCCAAACACGTGAAGACCGGCTAAAGGCTGCGTTGAAGGCAAACCTTGGCCGTCGTAAGGTGCAAGCACGCGCGAAAGCGTCAAAAGAAGCGGGCGAGAAAGCCCCCAGTGAGAAAGAGTAACAGGCATGGATTCTATCGTGGTACGAGGCGGCAAGTCGCTGTCAGGGCAAATTGAAATTGCGGGCGCTAAAAATGCGGCGTTGACGCTGATGCCTGCCACGTTGCTAAGTGATGAACCGCTGACGTTGACCAACACCCCACGCCTGAGCGACATCAAAACGATGACGCTGTTGCTGGAATCCTTGGGTGCCGAGATTTCCTCGCTTCAAGATGGCAAGGTTCAGACAATGTCCTGCCACGGTGCGATCAACACGACTGCGGACTATGACATCGTACGTAAGATGCGCGCGTCTAACCTTGTGTTGGGCCCGCTTCTGGCCCGTGAGGGCCATGCGATTGTGTCGCTTCCCGGCGGGTGTGCAATTGGCGCGCGTCCAATGGACATCCACACGGACGGTCTTGCCAAAATGGGCGCAGAGATTGATTTGAAGGACGGTTATCTGCACGCGAAAGCGGATGGCGGAAAGCTGAAGGGCGCCGTGATTGATTTTCCGTTTGCTTCCGTAGGTGCGACTGAGAACATCATGATGGCTGCGACATTGGCCAAAGGCACCACCGTCATCAATAACGCGGCACGTGAGCCGGAGATTGTCGACCTGGCGGACTGCCTGCGCAAAATGGGCGCACAGATTGAAGGTGACGGAACGTCGAGCATTACCATTCAAGGCGTTGACCGTTTGCACGGCGCGACGCACCCCGTTGTGACAGACCGTATTGAACTTGGTACTTATATGCTCGCCCCGGTCATTGCTGGCGGTGAGGTCGAGTGCCTTGGCGGGAAGATGTCGTTGGTCGGTGCATTTTGCGAAAAGCTGGACGCTGCTGGCGTGTCGGTTGAGGAAACCAAGGCTGGCCTCAAGGTGAAGTTAAAGGGCGACCGCCCGAGGGCTGTGGACGTGACAACAGAGCCGTTCCCGGGGTTTCCAACCGATTTACAGGCACAGATGATGGCGATGCTTTGCTTTGCCGAAGGTACATCCGTGTTGGAAGAGAAAATTTTTGAAAACCGCTTTATGCACGCACCCGAGCTGCAGCGTATGGGCGCACATATCGAAGTGCACGGTGGGACGGCCACAGTGACTGGCGTCGAAAAGATGAAGGGCGCGCCCGTTATGGCGACTGACCTTCGCGCTTCGGTGTCCTTGATCTTGGCGGGGCTAAGAGCCGAAGGCGAGACGCAAGTGAACCGCGTTTACCACCTTGATCGCGGGTATGAGGATGTTGCGGGCAAGCTTGGCAAGGTTGGCGCCGATATTGAACGGGTCGCAGGACGGTGAGTGATGCAACTTTCGAAGATGGAGCGGAAAAACCGCTACGCCTAAAGGCGCTCGACGTCGAGGATTTGGGTGTTTTGTCAGGCTTTGTTCAGGACGCAGTTTTTCCGGGTTCTGAGATGAAGTGGGACCGAAATGCCCGCCGGTTTGCGTTGCTTCTGAACAGATTTCGCTGGGAAGACGCGGCACATGCCGAAAGCCGCAAACGCGCATATGAACGCGTGCAGTCGGTTTTGGTAATCGAAGACGTTGTGCGTGTTCAGACGCAAGGTGTAGACCCACGCGACAGCGATATGGTGTTGTCCGTATTGGCTGCAACGTTCGAAGCGGGTGAAGACGGTGGTGGCAACGTGTTGCTGACCTTGGCCGGCGACGGCGCGATCCGTGTTGAAGTCGAAGCACTTGAGGTCGTGTTGAAAGATGTGACGAGGCCGTATGTGGCGCCGTCAAAGGCGAAGCCGGAGCATCCGGAGTAGGCGCGTACCGAGAGCGGGGAGGGGCCAACCCCCATCGCCAAGGCGACTCCCCCGGGATATTTGTGAAACAAAGGCAAACACGAAAACCGCTGAGCGACAGTGTTTGTAAATAGGACGACGGAATTATGCCGCAGTTTTTGAGCACAACAGATGACGGCTTTGAGGCTGCGTTTCAGGCGTTGTTAGGGGCTAAGCGCGAAGACAGTCCCGACGTGGATGTTGTCGTTGCGGACATCATTGCAGATGTGCGTTCGCGCGGTGATGCGGCGGTATTGGAATTGACCGCGAAATTTGACCGCCTTGAGTTGGATGCCGCTGGGCTACGGTTTTCTGCGGCGGAGATTGACGCGTACTGCGCGCAAGTGAGTGCGGAAGATCGCGAAGCGTTGGAGCTCGCGGCGGAACGTATTCGTGCCTATCACGCCCGTCAGATGCCTGAGGATGCGTTTTGGGAAGATGATGCGGGGGCGTCACTCGGCTGGCGCTGGAGCGCAGTTTCGGCAGCGGGGCTTTACGTTCCCGGTGGGATTGCGACGTATCCGAGTTCTGTTTTGATGAACGCCATTCCAGCGAAAGTCGCGGGTGTTGGGCGCTTGGCGATGGTTGTACCGACACCGGATGGCAAGGTTAACCCGCTGGTGTTGCTGGCTGCATGTATTTCCGGAGTGGATGAAGTCTATCGAATCGGCGGCGCACAAGCGGTCGCGGCACTGGCCTATGGCACGGAGACGATCGCGCCTGTTGATAAGATCACCGGACCTGGCAATGCATTTGTGGCGGCGGCTAAACGGCGGGTATTTGGTAAAGTCGGGATTGATATGATCGCGGGACCGTCCGAAATCTTGGTGATCGCAGATAAGGACAATGACCCAGATTGGATTGCGCTGGATTTACTGTCTCAGGCCGAGCATGACGAAAGCGC
>Ga0209121_10004421_pt1 | contig 13120 bp, 12 predicted proteins | sample Cruoilmetagenom3_FD_187292 | JGI IMG/M metagenome (GOLD analysis project Ga0209121, IMG submission 187292) | Oil polluted marine microbial communities from Coal Oil Point, Santa Barbara, California, USA - Sample 3 (SPAdes) (version 2) | ecosystem: Environmental > Aquatic > Marine > Oil seeps ... | reverse complement strand
ATTAGCTATAGATACTGTTCCTCCCAGTATTATATCTTTCTTAGATAGTAATAGCTTTGAGGATAGTATTAGGAATGCAGTATATTTAAATGGGGATGCTGATACATTAGCAGCTATTACAGATAGTATATCTGAGGCTTACTATGGTTTAGATATTAAGTTATGGAACAGTACCAAGGAGTATTTACCTAAGGATATGTTAGAGGTGTTGGGGGAGTAGACAATATTTTTTCCCTTACTAATTAACAAAATAGTTTAACTATAGAGTGTGATAAAATATCCCATGTTAAATATAGATAGAATATATTTAGATATAGATGGTGTCTTCTTAGATGAAAACTATAAACAGATGCCTCATCTTAAGAAATTTCTAAAAGCAGTATTTGATGTTGCCGCAGAGGAAGTATATTGGTTAAGTGTACATTCTAAACATGGAGACAATGATATTGTATTAGAACATTTAGGAGATACACTAGATAGAGATATATTTGAAATGATTAAACCTATTAAGAATACTAAATGGGAGAATCTAAAGACAGAGGGTATAGATTTAGATAGTAACTTTATATGGTTTGATGATAATGTATTTGATAGAGAGTATACAGTTTTAGAAGATATTGGTAAGGAACACTGTTTAATAAAGGTTAAGAGTAATTTAGATGAGATGGTGGAATGGTTGAAGGGGGAACAGAAAAAACACGAAGAGATACTTTAAACATATTCAACGAAAATAATTTCTTCGAGTGAGCTTTCTGTTTTTATATACTCTTCTACAGTTTTGTTTGCTACTTTAGATGCTAGTTCTTTTGGATATCCATATACTCCTGTACTAATAGCTGGGAATGCAATAGATTTAAGATTGTATTTATTTGCTAGTTCTAACGAGTTTTTATAACAGTTTGATAATAGTTCTTCTTCATTATTATTACCACCGTTCCATACTGGACCTACTGTATGGATTACATGTTTAGAGGGTAGTAAGAAACCTGGTGTTATTACTGCCTCTCCTATTGGTAATCCATTAGGATATTCTTTTTCTCTTATCTTTAAACAAGCTTTAAGGAGTTCAGGACCTGCTGCTTGATGTATAGCACCATCTACACCACTTCCTCCTAATAGAGAGGAATTAGCTGCATTAACAATAGCATCTACTGATATTTTTGTTATATCTCCTTGTATATATGATATTTTTGTCATCGTTACATAGTATTAAAAAAAATAATGAGATGCAACTCTTCTTAAGAGGTGGATATTTTTTGCTTCTTGATTGTATTGGAAGGCTGCTTGTATTTAATGATTATCCCAATCAAATTAACTACAAAGCAAGCGGTTGACTTTTGATGACGATTTTGTTATAGTTTGCGGATCAAATGCAGGCTTATAGTAAAAAACATAAGAGTCTTAAAAAATTATTTGATCATTTAACAGATAGGGAAGAAGATGTCCTTATTTCAAGATATGGTCTTTTTGGAAATAAAAAAGAAACTTTAGAAGAAATTGGCTCAAGATATTCTTTAACCAGAGAAAGGGTTAGACAACTCCAAACGAAAATCTTGCAGAAATTAAGGAAGAATTTCCTTTGTCCTATTCCTCCTAATTTAATGCCCCAATATTTCACAGGAAGAGATAACCGAGTACCTATTTACTTACTTTCAGCCGATATTTGTAGAATAAAATACCGAAACCTAAAAATTAATAAAATTAAAGTATTTATAGAACCCAACATCTATGAAAAATTTCTTGAACTTAAAAAGTATACAAAGGAACTTCCCGACTCAATGCATTATTTGAAAAAAATGGAAGAGATATTCAAATATGGACAGAAAATTGAAATTCCCTTGGTTTTAATAAAAAAGCATCTAAATGAATTCAAGGCTAAACGAAATAACTCCGATAGGATTGCTGAAGTTCTTGGAAAGATGGGCTACCCTATGCATTATTCAGAAGTTCATAAGATTTTATCAAAAACTTATGATATTGGGTTGCAGAGAAATGTCCTCGCTACAATGCAAAGAAGAGGAGATCTATTTGTTCGAGTAGAAAACGGAGTCTATGCTTTAAAGAGTGAGGAATTTCCTGAATCAGTAGCATTTATAAAAGATCTTATAATTGAATATCTGAATGAATATAAAGAAGGGAGTCCAATGCAAATATACAATTGGATCCTTGATAAGAGACAATGTAGTTACTCTTCTATTCCAATGTATTTGAGTTTTGATCCCAAATTTGAGGAGATTAGGAGTGAGGTCTATTCATTACGAGATTCTAAAAAGAAAAACAGCAATGATTTAAATCTGGATGATATCTTCCGCGAATTACTTAAAAACAAAGAGTATATTCCCATAAGTGACTTTATTGGTGAGGTCCAAAGAAAGCTTCCAGAACTTACTATGGATTTGATTTATGAGTACTTAGAGAACAAATCTGGGATATCTGTTCAAGATAATTTTATTCTTAAAAAATAATGAAAGAAATAGTAAATATTACCCCAGACATCTCTCTCCTCCCAAAGTTAGGGAAGTCTGGATATTCGACAGCTCAGGCTATTGCTGAGTTGGTTGATAATTCTATTGATGCAATTGATACAAATAAGCAGGTAGGGGAGATTAATGTGACAATAGAGAAGGCTTTTATTAAGGTGTTTGATAATGGTAGTGGTATGAATAAGGAAGAGCTAATTAATTCTTTAAGATTAGCTAAATCGAGCAAACAGAATCAATTGGGAAGATTTGGATTGGGATTGAAGACAGCTGCACTTAGTTTAGGATCTCAATTTGATATTACAACAAAATCAGACAAAGAAAATTTTTTGTATAAAGTAAACTATGATGAAGAAAATTGGGGGAAGCAGAATGAGTGGTCAATTCCCCTTGGGGCTTCAGAAAATTATGGAGCATTTTCGTTTACAGAGATTATCATCAAGTTGCTAAAAAGCAGGATCCCAATAAACACGATTGATAAGATTATATTAGATATTGGGCAAAGATATGCTCCGTATATTCAGAATGGGGAAATAAATGTTTATGTCAATAAAAGAAAATGTTTACCTCTAAAACCCGTTTTACTAGAAAACACAAAGAGAGAAATTGAGATTCCTGTAGACTGGGAAGGTAGAAGAATGGGTACTATCACTGGTTGGGTTGGATTGTTAAAAGAAGGTTCAAATAAGGGGAATTATGGTTTCACAACATATTGGATAAACAGGATGATTACTACATATGACAAGATTGCAATTGGCGAACATCCTACAATATCGAGAATCATAGGAGAAATTCACTTAGATTTCCTTGAACCAACGCACAATAAACGCGAATTTATAAAAGAGAGTCCTCTTTATGAACATACAGTACGATTATTAAAAGAAAACCTTAAGGATGTTTTGAAAGAGGCAAAGAAAAAGGCAAGTGTTGATACTGTAACACCTAAGATTTATGATCGAATACAGAAGTACGAAGAAGTTACGTTGGAAGTATTAAATACAGACGATTACTTCAAGGAGTTAACCACAAAGATAACTGCCAATCAGTACCAAAGAACAGATTTAGGAAATGAAAAAATTGATATTCCAGTTGAAAAAAGAAGAGATAAAGATGTAAACAGTCCAACTATTCCAGATGAAAAGAAACCATTTCAAGATCTAAGAACCCCTAAAGAGGTACATAAATCTTTGAGGAAAGGTATAAAGATTAAAGGAAAATACTTTAAATTCGTACATTCCTTCCAAAATCTTGGAAAAGATGAATCTATGAAAATTGGCAAAAAGAACATGGAAACAAAGACTGTAGAAATTTTTACAAATATTGATTTCCCAGCATATCAAATTACTAAGGACAAAGCTTATTATGGATTTATGAATATCGCTGATTATATTGCCGAACTATACTGCAGTGAAGTAGAGGGTAGTAATTATACTGAAGTTAGAGAAGAAATTCTCAAAAAGGTTGGGAACTTCATAGAGCAGACCGAAACTTAGACTGAGTTAGAAGATCAGATAGGAAAGGATGCTTATAAGGGGTATAATAAGAAAGTTACGCACGAAATATACATAGAATAATTTAATAAAAAGATTCAATGGCATTTAATGAAGACACAAGAGTAAAAATTCCAGCTTTGTTACATCTCACAAGGCTTGGTTATGAGTACATTTCATTAAAAGATAGCACTTGGGATGTAAAAACGAATATTTTTACTGAAATCTTCTCTGAAAGTATTAAAAAGATTAATAAGGATCATGAAGATTTAGATGTTGACAGAGTGTTATCTAAAATATCATTGGCTTTAGCTAATGATGATCTTGGGGAAGAATTCTATGATATGATGATCGACACCTCGGGTGTCAAGCTTATTGATTTCAAAGACTTCTCTAATAATTCTTTTCATATTTGTACTGAATTAACCTATAAAAATGGTGAAGACGAGTTCCGACCAGATATTACAGTATTAATAAATGGTATACCTTTGATCTTTATAGAAGTTAAAAAACCAAACAACAGGGAGGGTATCTTGGCAGAGCGTAACAGAATTAACGTACGTTTTAAAAACAAAAAATTTAAAAAGTTCATTAATATTACACAACTCCTAATATTCACAAATAATATGGAGTACGACAACGAATCACCAGAACCTATTCAGGGAGCTTTCTATGCTACCACCTCTTATGATGACGCCACTTTTAACTATTTTAGAGAAGAAAACCCCACTTCGATCTCTAAACTTAAAGAAGAAAACGACGCTATAGAAAATTATATTTTAACCGACAACAACCTCACTTCTATTAAACATTCTCCTGAGTTTATTACTAATAAAGACTCAGATACTCCAACAAACAGATTGTTATCCTCTATGTTGAGTAGAGAGCGTTTAAAGATTTTTCTCCAGTATGGCTTTGCATACGTACATACGTTTAAAGGAATAGAAAAGCAATTAATGAGGTATCCACAATTTTTTGCTACAAAGGCCATCGAGGATAAGTTGGATGAAGGTGAAAAGCATGGGATTATATGGCATACACAAGGTAGTGGTAAGACAGCTTTGGCATATTATAATGTTAGCTATTTAACTGACTATTATAGAAAAAAAGGAGTTGTTCCTCGCTTTTACTTTATTGTAGATCGTTTGGATTTGTTACAACAAGCGAAAAGAGAATTCTCAAGTAGAGGTCTTGTTGTTCATACTGTAAGTAGCAAGGAAGAGCTTCTTAGAGACTTTAGTGAGGGGAGGGCTCTTACCAATCTTGCGGGAAGGAAAGAAATTACTGTTGTAAACATTCAAAAATTTAAGGATGAGGGAGATGTAGTTCATGAACAAGATTACGATATTAATATTCAAAGAGTATATTTTCTTGATGAAGTACATAGAAGTTATGATCCAGAGGGAAGCTTTTTAGCAAATTTAATTAGCTCGGATCGAGATGCTGTTATGATAGGGTTAACAGGTACTCCACTAATTGGCTCAGATAGAAGCTCAAAGCAAATTTTTGGGGACTATATCCATAAGTATTACTATAATGCATCCATTGCAGATGGTTATACATTGCGACTCATACGCGAAGGGATTGAAACTAGCTATCGAATGAGACTACAGGAAGCATTGAAGGAAATAGAGGTATTAAAGGGAGGGTTGGATCGAAGGGATATTTATTCACACAAGAAATTTGTTGATCCAATGCTTCAATATATTCTTGATGATTTTCAAAAAAGCAAAATAAGATTAGGGGATGATACTATTGGCGCAATGGTTGTTTGTGATAGCTCCCCTCAAGCAAGGATGATGTTCAAAATGTTTAATGAAGAGACGGATAGTTCCCATGGGGAGAAGAGATTAAATTCTGCGCTAATCCTACACGATGAAGGGAATAAGGCTGAGAGGAAGAAGAAGGTTGAAGATTTCAAAGAGGGTGAGATAGACATCCTTTTTGTTTACAACATGCTTTTAACAGGCTTTGATGCAAAGAGATTAAAGAAACTTTATATGGGACGAGTAATAAGAAAACACAATCTCTTACAAGCACTTACAAGGGTTAATCGACCATATAAAGAGTTCAGATACGGCTATGTGGTTGATTTTGCTGACATTAGAAAGGAATTTGATAAGACAAATAAGGCGTATTTTGAGGAATTACAAAATGAATTAGGTGATGAGTTTGATAAATACTCTAATCTTTTTAAGACGCATGAAGAGATTGATAATGAAATCGAAGAGATAAAAGATTGGTTATTTGAGTATGATACTGCAAATTCAGAAATTTTCTCTCAGCAAATTTCACAAATAGAAGATAGAAAAAAAGTTCTTGAGATAAAGAAGGCTCTTGAGAATGCACGCAATTTGTACAATGTAATAAGACTACAGGGGGATTATGAATTGTTAGAAAAACTTGATTTTAGGAAGATGAGCGAATTACTTAATGAGGTTTCTCGACATCTAGAATTGATAAATCTAAAGGAAAACATTGAAAACGATATAGATAATACTAGTTTATTAAATGAGGCCTTAGAGGATGTAGTCTTTGCATTCAATAAGATCTCAGAAGACGAATTAATTATTGCAGATCAACTAAAAGATATTCTCCGAAAAACTCGTAGAAGCTTGAATGACAATTTTGATAAAGATGATCCTGTATTTATCTCCTTGTATGATGAGCTTAAGAGATTATTTAAAAAGAAGAACTTGGATGAAATAACTCAGGATGAGATGAAAGAGAACATCATTGAATTGGGGAAAATTTATAATAAAGTAACAGAACTAAATCGTAAAAATAATCTTCTAAGGGATAAATATAAAGGAGATGTTAAGTATGCTCGAGTACACAAGAGAATCAGAGAAAGAGGAAATATTACTAATAGAGAGAGGGAATTACATGAAATATTGATGAACATCAAGGAGCAAACGGATCAAAAAGTTCTCATTAATACTAATATGCTGAATAATGATGGTTACTTTGGAGGTTTAATGACTCAAACGGTAGTTAACAATTTTGAGCAGGGTAAAATTGACTTGGATTCGGAATCTGCGGTATACATAACTGATACAGTATCAAAACAATATTTAAATGAGTTTAGGGGATATCAATAATGTCAACACAGAAATTTATAAGCAAAACAAAAGATTTAATCGATGACCTGAAAGGGGTTTGTGCTAAATATGGTCTAGGTAATGATGGCAATGAGTTTAAGATTATAACTCAGGCTTTTCTATACAAATTTATGAATGATAAATTCGTTTTTGAAACTAAAGAGGTAGATGAACGATTAAGGGGTGCTTCAAATTGGGAAAAAGAAATAAAAAAATATTCAGAAGAGGAATATAAAATGTTGCTCCTCAAGCTTCCTCCGTCTAGTGCAAAGTTGAAAAGGGAACACTTTCTTTCCTATCTTCATAATAATCAGAATCGTGAGGAATTTGGGAAATTGTTCGATGATACATTAAGAGATATCTCAATCTTTAACAATGATGTCTTTTCTGTAAAAACTGAATCCGGTACCAAAGTTATTTTGTTTGATGTGTTAACCCAATTTATATCAGATTCTTTGAAACGAGACGATTTTGCTAGGGCAATTATCAACCAGCTTGTAAATTTCAGTTTTGAGAATATTTTTGAGCAAAAGTTTGATTTCTTTTCAACGATCTTTGAATATCTCATAAAAGATTATAATAAGGATGGTGGTGGTAAATATGGAGAATACTATACGCCTCATGCGGTTGCAAAGATTATGTCTGCGATACTTGTGGATGAACCAGTAAGTGATGTTACTGTTTATGATCCTTCTGCTGGCTCTGGGACACTCCTTATGACTCTTGCCCATGCAATAGGGGAAGATAAATGCACTATTTATTCACAAGACATATCTCAGAAGTCATCTGGGATGCTCCGACTAAATTTGATATTAAATAACCTAGTACATTCGATATCTAATGTAATTCAGGGTGATACTCTATTAGTTCCTTATCATAAAGAAGGCAAAGATTTAAAGAAGTTTGATTATATAGTATCCAATCCTCCTTTTAAATTAGATTTCAGTGATATAAGGGAAGATCTTGATACTAAAGAAAACAAAAAAAGGTTCTTTGCTGGGATTCCGAATATTCCTCCAAAGAAAAAGAATAGTATGGCGATTTATCTAATGTTCATACAGCATATTATCTTTTCTTTAAGCGAGAGGGGCAAAGCGGCAATAGTAGTCCCCACCGGTTTTCTGACTGCAAGAGGGAGTATAGAGAAAAAGATAAAGAAGAAGTTAATTGAAGAGAAACTTTTAAGGGGTGCTGTTGCAATGCCGAGTAATATTTTCGCCACAACAGGCACAAATGTATCAGTATTGTTTTTAGATAAGGGTAGTAAATCGGAAGGGATTATTTTAATGGATGCTTCAAAACTAGGTACTACAGTCAAAGAAGGAAAGAATCAAAAAACAGTTCTTTCCGCCGAAGAGGAACAGAAAATTGTTGACACGTTTAATAATAAGCAAGAGGTGGACGACTTGTCTGTTGTAGTTAGTTCTAATGAGATTAAAGAAAAGAATTACAGTTTTGGTGCTGGACAATATCTTGAGATTAAGATTGAGTATGTTGATATATCGAAAGAAGAGTTTGAAGAGAAAATGGAAAATTATAAAACTAATTTAAAAGGATATTTTACCGGGTCCGAGAAATTGCAGAGTGAGATTTTAGATAGAATAGACAAAATAAAATATGAGTAATGCAGTATACAAAACAAGACCTCTCAAACAAGTGGCATATTACTCGAAAGAAAGGATTGAGGTATCTCTTTTGGATGAAGAAAACCACATTGGAACCGACAATCTTCTTCAAAATAAGCAAGGAAAACAAAGATCTACTTATGTACCAACTAATGGTACAGTAACAAAATATAGTCCAAATGACACTCTCGTTGCAAATATTCGACCATATCTTGAGAAGATTTGGTTTGCAGATAGAACGGGTGGTGCTTCTTCAGATGTTCTTACATTTAAAGTTAAACCAGGTTATGACCCCAGGTTTTTTTACTATTCCCTTTTTAGGGATGAGTTTTTTGATCATATGATGCTTGGTAGTAAAGGTACAAGAATGCCACGAGGTAGTAAAGTTCAGATCCTAGAATATCCGGTGCCAGATATTGAACTGCTGGAACAAAAAAAAATAGCACAAACTTTATCGGTGATAGATTCTAAAATTGAGTTGAACAATCGTATTAACCACGAACTAGAAGCGACGGCGAAAGCTATCTATGACTACTGGTTTGTACAATTTGATTTCCCAGATGAAAATGGAAGACCTTATAAATCTAGCGGAGGTGAGATGGTTTGGAGTGAAGAGTTGAATAAAGAGATACCTAATGGTTGGAGTATTAAAAAAATGAAGGATTTACTTCCTGTTATTACAGGGAAGCAAGATGCAAACTTTGCAACGGAAAATGGAAGATATAAATTTTTTACTTGTGGTGAGGGAATTCTGAGATGTGATGCCTACGAATTCGAGGGAAAGGCTGTACTTGTTGCAGGAAATGGGAATTTTAGTGTCAAAATGTATGATGGGAAATTTAATGCTTATCAAAGAACATATGTATTGATTCCAAAGAACCAGGACTATTTTACTGTAATTTATATGGCAGTAAAGGATAGGATCCAGTCACTTACAAAAGGTTCTCGAGGATCTATAATTAAATTTATCACCAAAGGGGATTTAGAAGATATAAAGGTAGTAATTCCTCAAGGGAAAAATCTGGATCTTTTCTCAGAACTTAATGCTCTTAGTAAACAGATTGGTCAGTTGATTGAAGAAAATCAGAAATTAGCAGAACTTCGAAATTGGCTTCTGCCAATGTTAATGAATGGACAAGTAACTGTTGGCAAGTCATGAAGAAACTGGAATATACAAAAGAAAACTTACGATTATTAGCATATTTGATATCCAAAGCAACTTCGGGGAGTCAATTTACCAAATTGTTAAAGGACGCAGGATGGACCCCAGACATGACAGCTTCTGAAGCATGGCAACTTTCAAAAAAGAATAAAGAAGAATATCTGTTTGACGAATTAGTAGAGGTTGGAGAATTGGGGAGATTTGATATTTTGGATTATATTGTTGAGAAAGTTCTCAATAAGGACAAAATATATTTCAAAGTTTCTGAAAAAGAGTATAAATTCCCAAAGCAACAGTTTACAGCATTGCTGGGAAAAATGGGGACTGTTTCTACTACACCCCAAACAACAAACTTAAAACTATTTAATGCTAGAAAGTTACATCCTGCAGTTATATTTTCAAGTAAGAATCTTTTTAGAGATAGTTATTATTCACAATCGATATTTGAGGCATGCAAGGCATTAGATAAAAGGATTCAGGAAGATACAGGGTTAGAAAATAGTGGGAAGAATCTTATGTCAGCAGCTTTTAATAAGAATAACCCTAAAATTAAACTTAATGAGAACAAATCTCAATCAGACATTGATGAGCAAGAGGGATTTATGCATATTTTTATGGGTGTTATGCAGGGTATTAGAAATCCAAAAGGACATGATATTATAAATATTAAAGATCCTCATAGGGCTTTAGATTATCTAAGTTTGATAAGCTTGCTTCTTAAAAGATTGGATGAGGTAGAATAGGAATATTATGGCAGAATTGAAATATGAACAAGTTTTTGAGAATAATCCCAAAGGACTATTTATAAGAGTTAAAGCAAAAAAAACAGACGAGAATAGGGTTGTGTCATATAAGACATTATTTGATACGGGTGCAGAGATATCGGGGATTACACAGAAGGTTGTAGATGATCTTGGTCTTAAAAAGGTAAAGGATATTGAAATGAGAGATGCTAGCGGGCATATTATAAATGTACCTACTTATTATGTTGATATTGTAATACCAACGAAACCTAGTGAGTTCTCTTTTCATGTAGAGGTCCCCCTTGCAGTTTCTACCCAAAGTGAAGATATACTATTGGGGATGAATATCTTAAGTCAGTGTAGTTTCTCTCTTGAGAAACGAGAGAATGATTACAAACTTACCTTAGTGATAGAGACTGACTAGTTCTCCTAGACTTCCTCTCCCCTTACTCGTACCTTCCTTCTAATGAAAGATACCTATGAATTAAAATACGTTCTCTATGCTAGAAAATCCTCAGAATCAGATGAAAGACAAGCCATGAGTATAGATGGACAACTCATGGAAATGAAAGAAAAAGATAAAAGAGAACAGAGAGATATCCTAAAAACAATAAAAGGATCATCATGGATTAAGAATTTTGATATAATGGCTTAATAAGTTTATCTATTAAAATATGTCCCTCTTCAAAATATCAAACAAAAAACTACTCTCCATTAAAGAAAAGAAAATTAATTTAGAAAAAGATATACAATCTTTAACTGAAAATAATATTGAAGAAATACTAGGATATACATTTGTATCAAGTGAATTCCAAACAGATACCTTCCGATTTGATACATTAGCTTGGGATGATGAAAACAAATCATTTGTAATAGTGGAATACAAGAAGAAAAGAAACTTTAGTGTAGTAGATCAAGGATTTGCATACTTAAGTGTATTATTAAACAGAAAAGCAGACTTTATACTTGAATACAATACAAAATTTTCTAAAAATGTATTGAGAAAAGAAGATATTGATTGGTCTCAATCTCGAGTAGTATTCATATCCCCTTACTTTACTTCATATCAAATCAACTCTATAAATTTTAGGAATATGCCTTTTGATCTCTATGAAATAAAACTGTATGAAAATGATACAGTTGCATACAACAAAATAGAAGCCAATCATCCTTCAGAGAGTATAGATTCCATAACCAAAGGGGGTGAGATAGAGAAAGTTACAAAACAAGTAAAAAACTATTCTGTTGAGGATCATTTTAAAGAAGGTTGGGAAGAATCAAAAGAGCTATTTGAATTATTAGATGAGAGGATAATGAATATTGATCCAAATATCCAAAGAAGTCCAATGAAAGGGTACATTGGGTATAAGCTAGGGAATAATCTAGTTATTTCTATAAAAATTAGAAAATCAGGAATTTCTTTACGGCTTCCAAGGGTAGAGCCAAAAGATTTAAAGGATCCTGAAAACAAAGTTATATATCAAAAGAATAGTTATAGATATTATAATAAGCATGTATCGCTATATAAAATACATAACGAAGATGATATAGATTATGGAATTATGTTAGCGAAGCAGGTGTATCAGAAGTTTGTAGGACAAGACTAACGCATAAGTATTATGAAACTAGACACAACTTTCAACTTTCAAGCAGAAACAGAACCCTATGATGCTGATAGGTATAGTAAAAGATTACAAGAGTATCACAGATTGCTATGGAGTAAACCTCTTCCTAATGGAAAAGTGTTTGAATTAGAGAAAATAGAGAAATGTAGACTATATCATAACTCTGTTTTAGGAGAATTCTCTCTCTCTAGTGATAGGGCTGTCCCTTCATTTTCTAAATGGAAAAAAGCAGAGTATATTACTAAGCAAATTCCAAATGAAAAACTGTTGAGTTTTGTTAACCTTTTGGAAACTATCGGTGCAATAACGGTGTGGCCATCTAATAAGATAGAACAAAAACCAACTATTAATGGTATGAAAGGACTAAATAGTAAAATAAGTGATCGTTTAGATTTAACAATAGAATGTATTAGAAGATACTATTTAAATAAAGAAAGTCCTTTATATGAGACATTCAAAAGATATGATGATTTCTTTAAGTTATTTGAAGATTTTAAAGGTTACATTGACTTCTTCTTATTTCAAGATTGGGTGTCAAGTGATTATACTTCAGTAAAAATTGCCCCACCATTTGATAACTTCGAAACTATTCCAGTTCCAAAAACGATTGATGAATATATGAGATATATGGAATATATTATTGGATTAGTTGAATCTAGGAACAAGAGAATTGCTAAACTAGACTTTTAGCATATTATTAGAGAATACATATCCTTTACTTATCTAATCATTCTAATATATATGAAGATATTGGTGCAAGAGTATTTATGTTTGAACTATATGGAGAACTAGATTATGAGAATAGTCTTCAAACAGATATCAATACAATAGAGTTAGTAAACTATGAATGGAATCCTGGCTGGTGGAGTCAAGGTATTGGCGGTCTATATCACA
>Ga0209121_10004420_pt1 | contig 13122 bp, 18 predicted proteins | sample Cruoilmetagenom3_FD_187292 | JGI IMG/M metagenome (GOLD analysis project Ga0209121, IMG submission 187292) | Oil polluted marine microbial communities from Coal Oil Point, Santa Barbara, California, USA - Sample 3 (SPAdes) (version 2) | ecosystem: Environmental > Aquatic > Marine > Oil seeps ... | reverse complement strand
TAATATAATTTATGTTTATTAGTAAGGGGTGATCAAAATAGCTAAGTTAATTAGTGGAAGTAAGATTTCTGCAGAAATTAAGGATGAGGTAAAACAAGAAACGGAAGAGATGGAGAGAGTAAAAGGAGTAGTACCAGGGCTTGGAGTAATACTTGTTGGTGAGAATCCTGCATCTAAAATCTATGTTAGCAGTAAGCAAAAAGGTTGCGGGGAAGTTGGTTTTAAATCTGAGTCTATAAAAATGGATGATAGTGTATCTACAAAAGATATACTTAGAGAGGTAGATAAACTAAATAAGAGAGATGATATTCATGGTATTTTGGTTCAGCTTCCGCTGCCCCCACAGGTAGATAAAAATATGGTACTTGAAGCTATATTACCTGAAAAAGATGTAGATGGATTCCATCCTATTAATATGGGCAAATTAGTTGCACAGCAAGAATGTTTAATTCCTGCTACTCCATCAGGAATTATAGAGATGTTAAAGAGAGAAAATATAGTGATGAAAGGCAGCAATGCTACAATGGTTGGGCATAGTGAAATTGTGGGAAAACCATGTAGCCTCCTGCTATTGAATGAATGGGCTACTGTTACTATATGTCATATAGAAACCAGAGATTTGAAGATACATACCAGAGATGCAGATATTTTAATAGTAGCGGCAGGAGTACCGTATCTAATAAAGGAAGATATGGTTAAAGAGGGAGCAGTAGTTATAGATGTAGGAATAAATAGAATTACTAAGGATAAAGCAAATGATGAACTTCTGAAGTGGAGAAAAGATGATTTTGACAGGAAAGGCGCAACTTTAATAGGGGATGTAGATTTTTTAAGAGTTGAGCCTAAAGTTAGCCATATATCCCCAGTTCCAGGTGGAGTAGGTCCTATGACTATTGCAATGTTACTTAAAAATACTTTGAAAGCTGCAAAAATTGCTGTAGATATGAAATAATAAGTACATTGTTTATATTTTGATGTGGTGGTTTCATTAATTTGTGTAAAGCAATATAATTAATTTAAGGCAGTTGTATAATTATTTAAATTAATTAAATCAAAGGGTGTATTGTATGTTTTATGCTAAAGTTATTGGAAATATAGTATCAACTATAAAATATAAATCGTTAGCAGGAAAGAAAATTCAAATAATTCAGCCAGTAGATATGGAAACAGGTAAAGATTCTGGGAGCTTTTTAGTAGCTCTGGATGTTACCTCTTCCAGTATTGGAGATTTAGTTGGTTATGAGGATGGCAGAGAAGCTGCATGGGCTTTTGATAATGAAGATGTTCCTACTGACGCAACTATTGTATCTATTATTGATAATGTAAATTTGAGTAAATAGTATGATGCACATAGACATGTAAAACACCTAAAAATTTTAGGTACAAATTAGGTTAGAAAGAATATATGTAGATTATGAAGGTTAGGTAAGTAGATAGATGTAATTAGCCGGGTAAGTAATTATGCAGTATTTAAATAAATATGAAAATACAAGTAATTTTATATTAATTATTATATTTAGAGGAAATGTAAATGGTATTGGGTAAAGTTATTGGAACAGTGGTTTCAACACAAAAAGATAAAAGTTTTATAGGGGAGAAACTATTAGTTGTAAAAGCTATAGATTTAGATGATAAGCTTTTAGATCCTTTCGTAGTGGCTGTGGACGTAGTGGGCGTGGGAATTGGAGAAAATGTGCTGGTAGTTAACGGCAGCTCTGCCCGTATGACTGACCAGACAAAGAATAAAAGCATAGATTCAGTTATTGTTGCTAAGGTAGATAGTATCCAGGTTGAAAAATAATACAATGATACTGAGTTTAATCTTTAGATAAATCTTTAGTGAATTATTTCCTGATTTATCCAGAATTTATTACGATACCTTATAGACCCTTAGAATTTACTACAGCACTTAATCCTAATGAAAATATAATTTATTACAGCTTATCTATTTCTTTTAATAATTCTTCTATTCTTTCTATAGATATATTACTTGTGTCACTTAAAAACTTAGATACTAAAGTTTTTGCTGATTCTTCAAGAAGTTTCTCAGCAACTGATCTTATGATACCTTTTGATAATTCTTTTTTATCCACAGCTGCTGAATAAATATAAGTCTTAGATCTTTTATCCTGCTTCAGTAACCCTTTTTCTGAAAGTGTAGTCATAGTTGACATAACTGTAGTATAAGGAATAAAACCCTGGTCCTTTTTTTCTATTTCTCTTTTGAGCATTGTTTCATGGACTTCTCTAACTGTTACTTTTTCTTTTTCCCATACGATTTTCATGATTTCAGCTTCTAAGTTACTTATACTGTTAAGTCCGTTTATCCCAATTTCTTCAGATTTTTTCTTAACAACTTTATTTGTTGTCATATTTATACACCAACCTTTTTTAATAAATGTTTTATAAAAGTTTAATAAATTTACATTATTTTTTTTAAAAAATCAAATTATTCTATTAAGAATTTATATTTTTTGCAAATATTAAATTTTATTTCTTACTTAAATTTTTATACTACTGCAATATTAACATATTAAATATTTTTTTAATATTATTTGTCTATATTTTACCATATCATTAAATAAAAATAAATATGACCAGAATCCTCTCATCGGTTAAGGAAGATGGGGCGGAGGCGGTCATAACCCAGCAGGGTAAGCCGGTAGCTCTTATAATTAATATAGAGAAATATCTTGAGGTCCAGCAAGCACTAAAGGAATTTCCTGACCCTGAGTACCTGGCAGACTTACTGGAGGCGAGGAAGGAAATTCGTGAAGGCAAGGGGTTCCTGCCAAAGAGGTCTTTGCCAAATATAAGAATTTATTATAAAGTGTGTATAATGTATATTTAATTCATATAATAAGGTGAAGGAAAAGTTAAATGTTTAATGTATCTAATAAGTCTAAGTTAACTACAATTAAGATTAAGATACCCGTTTTTATTGAAAAAGATGAAAATGGTTTTGTTGCTTATTGTCCTGAACTTAAAGGATTAATAGCAGATGGTGATACTGAAAAGGAAGTTTTGGATAATTTCACAGATGCAGCTATAGCATATATAAAATCATTAATAAAACACAATGATCCTCTTCCTGTATGTTCAACAACTCATGTTGAAGATATATCAACAAAACCAACTATTAGGGAGATTGAAATTCCACTTCCAGTAATTTTAAATAATAGATGCTCTAGTGCTGTATGAAATATTCCAAAAATGTCTGGGAACAACTTAAAAGCATTACAGTTGAAAGGCTTATCAAAGCTTTAGAAAAAGATGGTTGGATCCATGATGAAAACTGGCGTCAGGCATATGTTTATTATAATCCTAAAAATGGTAATAGAGTTACTATTCATTTTCATCCTGGAAAAACTTACAGACCTAAAATGTTAAAATTAATTTTGGAATCAATTGGTTGGGATGAAAAAGATATGAGAAAATTAAAATTAATAAAATAAAAATAAAAGAAGGATCAAATAATAGTAATACTTTTTCATTTACTTCTTATATATCCATCTATATCAACATCTTTCCAGATGGAAGAATGCAGATTTTGAGCATGCAAAGTATAATCTCTAGGTCGTAGTACAAGGTTTATCTTTTTCTCATAAATATAAATTATAATTCCATCTTCAGAGGGAAGTTTTAGTTGATTTTTAATAGATATAGATATTGTTATTTGATTTTTTTATTAAGTTTTACTGTTTTTATACTCAATATTTAATTATTTTTTATTTTCTTATAGTGAAATTTGAAAAATTCTGTCCAAAGGTTGACAATTAACAAAAAATAACATAAACTAATAACAAATAACAATAAACAACATAATAGTACTTATTGCTTACGGGTGTGAATATTATGCTTTCTGCTGAAAGAAAATTAAAAATTGCAGAGATTGTTACGAAAAATGGAGGTACAAAGACCTCTGAACTTTCTAATATATTTAATGTTTCTGAAATGACAGTGCTGCGTGATTTAGCATTACTTGAAAAACAGGGGATACTAAAAAGGGTTTATGGCGGGGCAGTACTGGCCAGAGATGCTTCAGGTGAGATTTCAAGTATGTTCAGAGAAAAAATACATACTTTTGAAAAAAATATAATTGCTCAAAAGGCTGTTCAATTTATAAAAGAAGGAGATAGTATTTTTTTAGATGCATCCACTACTTCACTTGCTTTAGCTAAAAGACTTTATGCTAAGAAGAATGTAATAGTGGTTACAAATGGGCTTGATGTGATTAATGAAATTCGAAAAAATGATTATATAAAGCTAATTTGTCCTGGTGGAGAGTTCAGAAGTGTTACAATGAGTTTTGTGGGGAATGTAGCAGAGGAATTTTTAAAAAATTTTTATACAGACAAAGCTTTTATCTCATCTGCCGGGATATCTATAAAAGCAGGTGCAACGGAACCAAATATATTACAAGCGTCTATTAAAAAAATAATGATAGAAAATTCCAATCAAAATATACTTCTTATTGATTGGAGTAAGTTTGATAAAATTACTTTAAATAAAGTTTGCCCATTGGATGATATAAATACTATAATTACAGATAAAGAGCCAGGCAGTAACTACCTGGAATTTTTTAAAAAAAATAATATAAAAATTTTGTATTAAAAATATTTTTATTATAAGACTATGAGACTTGGTAAAGTTATTGGAAATGTTGTTTCTACAATAAAACATGAAAAACTGGCAGGTATAAAGCTTCTAGTTGTAAAGCCAATAGATTCAGAAGGAAATGAAAAAGGAAGTGCAGTAATAGTTGCAGATTATTTAGATTCAGCTGCAGGGAATCTGGTTTACTGGATAGAAGATGGGACTACTATTTGTAAATGGAAGGGAGTAATGAGCATACCTTTAAGAGGATCGATTATAGGCATAATTGACAGTATTGATATGAAGCAAGCCAGTAAAGTAATAAAAGGATAAGTGTGGCAAAGGGACAAGGTGAAGTCTAAAGGTTTCAGTCATATAATGAAGCTGGGTATATTATGAAATTAGTAAAGGTTATTGGAAGCATAACATCTATAATAAAGGACTCAACTCTTGTGGGTTTTAAAATTTTACTGGTTCAAATGGTAGATGTAGATTTGAAGGAAAAAGATGACTATTTTGTGGCTGTTGATACTGTAGGGCTGGGGGAAGGTGAACTGGGTTTGATGGCTACTGGTAGTACTGCAAAGTATACAGAATATACTAAAGGAAAGAATGTTGATGCGACTCTGGTAGCGAAGGTTGATAGGATAGATCTGGAGTAGTAAATGAATAAGTCAGAAATAGAAATAATCAAGGATGCAGGAATTGTAGGGGCAGGTGGAGCCGGGTTTCCTACTCACATAAAGCTAAATACACAGGTAGAAACTTTAATTATAAATGGAGCCGAGTGTGAGCCGCTGATAAATGTAGATAAGCAACTACTGGAGTTTTATTTTGATAAAGTATATGAAGGTATAAAAACTGCAGCTGGTCTAACAAAAGCAAAAAAGATTGTTTTGGCTCTTAAGGAAAAGTATAAAAAAGTTCTAAAGGTTGTAGAGAGTTTTAAACAACAAGAGGTAAAATTTGAAATATTTAAGCTCGATAATTTTTATCCTGCAGGAGATGAGCAGGTTTTAGTATATGAGGTTACAGGGAAAATTGTTCCTGAAGGCGGCATACCTCTTCAGGTAGGAGTAGTGGTTATAAATGTTGAAACGCTTCTTAATATTTATAAGGCTAATCGTGGAGAAAATGTTACAGACAAATATGTTACAGTAAATGGAGAGGTTAAAAACCCTCTTACATTGATGGTTCCAGTAGGAACGTCAGTTAAGAAATTAATAGATTTTTGCGGTGGTGCTACTATAGATGAATATTCCTGTCTTGATGGAGGACCAATGATGGGAAAATTAGTAGATATAAATACTTACTCTGTTAAAAAAACTACTAAATCTATAATTGTTCTTCCTGAGGATAGTATTATTATACAAAATAAGAAAAGAGATATATCGGTTGCTGCAAAAAGAGCACAAGCTATATGCTTAAGCTGCAGGATGTGCACCGATATATGTCCCCGGTATTTGTTAGGTCATGATTTATTTCCTGATGAAATGATGAAAAGAATTTATAGAGGGGAGCTAAGACAGGATTTAAAAAAATATGATTACGCATACCTTTGCAGTGATTGCGGTTTGTGTGAACTATATAGCTGTGTGGTAGATTTATCACCAAGGTCTTTGTTTAATTATATAAAGGATAAACTTACTAAAGAAGGAATAAAAAATTCTCACAGAAGAAGCGACCTTGAGGCTAATGATTTTAGAGAATATAGAAAAGTACCGGTTGACAGGTTGGAGAAAAGACTGGAGATAGATAAATATAACAGCATCACTCCACTTACAGATTTTAGCGCTGAAATAGGAGAGGTAAAGCTATATCTGACACAACACGTAGGAGCACCATCAGAGCCAGTGGTAAAAGTGGGAGATAGTGTAAGCAAAGGAGATTTGATTGCGGATATACCAGAGGAAAAGTTAGGTGCTAAAGTTCATAGTTCAATTAGCGGGAAAGTTAAGCAGTTAAATTCAGAATATGTACTGATAGCAAGACAGTAGAATAAAATAAAGGGAAAAAGGAAAAATTTTAAAATATACAAAATTTTAAAAATATTGATATAGATAAATGGATAGTAAGAGAAAAAGTAATTTTGGAGTTATAGAGTTTAAAAGTATATCAAGAGGAATATCGGTAACAGATGAAATGGTTAAATCTGCTGAGGTAAATATTGTACTTGCTACCACTCTTTGTCCGGGAAAGTATCTAACTATTATAAGAGGTAAGGTAAGTGCAGTTGAAAATGCAATAGCTGTGGCAGATAGGCTGGGTGGAAGACATGTGTTTAGTTCACAGGTTATAAGTGGTATTAACTTAAAAGTAATTAAAGCTATTGGAGGAAGCATAGTTTCTGTAACAATTGGGGCTATTGGGATTATAGAGAGCATGCAGATGGCAAATCTTATAAGTTCAGCAGATATATGCGTTGACACAGCAGAAGTAGAATTTATAGATTTCAGATTAGCTAAAGGTTGTGGAGCAGGTAGTTTTTATATTATTGTAGGTAATCTTTCTTCAGTAACTGAAGCAGTTAGGAATGCTACCAGCTTTTTAGGTAGAAATGGTTCTCTTATAGCTTACAGGGTTATACCTAATCCTGATAGGCAGGTATGGAGATGGCTCAGATCGTCGCTTTGTAGATGTTAATGATGATGCGCTTTTATAGCAGTAGCAATGTTTTGTTTGACAGAAAAGGGGCTAAAATTTAATGTATGGTAAAACTGAGAGTTTATGCAGGATTGACATAATCGAGGTTTGCAAAAGAATATACAGAAATGGCTGGGTTGCGGCAAATGACGGAAATGTTTCTATTAGAATTGATCCAGATATAGTCTTATGTACACCTAAAGGGATGAGCAAGGGATATCTTACTACTGATCAGTTAATTAAAGTAGATATGGATGGAAATAAAATAGAAGGGAAACTGGAACCTTCTTCAGAAGTAAAAATGCATATAGATGTTTATAAAAATAGAGAAGATGTAAGTTCAGTTGTTCATGCACATCCCCCTTATGCTACAGGCTTTGCAGTAGCCGGGCTGGCACTGGATCAATGCATACTCCCGGAAGTAGTTTTTTCCATAGGTTCAATACCTCTTACTAAATATGGGACACCTTCTACTTTTGAAATACCTGATAACGTAAGAGAATACTTAAAAGATCATAATGTATTCCTGCTGGAGAATCATGGGGCGCTTTCTATTGGCCCCGATGTTTATAGGGCTTATTATAGGATGGAAAGTCTTGAACTTTTTGCTAAAATAAGTTTGATAGCGAGGCAGTTGGGAAATGTAAATGTTATAGGTGAGGAAAATGTTAGAAAAATGCTGGATATCAGGAAGCAGTGGGGTATGGATGGTCATTATCCAGGCTGTAGGATTGATGGAAAGTTTATAAAAAAGGATGAAGCCTCTACTGTAGATAATAATCCTGATGCTGATTTCAATGGTAGCAGCAATAATGGTAACAGTAATGGAAGCATAACCATAAAAAAGGAAGAGTTAGTGAAGTTAGTTAGTAGTATTGTAAATAGTATAATAAGTAAAGATAATTAATATCTATAAAATATATAATAATATGATGAGTGATTGTGGCAAGTTTACGGTATATCCTTATTATCATTAATAAACAAAGAAAAGGAGAAGTAAAATGGCAGGAGAAGCAATAGGTTTAATTGAAACAAGAGGACTTGTAGGGTCAGTAGAAGCTGCTGATGCTATGGTAAAGGCAGCAAATGTTACGTTGATGGGCCAGGAAAGAATTGGCGGAGGCCTTGTAACAGTAATTGTTAAAGGAGATGTAGGAGCAGTGAAAGCAGCAGTAGATGCAGGTGCTGCAGCAGCAAAAAGAGTAGGAGAGTTGCTTAGCGTACATGTAATACCAAGACCACATACCGATCTTGATATGATATTGCCTCATGAATAAAAAAAAGTTGAGTTTATTAAAAAATAAGAGAGGTACTTAAAAGTGGATACTGAAAAACTAATAAGAGATGTGGTTAATAATGTAATAAGAAGACTTGAAAGTGAAGTACCGCAGGGTGAGACTGGAGCTGGTCAAGCAGGGCAATTGGATATCAGGAAAGAAACTGCTCAAAAAGAAGGTGTAGTAAGGACAGGAGAAGGTGCACCGGGGAGAAAAATTGTATGTGGGGTATCAGTAAGGCATATTCATCTATCGAGAGAGCATCTGGATATTTTGTATGGCAAAGGCTATGAACCAAAAATATTAAAAGAGCTTTATCAACCTGGCACTTATGCATACCAGGAAGCAGTTACTATTGTTGGACAAAAACTAAATGCTATTCAGAATGTTAGAATTTTAGGCCCCTTAAGAAATAAATCTCAGGTAGAGCTTGCTAAAACTGATTGTATAATTTTAGGGATAGATGCTCCAGTTAGAAGATCGGGTGATCTCGCAGGTTCTTCTTCAGCTGTCTTAATTGGTCCAAAGGGAGCAGTATTTCTTAGTGAGGGTGTAATAAGAGCAAATAGACATATCCACCTGAGTGCTGAAGATGCAGATTATTTTGGGATAAAAGATAATCAGGAGGTGGATGTAAGAGCAGGAGGACCTAAGGGACTTACATTTAATAACGTCCAGGTAAGAGTAAGTTCTGATTTTAAATCTGAAATGCATATAGATACAGATGATGCTAATGCAGCAGGTATTGTTGATGGAACTATGGTTGAGATAGTGGATGCATCCTGTATTGCTCCTATAGTTTCACAGGTAGCTGATTTAAATCATACTCCCCCTTCTATTCCAGATGGCAGCTTTGCAGGAGAGATTACTGACTCCAATATTTTAAAGAGTATGAGTGTAGTTTCACCAATTGGAGAAAGTAGCCTGTTGGATAGTAAAGTTAGCAGCGAGCAGCAGACTGAAGGTAATGTAGCTGGAAGCAAGAAAATTGTTATAACAGTGGAAGATCTTGACAGTTATAAAGAAAGTGGTATAAAACTTTCATCCAGTGTTATATTAAGTCCACTGGCAAGAGATGAAGCTATTAAAAGGGGCATAAAGATTATGTAATTATTAGAGGTATAGAGGTTGTAACTCTTAAAACTTAAGACCATGATAGAAACTACTAAAAAGGCTGTGATTGTTAGAAGTATAGAGGTTAAAACCTAATAACGACGTGAAAATATAGCAGAGGAGGTAAAATGTGAAAATAGATGAAGAGCAGGTGGAGAAAATTGTTAGAGGTGTAGTAGAGAATTTGTATAGCAGCTTAAATGGCACAAGCCTAAAGGTTTCATCTATTTTATCTTCAGGAGATGGGCTATTTGATGATATAAATGATGCAGTTAAGGCTGCAAAGGTAGCTCAGCAGAAACTGGAGGATTTAGGCAGGAATGCAAGATATAAAATAATAGATTCTATAAGAAAAGCAAGTATGGCTAATAAGGAAAAGCTTGCCAGGCTTGCTGTTGATGAGACTAAAATGGGTAGATATGAGGATAAGATACTAAAAAATGAAGTAGCAGCATTAAGAACACCTGGTCCTGAAGACCTAAAAGTTAAAAGCTATAGTGATGAAGACGGCACAGTTACTATTGAGAGGGCGCCTTTTGGAGTAATTGCGGCTATAAATCCTATGACTAATCCTACTGCATGTTTGATAAATGCAGCGATAGTTATGATTTCTGCAGGAAATTCTGTAGTGTTTTTGCCACATCCCTTAGCCCACAACTGCACTATTGAATCTATAAAAGTAATTCATGCAGCTATTGTTAATGCTGGAGGTCCTGTTAATCTGGTTACAGCTGCCAGGAAGTCAAAAATAGAGAATGTTTCCAAAATTTTTAAAAATGATGACATAAATATGATTGTTGCTACAGGAGGTCCTGCAATAGTAAGACTTTCAATGAAGAGTGGTAAGAAAGTAATAGGAGCTGGACCCGGTAATCCGCCTGTTGTAGTTGATGATACTGCTGATGTAGAAAAAGCGGCAACTGAGATTGCAGAAGGAGCTTCTTTTGATAATAATATTTTGTGTAATGAAGAAAAGATTATAGTATGTATGAGGAGTGTTGTAGACAGGTTACTTTCTGCCTTTGGAAGAAATAAGACAATTGTCTTAAGTTCAGAGCAGGCAAGCAAAGTAACCAATCTTGTAATTAAAAATGGTGAAATAGACAAAGGATACATGGGTAAGGATGTATCTATAATACTTGGGGATGCAGGAATAAATGTTGATTCCAGCATCAGACTTTCAGTATTTGTTGCAGATAGCGAGTCACATCCTTTAGTTCAACACGAACAATTAATGCCAGTAATACCAATAATTGTTGTAGATACTTTTGACCAGGCAGTTGAAGTTGCAACAAGGGTAGAGCATGGCTTCAGGCATACTGCACTCATACATTCGAAAGACTTAAATAGGATTACTAAATTTGCACAGACAATTGGAACAACGACACTTATAGTAAATGGCAGCTCAAGTTCAATGGGGGTAGAGTTAAGAAAAGGAGGAACTGCCTGGACAATAGCAGGTGCAACAGGAGAAGGCTGTACAACACCCACATCATTTTCAATGGAAAGAAGATTAGTTATAAATAATTCAATGAATTTTGTTAAATAAAATAGAATTTTTGAAGGGAGAGTAAAGTAGATGAACGGAGAAGCAATAGGTTTAATTGAAACAAGAGGACTTGTAGGATCAGTAGAAGCTGCTGATGCTATGGTAAAGGCTGCAAATGTAAAATTAGTTTCTAAAGAATATGCAGGCGGTGGTCTGGCAGCAGTGATTGTTAGCGGTGATGTAGGAGCAGTAAAAGCTTCAGTAGATGCAGGTGCAGCAGCAGCGAAAAGAGTAGGAGAAGTTGTAAGTGTGCATATAATACCGAGGCCTCATTCGGAGTTAGATAAAATATTATCTGGCAGGCTGGTTAGGTCAGGCAGAGGAACAATACCTAAGTTGAGAACTCCAAAACCTAAGCCTAAATCACCTACATCTTCTTCTTAGATAAGTTTAGAGAGGTCACGACGAAATAGCTTAGAAGGATTAAAATTATTTAATTAAAATTGCTTAGTTTTATGGGTTTGGTTTTATGGAAAAATCTATAGGAATTGTTGAATTTCGCAGTATCGCAATAGGAATTGGGGCAGTAGATAGAATAGTTAAATCATCAGATGTTAAAATTTTAGATGCTAAGGTTATATGTCCTGGTAAATATTATATAATATTTACAGGAAGTGTTAGTGCTGTGGACAATTCTATGAATGCAGTAGTAGAAGAAAGTAAGAACTTTCTTATAGATTGGGCAGTAATATCTAATGTATATCCCGAGATTTTTACCAGCCTAAATCAAACCTCGGATGTAGGGAAACTGCAAGCAATAGGTGTTATTGAAACTCTTACTTCACCATCTATTATAATAGCTGCAGATGCAGCCATTAAAGCTACTTCAGTGAATCTTGTAGAAATAAGAATAGCAAGAGCACTTGGCGGAAAAAATATATGCATTATAAATGGTGATGTATCTTCAGTAAATGAATCTGTAAGAGTTGGTATCGAGTATGCTAAAGAGAAAGATTTTTTAGTTGACTACCAAATAATTCCATCCCCTCACAAGGATTTATACAGGGCTATAATATAAAAATATACTAACAGCCTTGTATAGAACTAACAGATTTATACGAAATAATTTAAAACTTATTTTAAAGAGATCTGTTTTTCTGTGTAAAAATGTAAATAAAAAGGATTGCTATTGCATATAAAAAAGTACTCGATATTTTTACATGAAGCTGTAATATAACTATAATATATATTAGGTGACTTGATAATGAAAATAAAATTAGATTATGGTAAAAATGGAATAGAAATAAATATCAATGGTAAAAATTTATTGGATGTAGTTGAAAGCAGGATAGTGAGTACTATAGCCAGTCCTGAGCAAAAGTTGCGACAAAGTATGAGAAAACCTATTGGAAGCTTGCCACTTAAAGAAAGAATTAAAGGAAAAAGTAAAATATGTATAGTAATATCAGATATTACCAGGGCAGTGCCCACAAAATTTATTCTGGAAGTACTACTGGATGAACTTTCAAGTTATGGTATTAGTAAAGAATCTATTACTATACTCATTGCTACTGGTCTTCATAGACCAAATGAAGGTAGTGAACTTGAAGGATTAGTTGGCAAAAAGATAAGGGAAAATTATAGAATTGTAAATCATAATGCCAGAGATAGACAGAGTTGCAGGTTGATTGGAAAAACAGATAGAGGAACTCCAATAATCTTAAATAGGTTGTACCTGGATTCAGACTTTAAGATACTTACAGGACTTATTGAGCCTCACTTTATGGCAGGATTTTCAGGAGGCAGGAAGTCTATATGTCCAGGGATAAGTTATATGGATATGTTTAAGCATTTTCATGGTCCTGAGGTCTTAGAATCTCCTGATGCTTCAAACGCAGTCCTGAAGGGAAATCCTTTTCACGAAGAATCTACTGAGATTGCAAAAAAAGCTGGCGTGGATTTTATAATTAATGTAACTATTAATAAAAATAAAGAAATAACAGG
>Ga0209121_10004419_pt1 | contig 13129 bp, 10 predicted proteins | sample Cruoilmetagenom3_FD_187292 | JGI IMG/M metagenome (GOLD analysis project Ga0209121, IMG submission 187292) | Oil polluted marine microbial communities from Coal Oil Point, Santa Barbara, California, USA - Sample 3 (SPAdes) (version 2) | ecosystem: Environmental > Aquatic > Marine > Oil seeps ... | reverse complement strand
CCTCGACACTGATCTCCCCCGCCTCGATCAACTCCAATATCCGCAATCGTTCTTCCATAAGTCCCTCCTGATCAAAGTTTGGCAAGCCGTCGTTCACTCAGTCACAGAGATCCGCCCCTTCCCACACCGGGCGGAAGCAACAACCTCAGCCGCCTGGGCTGCCTGCTCGATGGGTTGCTCGACCCGACGTTGCAATAGAGCGAACGCTACAGCCGCGGCCAGCCCCACCATCCCGGCGGCGTACCAGACCCAGCGCGGATCACCGTTGTCCATGATCAGCCCGGCCAGGAGCGGCCCCACGGTCATCGGGATCACCCAACTGAACCCGAAGACCGCCATGTACCGCCCCCGCATGTCCTCGGGCGCGAACCGGGCCACCAGCGCCTGGGAGGTCGGGGCGGTCAGCATCTCGCCGATGGTGATAATGACCATCGCCACCAGGAAAAAGACGTAGGCCGAAACAAAGCCGTACATGCTAAATCCGATAGCGTACAGCAGCGCCCCCACGGCCATCAGAATCAATGACCTGTATTTGCTGATCCAGCGCGTGATAGAGAACTGGAACAGGACGACCATCGCCGCGTTGAGGCTGATGATGTAGCCAAAGCCCTGTTCGGAGATGGCATGGGCGTCCCGCAGATAGACGGCCAGCGTGGTGTTCATCTGCATATACACCAGCGCCATCAAGATGCCGGCCCCGATGAATAGGACGAAGGTAGTGTCCCGCAACACGTGCAGGTAGCCGCCGAAGGTCTGGGTCATCGTCTGCTCGGGCTCACCCTCGCGGGGGGTGGGCCTGGTCTCTCGTATTGCCAGAACTACAATGCTGGTGGTGATCAGGCTGGCTACCGCATCGCAGATAAAGAGGGACAGATATGACCGAGCGGCCAGCAACCCTCCAATCGCAGGGCCGATGGTGACGGCCAGGTTGGCCACCACGCGCAGGATGCCGAACCCCTGGGCGCGCTTCTCCTCCGGTAGTAGGTCGGCGACCATCGCCTGCTGCGCCGGCCCGCCGACATTGGCGAACAGCCCCACGATCAGAACACTGGCGAAGAACAGTTCGATCTCGTTGACCAGCCCCATCAGCAGGCTGGTCGAGGCGCTGGCGACCAGTCCAAAGATCAACATCCCTTTACGCCCCAGGCGGTCGGTCAGCGCGCCGCCGAACATGCTACCCACCACGCTGGCGATGGAGAACAGACCAAAAAGCACGCCGACCTCGGTCATGCCCACGTTGAACTTCCGCGTGATGTAGAGCGTGAGGAAGGGGAACATGAGCGCCCCGCCGACTCGGTCAATGAACGTGCCCAGGATGAGTACCCAAAACTGGCGGGGGTAATCGTCATAGGTATCGCGCATGCGCGCTAGTGGCTTGTGGATAGACACTTGTCCGTAAACCTCCTGGTTGAAAGGCCCATTTGCTAATTCTCCGCCACAACAACCTCTGCTACTGTTGATGGCAGGGGGGCGGCTTCTGCGACATGCCCGTTGTGATTCTGTTCGATATTCACGATCACCGGTACGAAGCAGGCGCCCAGCCCCATCAACGTGCAGACGATACCGCCCACCACGTACCACGGGCGCAGGCCAATCGCGTCGGCGACCGGGCCGGCGACCGCCAGGCTCAACGGAAATGCAGCCGAAGACATACTCGCCACCACCGTGAACACGCGCCCCTGCATCTCTGGGGTCACGATCGCCTGAAGCGCTGCAAACAGCGGCCCATTGACGAGCGCGTTCATAGAGCCGGCCACAAACATACCGGCCACTGCCAGCCATAATGTGTGCGCTGGCGCCAGGCCGACTAGAGTGATACCCAGGCCCTGGATCATCAGGCCCATCAACGAGGTGTAGATGCGGTGGCGAAACCCGCCCCACGCGCTCAGGAGCAATCCGCCCAGCACGAGACCGATCCCCCAACTCGACTCCAGCCAGGCCAACTGTGGGGCATCACCGTTGAAGTGCTCTGTCACCAACAACGGCATCAGCGAAAAAGCCGGATTTACCACAAAGTTGAGGACCGTCGCCATGATCAGAATCGCCAACAGCCCCGGCCAGCCCCAGACGTAGCGCAACCCCTCGCGCACGTCGGACCAGCCGGATGGCTTTTCCGACTTTGTCGAGGCGCGTTCCAGCTGCGGAATAGCCACGAAGAACAGCGGCAAAATGGCGAACGCCGCCGTGCCCACGTCCATCAGCATGATGTCTTCGAACGGGAGTACCGCCAGTAACAGCGCGCCCAGCGGCGGCCCGATCACGTTCAGCGCACCTTGCATCGTCTGGTTGAGACCCGCCACGCGCGTCAGGTGCTCGTCGGGCACCATCAGCGAAGTCGAAGCCTGCATCGCCGGCCAGTGGAAGATGCCCCCAATCGCGCGCACCAGCAAACCGGCGTACACGTGCCAGACCTGCATGGTGTCGGTCCAGAACAGATACGCCAGCCACAATGCCACGAGCGCGATCAGGCTATCCGCCACGATCATCACCACGCGCCGGTTCCAGCGGTCCACCAACGCGCCCGCGAAAGGGCCCAGGAAAACCTGGGGGATCACCCACATCATCGTCGCCATCGCCAGCACGGTCGCCGAACCGGTCAGTTGGGTGAGCCACCATATCAGCGCGAACTGTAAGACGCTGCTGCCGACCAATGAAAACTGCTGGCCAGTCCATACGGTGAAAAAGGGGGGCTTCCACTTGGGTGGATGCTGCTCTGTTTTTTCCATGTTCAACCTCCTGCACAAAGATGACCACCCCTCAGCAGAAGTATAGCGGTCACTGTTGTGCCCTCAAGTGGATGCTTCCATTCAAGGTGCGCAGCTTGACGGTCGTCTCGCCGCCTGCGCCAATTTGACCAACGAGGCAGTTTCGTGATCGTTCGGTTACGGAGATCCCACCCAAGGTCCAATCCAGTTGTTCTGTATATTTTGCTTGCATGCCAAATACACCTCCCATTTCCGGGACGGCTCGAAGGGCTACAGCCCCTCGACCCAGCGACGGGCAGCAGCGGCGACCATCAGCGCCCTTCTAGCGCAGCCAGTAGATCGGCTGCCTGCTCGGGGGTGACCTTCCCTTCTTCCACCATGCGCAGCACGCGCAGTTGTTCCTCGCTTGTGGCTGGCTCCTGGCGGGGACGAGACCGCTGGCCGCTAGCCCGTTGCCAGCGCCGTTCGGCCCGCTCCGCCCGCAAGCGCGCTCGTTCTGCCTCTTGCTCCGCCTTCCGGCGGGCTTGCCCGGCAGCCTGCCCTGCCTTCCGCAGCGCTTTCTCGGTCGCCCGCTCCACCCGCTCGCGAATTGCCTGGTCGTCAATGTGGCTCAGACTCTCATCCAGGCGGGTCGCCACTTCTGCCATTACCTCGGTAATGTGGGCTTCGATCTGTGCCCCCATCCCCTCCATGTCGGCCATAAAGTCGAACGGTATCCCCTCCGCCGCCCTCTCCGGCTCCGGAGACCGCAGGTATACACACCCGCCGACCTGCGCCTCCAGGCTGGCCTCGCCGGTTCCCAGGACGCCCCTGGTCTCCTCCTCTGCCTCCTCCAAGGCCAGGTCGGGGATGCGAGAGTGAACTCCGCCACCGGCGCGGAGGGCCAGGTGGAGACTGGCGTCGGCGAGTAGGCGGACTGTCAGGTTGCCGTTGGCGCTCAGCCGGTAGGTCTGTCCAGGGGAGAAAGGCGGCCCCAGCCGGACGTTCCCCCGGACCTGTTCCGCTGCTAACCCACCCTGGAGCCCTTCGGTCACCAGGTTGCCACCCACCTGGCTCAGGGAGAGGGAGCCTTCCACCTGGTGGACCCGCGCATTTCCTCTCAGGGTCTGCACGCGCAGGTCCCCCATCACCTGGCGGACGCGCAGGTTACCAGAGGCCTGCTCCAGAGCAGTAGGGCCGACGGCCCGCAGGGTCGCGTTGCCATGGACGGTGCCGATGGCGACCGGCCCATCCACTCCCTCGACCTTCAGGTTACCTCGCGCGGTGCCGACGGTGAGGGTGACACCCGGCGGGCAGGCGAGGCGACAGTTGGTGCGGGTTGTGAGGGTAAAAGTCTCCCCTTCTCGCTCCAGGACCACATCGTCGGCCCCGCCCTGCACCTGAATAGTGATTTGCTGCTCCTCCGACCCCCGCACCACCAGATTGCCCATGCACTCGGTGACGGTGATGTGGGGTGTTGCCGACGTTTCAACAGTCTGCTCGAACATCGCTTCCTCCTACGCTTGTAACTTCATCATAACTGTCCAGCATAGCCGCGCCTCAAACCGACGAGTTAGGTAGGACGCAGATACACGCAGATTTTCGCAGATAAAAAGTAAAAAACGGCGTGGATCAGCGTTAATCTGCGTCCGATTATCCTTCTTGAAGCATCTGAAACGCCTCTTCCGAGGAGATCTCCCGGCGGGCCAGCCGCTCCAGGATCTCCTGGTGGCGCTCGTCTTCGACCTCCCGCTCCCCACCCACCTCGTACCCCAGGGCGCGGATGACCTCTTCCAGGCGACTGCGGACGGTGGGATAGGAGAGGCCCAGTTCCTCCTGCACGCGGTTGATCTTGCCCTCACAGCGGAGGAAGATCTCCACGAAGTGGAGTTGCTCGGAGGTGAGTTGGGAGAGCCGCCCCAGGGTGAAGCGGCCCTCCAGGGCGGTGCCGCAGTTGCGGCAGACCAACCGGGTGACCAACAGGTCGTCGTGACAGATAGGACATTCAGTTGGGACTGGATACATCACTTCCTCCTGAAGAATACTAAGTCATATATGAAGAATTATAATATATAACTTGATTTTTGTCAAGGGGGGTTTGCGTGCCATTTCCAGATTCGAGTTCCTCGTCGCTATCCCTGCCGGCTGCACTCACCCGCAGGACATCGAAGGCAGGCAGCAAGTTGGTTTTGCACCCCACGTGGATGTGTGCTATACTTTAAGTTGTTTGCGGCCCGTTATGTCGTTACATATCCAGAAATACCACGCCGTCCGGGTGCTGGCGGTCCACTCTCATGTCGTTTGCCTTACGCTCCTTCTCTAATTTCCACCGCTGGGCTATATGCCTCCTGATAGGCCTGTCCCTGCTCATCATCTCTATTTGCTCAACCTCGACCTCGGCCTTCGAACCTGAGTTGGGTCTTGACCTTGCCGAAGGAGGGATATTGCAACCGGGTACCGACACCACAGGATGGTTCACCTTCACCCTACCGTGGGACGACGCGTCCCTGACCTGGGCGGATGCCTCCGATCTGCTGCGGGATGCCCCCGGCGACGATCTCGCGACGCTGATTGATGCCCGCGGCTTCGTGGAGGCCGACGCAGAGGGCCATTTCGTCTTCGCCAACACCGGAGAGCGCGCCCACTTCTGGGGCGTCAACCTCTGCTTCAGCGCCAATTTTCCCCCCTGCCCGGACTACCCGCCCGAACCCGGCGAGTTTGACGACGTAGACGCCGCAGAAAAACTGGCCGGGAGGCTGGCCAAACTGGGCTTTAACGCCGTCCGCCTGCATCACATGGACTACGACAACCGGCCCTGGGGTATTTGGCTGGACGATTGGGAGGATACCCAGCAACTTGACCCGGTGCAACTGGGCCGCCTCGACTGCCTCATCTACCAACTCAAACAGCACGGCATTTACGTAGACTTGAATCTCCACGTCAGCCGCGAGTTCACCCGGGGCGACGGCGTGACCGACGCCGACGCCTTTGATGACACGCGAATCCACTACAACAAAGGCGCCACCCTGTTCGACCCGGTGATGATCGCCTTGCAACAACAGTACGCCGAGCAACTCCTGAGCCACATCAACCCCTACACCAGCCTGGCCTATGCCGACGCCCCGGTCATCCTCACCACCGAGACCACCAACGAGGACTCGCTCTTTCTCTCCCTGGCTCTGGACGGGTTGAACTACGATCCCGCCGACCCCGAGTCGTTTCCCAAATTCTACAGTTCCGAACTGGACGGCTGGACCAACCTCTCCGGCACCGGCCCGACAATCAACCGGCTGCTCAATCCCGGCTTCGAGGCGGACCTGACCGGCTGGTTCACCTACACAGAAGGCAGCGCCCAGGCCGGCTTTAGCCTGGACTCCGGCGCTGTCGAAGGCTCCCAGGCGTTACGGGTGGAGGTCACCCAGATCGGCGACGAGGATTGGCACGTCCAGTTCGGCCAGACCGATCTGGCCTTACAGGAGGGGGAGACGTATCGCTTGACCTTCGCCGCCCGCGCCAGCCAACCCACCACCGTCTGGGGCGCTGTGATGCGGGACAGCGAGCCGTGGGATTCCCTGGGCTGGGAAGCCGAGATCGCGCTCACCACCGACTGGGTCACGCACACTGTCCTATTCACCGCCACGGAGACGATCTTTGGCGGCGCACGGGTTTCCTTTGACGTGGGCCAAGCCCCGCTGACGCTCTGGTTCGACGGGTTTCGCTTCCACGAAGAGGACGCTTTTCGTGGCTGGCTGAGCTGGCTGGAGGATCGCTATGGCAGCACCGACGGACTGGCCGCCACCTGGGCGCCGGCCGATCCGGTGAGCGAGACCGAGATGCTCACCAACGGCAGTTTTGAGTTGGGGCTGACCGGCTGGGCCACCCAGACCCTGGGCGCCGCCGCCGCTTTCTTTCTCCTGGACACGACCCAGGCGACCTCTGGCACGCAATCGCTCAAAGTGACGGTCACACGGGTGGACGACACTGACTGGTACGTTCAGTTCTGGCAGCCGGGGCTGGCCGTCACCGCCGGGCAAAAGTACCAGGTCTCCTTTGACGCCCAGGCCGATGCGCCGGGAGAAATCGGCTTCAATGTGATGCAAGCCCACGATCCGTGGGACGGGCTGGGATTGTGGGGCTCGGCGTCGCTGAGCACTACCTGGGGCCACTACGAGGCCGTGTTCGAGGCCACGCAGGATGACGCGAACGGCCGCCTAAGTTTCGACGTGGGGCAGGCGGTGCGCACACTCTGGTTCGACAACGTCAGCCTCAAGCCGCACAACCCCCGTGGCCTTTTGCCCGGCGAGAGCCTGGAGGCGAACCGCGTGGCCCGCCTCCGCCGCGACGAGATGGACGGTTTCACCCCACAGCGCGTGCGCGACACGCTCCAGTTCTACGACGAGACCCAGACGGTCTACTTCGCCGCGATGCGAGAGGCTATCCAGAGCGAGTTTGGCTCCCGGTCGCTGAACACCGGCATGGCCAGTTACATCAACAGCCTGCCCGACGTGCGCGCAATGGCGGCCCTCGATTTTGTGGACAACCACACTTACTGGGACCACCCCTACTGGCCCGGCGTGCCGGACTGGTCGCCCACCGGCTGGTTCATCCACAACGAAGCCTGGGTGAACCATCCCTTTGAAGGGCTGTTCGATTTGGCGGTGACAGCCGTCAAGGACAAACCGTTCACCGTGACCGAGTTCAACGAGGTGTTCCCCAACCACCAGGCCGTGGAAGGGCCGCTGCTGATGGCTACTTTTGCCAATCTGCAAGACTGGGACGCTGTCTTTATGTTCGCCTACGCGCACGACCAAAACGACTACGACGCCGAGCGGGTGACGGGCTTTTTCGACCTGGCCGGCAATCCGGTGGCGACGGGGCTGATGCCGGTCACCGCCCGGCTCTTTCTCGGCCAGCAGACCGCCCCCGCTCCCACCGAGAGCCTCCTGGAGTTCACCCAGGCCGAAACGTACGACAGCGTGGGCTACGGCTGGGCTGGTAGTGGCGCCGATTTCCTGCAGGAGGCCAAAGGCATGAGCCCGGCCGCGGCCTTTGGCAGCCGGATACGCATGGCCGATTTTACCGCCATGATGCCGGTGACGCCGGCGCTCCCCACGCCTGCCGGGCCGGTGTACCACAGCGCAGGCGGCCAACTCGTCTGGGATGTCTCCGATCCGGAGCATGGTCTGTTCACCTTTGACGCGCCCCAGGCTCAGGGCGCCGTCGGCTTTCTGGCCGGGCGGGCGGTCACGCTCACGAACCTGGCCCTCACCTTCCCGACGGATACGGCTCAGTTTGGCGCTGTCACCCTCCAAAGCCAGGATGGTCAACCAATTACGACCTCCGAGCAACTGTTACTGGGCGTCTTCACCCGGGTGGAGAACACTGGCATGGTGTGGAACGAGGACGAGACCTCGCTGGACGAGTGGGGCACGGCGCCGGCGCTGATTGAGCCCATCCAGTTCACGGCGACCTTGACTCTGTCCGGCACCAGTGGCATAGGCGTGTGGGCTCTGGACGAGACGGGCGCTCCCCACCACCGCCTGGCCCATCAGGTGCCAGCGCCCGGTCGAATCCGATTTGTCGTAGACACCGGCACCGACACTGCCTTGTGGTACGGAGTGCGCCGGGTGCTGACCGTCTACCTGCCAATGGTGATGAGGATTGGGGACTTGTAGTGACGACTTTAATCGTTCTGGTGGCGCAAGAGCGACTGAAGTCGCCACTACGCCTGCGTATAGGGGCTCCGGGGTGGTTTGAGGTTGCCCCCAATGCGTGACGCTCCTGTTACGGCACTGGACAAACTGGCCTCCTGGTGGCATAATCATCCTCACTGTGACCAGGCTAACTGCTAACGACTAACGGCTAATTGTCACACCGGAGGTGCATCTTGAAAGAGTTGACCGGCCTGGCGCTAGATACAGCGCGATTGCGCGGCGCGACTTATGCCGACGTGCGCATCGTCGAGCGTCGAGAGCAGGTAATCGGCGTCAAGAACGGCGTGGTCGAGGCGCTGAGCGAGACGGAGGACCACGGCTTCGGCGTGCGCGTCATCGCCGAGGGAGCCTGGGGCTTCGCCTCCAGCGCCGTTCTCAGCAAGGAGGAGGTGGAACGGGTGGCGGGGCTGGCGGTGGAGATCGCCCACGCCAGCGCCCTCGTCCGCCGAGAGCCGATGGACATCGGCCCGCCCGTGACCAGCACCGGCACCTACCGCACACCGGTACAGATTGATCCCCTCAGCGTGCCGGTCGAGGAGAAGATCGCGCTGCTGCTGGAGGCCGACCGTGGCATGCGGCGCGTGGCGGGGGTGAAGGTGGCCCGGGGCACGCTCGTCTGCCTGCGGGAACGCAAGATGTTCGCCAACACCGAGGGCGCGTTCGTCGAGCAGGAGATCATCGAGACCGGCGGGGGCATCGTCGCGCTGGCCGTGGGGGATGGGGAGGTGCAGCAGCGCTCGTACCCCAACTCCTTCGGACGCGACCAGCGCACGGCCGGCTGGGAGTACATCCAGAAGGTGGATTTCCCCGGCCACGCCGAGCGGGTCGCCAGCGAGGCGGTGGCGCTTTTGACCGCCGCTCCCTGCCCCAGCACCGTGACTACCCTCATCCTCGGCCCCACTCAGTTGGCGCTGCAGGTGCATGAATCGTGCGGCCACCCCACCGAACTGGATCGCGTCTTCGGCACCGAGGCAGCCTACGCCGGCACCAGTTTCCTCACGCCCGACAAACTCGGCACTTTCCGCTACGGCTCCCCGGCCGTCAACCTCACCGCCGACGGTACGCTGCCGGGGGGCCTGGGCACCTTCGGCTGGGACGACGAGGGCGTGCCGGCGCAGCGGGTGGAACTGGTGCGGGATGGGCTGTTCGTCGGCTACCTGACCTCACGGGAGACGGCGGCGCAACTGGCGCGGCTCAAGAGCTGGGACGCCGCAGGGCCCCGCTCCGGAGGCGCGATGCGCGCTTCGGGCTGGAACCGCATCCCCCTCATCCGCATGACCAACGTCTCCATCGAGCCGGGCGAGTGGACCTTCGACGACCTGATCGCCGACACCGACGATGGCATCTACATGGAGATGAACCGCAGTTGGTCCATTGACGACAAACGGCTTAACTTCCAGTTCGGCACCGAGATTGGCTACGAGATCAAAGGGGGCAAACTGGGTCGGCTGCTGAAGAACTGCACCTACACGGGGATAACGCCGCAGTTCTGGGGCTCGTGCGACGCGGTCTGCAACCGGGATCATTGGGAGGTATGGGGCACGCCCAACTGCGGCAAGGGGCAGCCCAGCCAGATCGCCCATACCGGCCACGGGGCGGCGCCGGCCAGGTTCCGCAACGTGCAGGTAGGAATGATGCAATGAACAATGAACAATGACAAATGAACAGATGACAAATGAACAGATGACAAATGAACAGATGACAAATCTCAGAGGCTAACCGCTAACGGCTAATTGCTAACTGCTTGAATGGGAGGGGGAAAATGCCTGAAGATCTGCGAACGATCCGCAAGCGCAAGGGTATGAGCGTCAACCAAATGGCCTCAAGGTCCGGCATCTCCATCGCCACGCTCATCCAGTACGAAAAGGGGGAACGGGAGATTCCCCCCAACGACCTGCGCCGGCTGGCTAAGGTGCTCTACATTGACGAATGGGACATCAATCCTCGCTCTTCTCCGCCGTCACCACCACCACCCCGCAAGGAGCGACCCGACAGACCCCCACGGCCGCAGAAGAAGCCGCCGCAGGAAAAGAAGCCTCCGCCCAAATCCCCACCAGCGCGGGAGACGCAGATCGCGCACCTGCTGACGATAGCGGCCCGCTTCGACATAGACCGGGCCGCACTGGAGGCGGAGATTGGCAAGCCGCTGGATGAACTGACGCAGAAAGAAGGCCGCTTCTGGAACGGTCATTTCATGCGCCGCATGGCCGAGGAACAGCCGCCCAAGAGTCCTATTGACCGCAAGCGGGCCTACCTGCCCGAGGGAGTAGATGGCTTCGAACTGGCCTACTTGCAGGAGCAGCAGGAAGCCGGTGCGCCGCTTCACTTCACCCTCTTCGACGGCCAGACCTTCGAGGGAGCGGTGGTTGGCTTCAGTCCCTACCAGATCACCATCCGCGAGCCCGGCGGGGACGAGATCACGCTCAACAAACTCGCCATCGCCTACTACCGCAAGGCCGGAGGTATAAGATGAGCCTGGGCGACGAACTGCGTTATCTGCGCGCGTTCCACGGCGGCGGCAACCTGCGGGAGATCGAGGAAGAAATCGGCCTCAAGCCTGGCACGCTGCGCTATATGGAGCAGCGCTACCGCCGCGTGGGCGAGGACGACGAGGTACTGGCTTCTATCGCCGCCTACTACGACGTCCCGCTTGGAACGCTGCAATACCACCGGGAGCGGTATCGCAAGGCGCTCAGCGCCTACCTGCAACAAGGGCTGGAATCGGGGGCGACGGCTCGCTTCGAACTGCGCACCGGCGAGACGCTGACCGGCCGGGTACGCTGGTGGGACCTGGGGGCCTTGGGGCTGGAGCCCGAGGGCGGCGGGGCCCTCACCGTCGTGCAGCGCCACGCTGTATTAGACTGGGCCGGCACAATGACCAATGACCAATCTGAGGGGGGCTAGCTAGGTGGCGACATTCGACGACAGGCTAGAACAGACACCGGCTGGTATTCCGGTGAGTCTACGACCATTTTTTCAAGAGTATGTATTGGAAGACCTCGATCCAGAACGCAGCGCTTTCACGGTGATTGAACGTACACTGGCGTGGGGCGATCTGCCAGAGTTGCGTTGGCTCTTTGCCTATTACGGGTGCTAACTGCATTAGTGGATTTTCACATTGCCGACCAGCAGGATGAGCCAACCATGCTGCAGCCTGTTGAGTGGGATCAGGTCAAAGTCTTCTTTGTGGCCCAAACGCGCCGACTGGGTCAACAGTGGTTCGACCAAACCTGAGAGGTCAAGACATGATTGGACACACACAGACCGAGATGCTGCTCAAGCGGGTGCTTTCGCTCTCCTCAGCCAATTTAGCAGACGAGACCGAGGCGGTGCTGCTGGGGTTAGAGGAGCAACTGACCCGCTTCGCCAACAACACCATCCACCAGCACGTGGCGGAGACTAACATTTACCTGGTGGTGCGCGCTGTGCTGGGGCACCGCGTAGGCGTGGCTGCGACCAACGACCTGACCGGCACCGGGCTGGAGAGGGCGGTCGAGGCCGCCATCGCCGTCGCCAGACTCCGGCCCGAGGACCCCAACTTCCCCGGCTTACCGGACCCCGTCAGCGTGCCGGAGGTCACCGGCTTCGATGAGGCCACGGCCGGGTGTAGCCCTGCCGAACGAGCGCAGGCCGTGCGCGTGGTCTGCCAGCGGGCGGAGGAGGCGGACTGCATCGCCGCCGGAGCCTTCCGCACCGGAGTCCACGAGTGGGCCGTCGCCAACAGTCACGGCCTCTTCGCCTACCAGCCCACCACGGAGGCCGACCTGACGACGGTGGTGATAACGGGGAACAATTCTGGCTTCGCCGCCGCTGCGTCGTGGAAGGTGGCGGAGGTGGACGTGGTCACGCTAGGCGAGGAGGCCATTGCCAAGGCGCTGCGCAGCCGCCACCCGCAGCCACTAGAGCCGGGCGTCTATCCGGTCGTGCTGGAGCCCTACGCCACCCACGACCTGCTCGCAAAGCTAAGCGTTGCCGCTGGCGCGAACCCTGTGCAGGAGGGGAGAAGTTGGATGAGCGGGCGGCGGGGGGAGCGCCTTATGTCGCCGCTCATATCTTTATGGGACGACGGCTGTGACCCGTCCGGCTGGCCTCTGCCCTTCGACTTCGAAGGGATGCCCCGCCAGCGGGTGGACATCGTGCGCGATGGAGTGGTCGGGGATGCAATCTACGATCGGGCGCGGGCCGCCAGGGAAGGGAAGGAATCCACAGGCCACGCGCTGCCAGCCACCAACCCGTTCAGTCCCTGGCTCAACGCCGCCCGGCTCGGCCCCATTCCGCTGCACGCCTTTATGGGCACTGGCGATAGCACAGTGGAGGAAATGATCACTGGGACGGAACGGGGCCTTTACGTCACCCGCTTCTGGTACACCCGCACCGTCCATCCCCGCGAGGCGGTAATGACCGGGATGACCCGCGACGGCACATTCCTCATCGAGCACGGCGAACTGACCACGCCGGTGCACAACCTGCGCTTCACCCAGAGTTACGTCGAGGCGCTGGCGGGGGCGGAGGCGGTGGGACGAGAGGCACGCCGCGTGTGGTCCGACCCGGGTATCCTCAGCGCGCCCGCCCTCAAACTGGCCGCGTTCAACTTCACCGGCACGACCGAGTTCTAAATCGCAAATGTAGCGAAGCACGAATAAGTAGGGCGGTTTTGCTAACCGCCATCGTGGTCGAATAGGCTACGTGTCGCTGCAAAGCTGCCGGATTTGGCAATCCGGCAGGAGCGTC
>Ga0209121_10004418_pt1 | contig 13133 bp, 14 predicted proteins | sample Cruoilmetagenom3_FD_187292 | JGI IMG/M metagenome (GOLD analysis project Ga0209121, IMG submission 187292) | Oil polluted marine microbial communities from Coal Oil Point, Santa Barbara, California, USA - Sample 3 (SPAdes) (version 2) | ecosystem: Environmental > Aquatic > Marine > Oil seeps ... | reverse complement strand
AAAAGTTGGTGCGATGACTTTCTACCACTACATCGCCTAGCACTATAGCAGTACAACACCCTGGCTTTAAAACCCGATGCATTTCAATCAAGCTTTGTCTTATGTCCTTTTCATATAGTTGGAGTTTCTCTTCTCTCTTCCCTTTTAATCCAACTAATTGCTCCTGTAACTCTGAAGTATCTATCCCTAAATAATCTAAAAGATGCTGATCATTTTTGACATAATCTAAAGCTATACTATACGGCGGTGAAGTGACAACGGCATCCACAGATTCAGAGGGAAGGGGCAATTCTAGTGCCGAGCCGAATAAGATTTTAGGTTGGGCTATCTTAACACCCCTATCGTGCAGAACTGCATAGGTATCCCTTAGGGTGTCCAAATATTCATTTAGATCCCTTACGAAGAATTCCGTAAAAGGTCGCTCTTTATTAGTGCCTTGGAGGTAAGTATGGTCAGACAAAGCATGTAGACTACAAAGAAAGAAGAAGTTACGCCATTCAAACGGTAGCTCTTTAATAGAACCTTCAGGCAAATGCCATTGCCAAGCTTCAACTAGTAAGTCTTTCGCATCTTGGTTAAGTTGGTCAAAGCCCACGAACCAAGGTCTTTTCTCTCGAACTTGACCGAAAAAGTAATTAAAGATATCTAAAGGTTTAACCTTGCTTAACCAGCGGGAGAGTTCGGGATAATCCAGAGAAAGACTATCGACTTTGATTTGGGACACAATGCATAGAGCTGGATTGATATCAATTCCTATGCTTGGTATTCCTAATGTAGCACATTCAACTAAAGTAGTTCCTGAACCAACAAAGGGGTCAAGCACGAGTCCTTCTTTTTTTACCCCCATAAAGTTGATAAGAGCTTTTATCATCTGTCCATGATACTTCCCTTTATAAGGGTAAAACCAATGGGTTAGATATTGGTTGCCGTGCCCTATCTGCCCTTTCCCTCTCACTGCAGATAGGTAATAGTGGAGAGTTTTGCGACCATAGATCTCCTCAAAATAGGCTGTTCTTTCAGCAAACTGGGCTAAATCATCACCTAAAGTAGAAAACTCCATCCTTGCTAAGAGAAGCTCGTAAACTTGTCCAACATCATCAAAGAGCTTCATCTCCTTGCGTGTATATACTCCATCTGTAACCCAAGTAATAGGGTCAACAACTGAGCTGAGTGTGGGCAGAGCTATTCTTGGGTCTCTTTTACGTTTGCTTGGTTTGACTTGGGAAGTTGCCGTTTGTGAGCCTGGCAGCCCTAGTTGGAAGGCATCCTCCGCTGTAGGATTCTTTTTCACGTGCATACCGTGGTAGTTCGTCTTTTACCGAAAGATTATCACTTTGTTTCCAGTTTCGCTTATTTCTTTTGCTTCTTCTTGGGTTTCTTCTTTTCTTTCTTATCCATATCCTCGACTGCCCTTTCCGATATCTGTCTAACTAGAAATCAGTGCCATAAGTGTCCTAATTGCTGAAGCAACCAATCACCGCTATAGACTATGGCGAAAGCTATAGCAAAACAAATCAAAACTATGATTGGGCCTCTGAAAAGAAATTTCTTCATTTCAGTATCAGTCAGCCTCACTCGACTGCTTATGGTCTTCTGTGGTCTTCACTCTCTTGGACACAGCATCCTTATATACCCTTCTGAGGCTTCCACCATGCTGGGGCATCTTGGCTTTCCCTCTTGCTCGCCGTTTCTCCCTTCGTTCCTGCTTAGTTTCTTCCACGAGTCACCATTTAAGCTCGTATGAGCCAAGGATAAAATCTAAGCCTTCTTGGAGGTCTGAGATTCTTTCTCGAGAGATAAGATTTTCATCCAGGTCAAGCATCATTTTTGTTTCGCCTGCAGGCGAGCCTATGATATGAGCGCTGCCGCATTCTTTCTGGTCTTCTGGCTTTTCACCTTGCGTTTTGAATACCAGCGTAACACGGGATTGTGTCGCACCACTGGGAAGGGGGTATGTTTGCACCTTCGCCTCGCCTACTATAACTCCCTGTTTTTGCACTAAGTCCCGTATTTCAGCGCGAAGCATTTCGGGGTTTATACCTCTGTAAGTCTTCCTAATCTGAATTGTCATTTCGCCCTTTTACCATATTGTATCACTTCTATCTTTATATTGGCACTTATCTGATATAATCTTGCTTAAGGCAAAAAGATATAAGATGAAGAAGGAATTAATGCAAATACTGGCTTGCCCGGTATGCAAAGGGGATTTGCAGCTCAATATAGACCAACAGGATGGAGAAGAGATTATCACAGGCTCCTTGTATTGTCCCAAATGCCGGCGTTCCTATCCTATTGTAGACACAATTCCCAACTTGCTGCCGCCAGAGGAACAAACTTAGTTTAAAGGACTGTAGGTCACCCCACTTGTGGGGGATTCCCACACCTCTACACATGCTAATTTCACTAGCGACTCTGAAAAATGAGGCTGAAGTTCACTGTATATAGTGGCGGCAATGTTCTCACAGGAAGGCTCAATTTTATCAAAGGGTGATACATCATTAAGGCAAGCGTGGTCAAATCGAGCCAGAACCTCCCTCAAGTAGCGTTTTAATTGAGCGAAATCGTAAGCTAAGCCATTTTCACCAAGCTTTGTTGCCTCTAAATGAACTACTACTTTAAAGCGATGACCATGCAAATTTTCACACTTGCCATGGTAATTTCGAAGCCAATGAGCAGCGTCAAAGTGCTCTTCTACAGATAGTTGATACATTAACACCTCCTAGTTCAAAATCGAAATCCGAAATTCGAATATCTAAATCCAAAACTATTGGCTCTTTGTTGATGAGGAGATTGTTACTTAGTTCCATTTTCGTACTCCATCACAGCCCTTCAAGCTGTCAGCTAATTCAGCGATGCTCTTATCTAACTCGGGATGGATTAGGTCTGGAGCAAGCTCAGCCAGTGGTATGAGAACAAAGGCTCGGTCTGCCAGCCGAGGATGCGGGATGGTTAAGTTTTGAGTTTTTATAATCTTATCGTTATAGAAAAGGATGTCTATATCAATAGGGCGGGGCGAGTTACGAAAGCTGGGTATTCTGCCCATTTTATTTTCGATAGCTTTGGCTAGGCGGAGAAGTTCTTCAGGATTTAAATCGGTTGTAATTCGGCACACTAGATTGAGAAAAAGCGGCTGTTCTTTATAGCCCACCGGCTCAGTTTCGTAGATAGAGGAGACCTTTTCCAGATTCACCTTTTGAGAGAGCAGTTGTAAAGCTCGAGTCAAATTTTTCTCACGCTCTTCCAGGTTTGAGCCGAGGCAAAGATAGGCAACAGCCAATTCGCTCATTAGCTTCTAACAATGGCATCGCTCATCTTGCACACGCGTGCCATCTCTTTGACATCATGCACTCGAACGATATCAGCACCTTTGGCAATGCCGAGTGCCAAAGTGGCTGCCGTCCCTTCCAACCTCTGGTCGGCGGGTGGAACGAAGGGCGTTCCCTCCAACCTTTGCTCTGGAGTTAAATCGAGTACCCAGCCTATTACCGACTTGCGTGAACTGCCAAGAAGGATTGGCCTGCCTAGAGTCTTAAGCTCTTCCAACCTCCGTAAAATCTCCAGGTTTTGCTCCTGTGTCTTACCGAAGCCGATTCCTGGGTCGATGATGATGTTTTCCCAGAGTATTCCCATACTCAGAGCTTGCTCTATAGCTCTTTGTAAATCGGAGATAACTTCGGAGATAATATCGTGACAAGGAGGGGAACCACGCTGATTGCTCATCAAAACAATTGGCACTCTTCTTTGAGCTGCTAACTCAGCCAATCTTGGCTCTTTCTTCAGTCCCCAGATATCATTTATCATGCTAGCACCGGCATCTAAAGCATGATGAGCTACCTCTAATTTATAAGTATCTACACTCAATGGCAAAGATATCTCTTTAGTCAGCCTTTCCAGAACAGGAATTATTCGATGTAGTTCCCCCTCGATTGAAATTGGAGCTGAGCCAGGGCGAGTGGATTCACCGCCGATATCGATTATGTCTGCTCCTTCGGTGGCTAATCGCTCTGCTTTGGCTACCGCTGCCTCAATGTCTGCCACTCCATCGCCAGAAAAGGAGTCTGGAGAAAGGTTGATAATCCCCATGATGTAAGTTCGTTTACCCCAATAGAAAACACTCATACCGCATTGAGTGAAGCCAAGTTCCTCCGCCTTGTAATTAACAGGATTGGGCATAGTTACTAATTATAGCAGACAATTTCTGTGCGAAGTTACAAGATGCCTCTTATTTTGGGAACCAGTTGAATTTTATTAAGTAAAGATGTAAAATCGCTCGACAAAGTGGATAAAGGTAGCGTAAGAGGTTGAGGGAGAAACACTGAAAGTAAAGCGAGCTTTGGAGGATGGCTATTGTTTCTGGGGGTGCAGGGCTAGGAACACCAGAAAAATTCAAAGTATTGAAAGAGTTCGCTCAATTATTAGGAGATAATATAAGAGCCAGGTTTAGGAAAGGTCAGATATCTTTTTAAGGAGGAGAAATGATAGATTTTGAGCTAACTAAAGAACAAGAGATGGTGCGCGAGGTGGCTCGGGAATTCATCGAGCGAGAGTTAACTCCAGAAGTAATCAAAGAGCACGAGCGGCAACATCGCTTCCCTTATGAAATTACCAAGAAGATGGCTCCTCTTGGCTTAACAGGTACCACAGTGCCTCAGAAGTATGGAGGTGCTGGGGTAGATTGGGTGTCTCATGGCCTGGTTAGTGAGGAAATAGGACATGCTTGGTTTTCGCTATGCCTCATCATCAACATGGTCCAGGTTGGCTTGGTTGAAATGCCCATAGTATGGTTTGGCAGCGAGGCTCAAAAGCAAAAGTATCTCCCTCCTTTAGTTAAGGCTGAAAAAATTGGCAGCTTATGTGCTGTGGAGCCGGCTGTAGGCAGTGATGGAACTGCAGTGAAAACTAGAGCGGTGCTGGATGGCAATTACTGGGTGATTGATGGTTCCAAAACGTGGATTACTAACACAAGCGCTGCTGATATAATCCCGGTACTCTGTCAGACAGATGAAAGCAAGGGAACAAAGGGCCTCGCTATGATTATTGTAGAAAGGGGGGTACCAGGCCTTTCTATTACGGATATTGAATGGAAAACCGGAGTGTGGAGTGCCCCAACTTGTGAAGTGGGGCTTGCTGGTTGTCGTGTCCCTAAAGAAAATCTTCTCGGGGAAGTAGGAAGGGGTTTCCAAATAGCTATGTCAGGAATCAATAATGTCAGATACGGCTTATCAGCAGGATGCACCGGAATGGCTCAGGCATGCATCGATGCTAGCGTCAAATATGCTAAGGAGCGAATTCAGTTTGGCAAACCTATTGGTAGCTTTCAGCTGATGCAAGAGAAGATCGCTGATATGATAGTAGAAACCGAAGCATCACGCTTCCTTTACCTTCATGTAGGTTATTTAAAAGACAAAGGGCTCCCTTTCCGTCGCGAAACTTCGATAGCTAAAATATATGCTACAGAACTTGCTTTGCGAGCTTCCACTGATGCAATGAAAATACATGGTGCTTATGGTTACTGCGATGAATTTCCAGTGGAGCGTTATTTCCGTGATGTTATGGCTCCGACTATTTTCGGTGGCACTAACGAGATGCATAGATTAACCATTGGCCGTGATGTCCTTGGCATCGATGCAATTAGATAGAAAGTGAATCAGGGATAGAAAGGGAACTAGAATAGCAGGAAAGTATTTTGGGGACTTTAAGTGCCCTTATCTGTAGCCTTGTTGGGCACCTTCTGCTCATAAAGGAAGTTACCAAAGAAGGAACCCATAGTAATTTCTTTACATCTTACCTTAGCCACCAAGTTTTTGCTTGAATATAATAGCTTCGAGGCTATCTGGCCAGCTTTGTTAAAAGTATGTTTTGAAGAAATTGCTAAACAATCCCTACTATTGATTATGGTAGAGGAGACTATTAAAATAGCGGGTTAAACAAGCAGTAGAAGGTGAGGAAATGGGAATCGAAGAGAAATTAGCTCAATTAAACAAACTCAGGGAGGAAGCCCAAGCAGGTGGCGGGCCTAAGCGCATTGAGGCACAGCATGCAAAGAAAAAGCTAACTGCCAGAGAGCGAATCGACCTTTTGTTCGACCCAATGACCTTTGAAGAGATGGATCCTTTTGTTGTTCATCGCTGCACTGATTTTGGTATGGCAGATACCCATTTCCTCGGTGATTCCGTAGTCACTGGCTATGGCGAGGTTAATAGCCGACTCGTCTTTGCCTTTTCTCAGGATTTCACCGTTCTTGGTGGTTCGCTGTCAGAGGTAGCCTCTGAGAAAATTTGTAAGGTGATGGATTTAGCTGCTAGAAATGGTGCTCCATTTGTGGGCATACTCGATTCAGGGGGTGCTCGCATTCAAGAAGGTGCTGATAGCCTTAAAGCTTATGGCGAGATTTTTACCCGTAATACAATATATTCAGGCACGGTTCCCCAAATTTCAGTGATAGTTGGCCCTACTGCTGGAGGTGCTGTTTATTCCCCGGCTATAACTGATTTCGTCTTCATGGTTAGGGGAATAGGGCAAAGTTATATAACCGGACCCGAAGTTGTTAAAGCGGTAACTGATGAAGAGGTCACCTTAGAGGAATTGGGTGGGGCTATGGTAAATGCCAGCAAAAGTGGAAACGCTAATTTCGCACTCGATAGCGAAGAGGAATGTTTTCAGCTAGTGCGTAAATTGTTAAGCTTCTTCCCTCAGAATTATAAGGAACAGCCACCTTACGAAGATACTGGTGATGACCCCAATCGAGCTGATGAGGAATTACGTCATATTGTTCCTACAGACCCTGCTAAACCTTATGATATGAGACAGATTATAACAAGGGTGGTGGACAATGCTGACTTCCTCGAGGTTCATAGAAGATTTGCTCACAACTGTATCGTGGGCCTTGCCCGGATGGGTGGAGAGAGCGTAGGCATTTTAGCTCAACAACCTATGCATATGGCTGGAGTTTTGGATATTGATGCTTCAGATAAACTATCCAGGTTTGTCCGCACTTGTGATTGTTTTAATATCCCTTTGGTTACCTTTGTTGATGTCCCGGGGTATATGCCAGGAACGAATCAAGAATTCAGGGGCATTATCAGGCATGGCGCTAAACTTCTTTTTGCCTATTCTGAAGCCACTGTGCCCAAGATAAGCATTATCATTCGCAAAGCTTATGGAGGAGCTTATATCGCAATGAGCAGCAAGAGCTTGAGAGGAGACATTAATTATGCCTGGCCCACAGCGGAGATCGCTGTGATGGGCCCTGAGGGAGCAGTCAATATCGTCTTCCGTGCTGATATAAGTAAATCAGAAAACCCTGAGGAGACGAGGCAGCGATTAGTTCAAGAATATCGGGATAAATTTGCAAATCCTTATGTGGCAGCAGCTAGAGGCTATATTGATGATGTGATTGACCCCAGGGAAACACGTCCTAAGGTAATTAAAGCGCTGAAGATGCTCAAAGGGAAAGCAGTTATTAACCCGCCTAAGAAGCATGATAATATCCCTCTTTAAAAAGCCTTCAAGCCTTGAGGATTGAAGGCCTAGCCTACGATGACGGGATAAGTTATTTTATGAAGTGCCGATAACGGGCGCCAATCTTGAAGATATCATTGTGAGCTCTGACTCTCACGCTGTCACTATTGGTGCTTTAGCGGCTTTTGCTACGAACATATGGCAAAACTGGAAATAGAGATTGGCGAATTAATAAGGGAATATCAGGCCAAAGCAGGGAAGTTATTGACTATTGGCACCGTGGAGTCAGCTACCGGCGGCAGAATAGCTGATAGCATAACCAATGTTCCTGGTAGCTCTGACTACTTTAAGGGCTCTATAGTATCCTATAGCAATGAAGCGAAAATCGAAGTTGTTGGGGTGAAGGAAGAGACCATAGAAAATTATGGAGCTGTTAGCCCACAAACAGCCATAGAGATGGCTCAAGGCGGCAGGAAGCTCTTAAATGTAGATGTATGCATTTCTGATACCGGAATTGCCGGTCCTTCGGGTGGCAGCCCTGAAAAACCTGTAGGACTGTTTTATATTGGCTTAGCATCCGGAGACGAGAGCCTGACTCAAAAACACGTTTTTTCTGGAAATCGAGGGGAAAATAAGAGAGATGCTACAGAGGTGGCGCTAAATATATTGAAGCAATACTTGCTGCAGTGCATTAGCAAGTCAGAAAAATGACCCTTGGAAACGCAAGCCAGTTTATTTAGCTACCTGTTTTTCAAAGGCGTTGCTGAATACAAAGCAAAGACCACCACAAAAGCACCAGATACCGGCGATGATTAAGCCGACTATTCCGTGGATAGTAGGTCCTAGCCCTAAAGCCAGCCCGACGCTAAGTAGAATGAGCCCACCAATGATGAAGCCATGGCTTAATGCCCATTCTCTTCTGCTTAGTACTTTTAGTTCCTTCATGCTGCCTCCTTTCCCTTTGTTTGTTTACTGATATTATTATAGCAGTTTACCAATTGGCATTATATATAGAGGCCTAATCTGTTCATCGAGCCTCAGAACTTTCTTTACCTCCTCGTCATCAAAGGCGCCAACTTCGACTGTGGCTAAACCCAGAGCCACAGCTTGGAGGTGGATATTTTCCCCTACATGTCCTACTTCCATATGAACGTATCTTTCACCGCGCCTGCCATAGGTATAAGAAGTTCTGGTGTAAAGGGCACAGATAACAATGTCTACCGGGGCATCGGCAATAAATCCCTCATCCAGGGCTGCTCGGGCTAAATCTCGTCTTAAGTCACCTTGCTGATGCAAGCTTAATGAATGAGAATCTACTTCATAGTGATAAATGCCAGCCGGTAACTCCTCCCTCCCTAGAGATTGCTTCGCTGCCTCCTCGCTTCGCTCGGAGCTTTGGCTCGCAATGACAATTACGGTTTGTTTGCCAATAACCACAAAAATTTCTAGAGGATAAGTAGCTCCAGCACTGGGAGCTGCTCTATGTTTGCCAGCTCCAGTAATGCCTTGAGCTGACCAGAGTATTTGGCTTAATTGAGACAAGGTTAACGGTCCTGACCGATATTTGCGAACTGACCTGCGCTTTGCTATTGCCTCTTCTAATGAAACCTTGCCTTTTAGCCGAGGAGGTGGAAGCTTTATTACAGGCTGGAGATTGCTTCGGCACTTTGTGCCTCGCAATGACAAAGGCTTCGCTCGCAATGACATAATTGCTTTAGCCCTTGATAACACCCAGGGGAACTGCCATGGCTACTTTCTTAGAGATGCCAGCCTGGTGCACTGCTTCAATTACCTCAGTAACATCTTTATAAGCCAGGGATGCCTCCTCGGCTAGCGAAGGGATGCTGCCAGCCTTGACAGTGATGCCTCTCTCTTCTAATTCCCTAAGCACATCCCTACCTTTTAAGCTTCGCTTGGCAGCACCACGACTAAGCACTCTGCCAGCGCCATGACAGGTAGAACCAAAGCTCTCCTCCATAGCTCTCTCTGTACCTACAGCAATGAAAGAGCACCTGCCCATATCACCAGGGATAAGCACAGGCTGCCCTATCTCCTTATAACATTGAGGAATATCTTTATGCCCAGGTGGGAAAGCCCTAGTAGCTCCTTTGCGATGTACGCAAACTCTAATCTTCCGACCATCTACCATATGTTTCTCCATCTTGGCAATGTTATGGGTAACATCGTAAATCTGCTTCATGCCGAGCTCTTCAGAACTTTTGCCAAAGACTTTGGAGAAGCTTTCCCTGGTCCAATGAGCGATACATTGCCGGTTGTTCCAAGCGTAATTGGCAGCGCACGCCATAGCAGCTAAATAGTCTTTGCCCTCTGGCGATTTTATAGGAGCACAAGCAAGTTGGCGATCGGGAAGGCTTATGCCATATTTCGATACTGCCTCCTCCATTACACGCAAATGGTCAGTACACACTTGATGTCCAAAACCACGAGAGCCAGTGTGAATTAAAACCAATACCTGGCCTATTTCAGTAATACCCATAACATTAGCTATCTCAGGTTCAAATATCTCCTTCACTACCTGAACCTCAAGGAAGTGATTTCCTGAGCCCAATGTGCCTGCTTGAGGCATGCCTCTCTTTATTGCCTTATCACTTATCTTACTCGGGTCAGCACCCTCCATACATCCCCTCTCTTCAGTAACATCCAAATCATCCTTAGAGCCAAAGCCATGTTCTACAGCCCAAGAAGCTCCCTTAAGCATCAATTGCTCCATCTCTTTCTGGCTTACCCTTATCTTTCCCTCAGAGCCTAAACCTGATGGTATGTTAGTGAACAATTCAGCAATAAGCTGGTTAATCTTAGGTCTTACTTCGGCTTCGCTGAGATTGGTACGCAATAACCTTACACCACAATTAATGTCGTAACCCACCCCACCTGGGGAAACTACGCCACTTTCGATGTCCATTGCCGCCACTCCACCTATGGGGAAGCCATAACCCCAATGGATATCTGGCATGGCTAAGGAAGCTTTAATTATACCGGGTAAAAAGGCAACATTAGCGACCTGCTTTGGTGTTTGGTCTTCACGTATAGATTCTAGCATTTTCTCGCTAGCATAAATTATGCCAGGGACTCTCATGCCCGATTTATAGCTCTGAGGAATCTGCCAATGATAATCGTCTATCTTGATAAGCTGCCCTTGCCATTGTGGCATATCTCAACTCCTAAATATCGAAGATTATTTGCGCCTTGTAGCCATTGCTATCTTTATCTACCTTTAACATATGGTATGTAGCTGCTTTCACTCCGATCTTTATCCTATGTCTTAGGGGATCGATTTTCTCCCCATAACAAGTAGCTTTAAGCCGCTTATTGCTCAAACTTGCAATGTCAAAGCGGTTAAACAAAACGTGTTCAGCATCGAAGAGATAAATAAGTTCATTAAGCCATTCTACAAGTAAGTTATCTCTGTCTTCGCTACTTATCTCCAAGCCACGGTGCAGTTTCTCTGTAATGCTTTCAGGCTCTGTAATCAAGCTGAACAAAGCCAGTGCAGCATTGGAAAAGAGCTGCTTGATATCCACTCCATAAGCAATGATGCCAACATCGGCAGTATGGTCAATGATTTCGAAAGCCTTTTCCACTGCACTGGAGAGAAAGTCATTTTTATTATATCATGCTTCGTTGACTATCACTATTATTGATAGTATACTGTTATTTGTAACCTTTGGAGGTGTTTTATGAAATTATCTTGCCTTCAAGAAAACCTGAGTAGAGGATTAAGCATAGTAGGTAGAGCTGTAGCTACCAGATCCACTTTGCCCATCACCCAAAATATCCTTTTATCAGCTGAAGAGTCACGTCTCAAGCTAGCAGCTACAAACCTAGAAATGGCTACTACATGTTGGATTGGTGCCAAAGTAGAACAGGAAGGAGCCATAACCATTCCGGCTCGCCTGCTAATTGATTTTGCTAACTCTTTGCCCAACGACTTAATTGAAGTCGTCCTTCCAGCTAACAGTCATACTTTGGAACTTAAGAGCGGTCGTTTCCAAGCTCATATCAATGGCATTGATGCCGAGGATTTTCCACCTATCCCCAAGGTAGGCGATGGCGCAACTACCAGCATTGAAGCAGCTAGCCTGAGGGAGGGAATTGGGCAAGTTGCTTTTGCTGCTGCTACGGAGGAGTCTCGCCCAGTGTTAACCGGGATCAACACTGAATTTGATGGAGAGCAACTCAATCTGGTAGCCGCCGATGGCTTCAGATTAGCTGTCCACAAAACCATCCTCGGCTCCCCCGTCAGTGAAAAAGCTACAGTAATCATCCCAGCAAGAACCCTTAATGAATTGAATCGTCTTCTGGGTGACCAAGAAGAGCCAGTGGAAATCACTATAAATCAGCAAAAAAGTCAGGCTCTCTTTCGGCTCAAAAATGCTGAAATAGTCTCCCAGCTTATTCAAGGCTCCTTCCCTAATTATTCCCAAGTAATCCCTCAAAGCTATACCACGAGAGCAGTGGTAGATATCAATGAATTTCAGCGAGTCACTAAAATGTCTTCTATATTTGCCCGTGATGCTAGCGGTATCGTTCGTTTGGTTATCACCCCGGGTACCGAGCTCACTCCAGGGAAGGTAACCGTTTCTGCTCAGGCTGAAGAGGTGGGCAGTAACGTCAGTGAAATTGACGCTCTGGTTGATGGAGAAGAGGCTAAAATCGCTTTCAACGTAAAATACCTTTCCGACGTTTTATCTGTCCTTCATCAAGCTCAAGTTGCTCTGGAAGTTACTACTTCGTCAAGCCCGGGAGTCATTCGCCCCATAGGAGTGGATAACTACGTCCATGTAGTCATGCCCATGTTTGTTCAGTGGTAAGAAAGGGCTAAGGCTATTAAATTTTGAGCATAGCCAAAATAGCACCCCATCAAAATCCATCGCTTTAGATTCTCCAAATCACTTGACGGGAATATTTTGCTTGCTATAATACATCGTAATGCGATACATAGTTGCATAATGTATCCTCTCTAAATATAGGAGATTGCGATGAAAAAAGTAGCTATTATGACTGATACCATTGCTTCTATTCCTCGAGAGATAGCCAAGGAGTATGGCATCGAAATAATTCCATTCCATGTTGTAATAGATGGCAAAAGTTACGTTGAAACAGAGATAGATATGAACCAGCTTTATGCCCGACTCAAGGAAAAGGGAAACCTACCCACGACCTCGGCCCCTTCTGTGGGAGAGTTCTTAGAAGCTTACCGGGAGTTAAGCCAAAGAGCAGAGTCCATTCTGCATATCTCCATGAACTCTGCCTTTACTATGGCATATGGGGCATCTATAGAGGCTAAAGAGCTGGCTCGAGAAAAACTGCCCAAAACTATTATCGAAGTGATCGATTCCAAAACTGTTGAGAGTTCTGAGCTACTCATTGTCTTAGAAGGGGCAAGAGCAGCAAAACAAGGCAAGAGTCTCGATGAGGTAATCCAAATCGCTAACAACATGATACCTCGAATGAATCAGCTTTCAACTCGAGACACCCTTTTCTATTTGGATAAAGGAGGAAGGATATTTGAGGCCAAGTCTTGGGCTGAAGCGGAATCAAAAAATAGCTTTAGGGCTATTGTGGAAATAGATGCCTCTACGGGTGGGGTAACAAAACCTATAGCTAGAGCTAAAACCAGAAGTCAAGTAATGAAAAAGATGGTTGATATA
>Ga0209121_10004414_pt1 | contig 13140 bp, 12 predicted proteins | sample Cruoilmetagenom3_FD_187292 | JGI IMG/M metagenome (GOLD analysis project Ga0209121, IMG submission 187292) | Oil polluted marine microbial communities from Coal Oil Point, Santa Barbara, California, USA - Sample 3 (SPAdes) (version 2) | ecosystem: Environmental > Aquatic > Marine > Oil seeps ... | reverse complement strand
GCCACCGTTGTCGCCGCCGCCGTTGCCGCCGCCACCGTTGTCGCCGCCGCCGTTGTCGCCGCCACCGTTGTCGCCGCCACCGTTGTCGCCACCACCGTTGTCGCCACCACCGTTGTCGCCGCCACCGTTGTCGCCGCCGCCGTTGCCGCCGCCGCCGTTGCCGCCGCCGCCGTTGCCGCCGCCGCCGTTGTCGCCGCCGCCGTTGTCGCCGCCGCCATTGCCGCCGCCGCCGTTGCCGCCGTCGCCGTTGTCGCCGCCGCCGTTGTTGCCGCCGCCGCCGATGCTGCCGTTGTCGTCATCGAGACGGTCGTTCCGGCCAGGGCCGCCGTTGCCGGAACCGCCCTTGTCGCCGTCGGAACCGCCAGTTCCGCCCGGGACCAAGCCGGTCGTCGCGGTCGAGACGTTGGTCAGCACGCGGGCGAAGCCGGCGCATTGCTGCGAGGTCTCTTCAAGCAGAACCTCGAGATGGCGGTGCTTGCGGATAAACTCGAGCATCTGCACGCTCACGACCTCGCAGCCGCAGAAAACGTCGGTGACACCCGAGAGGTTTTCCGGAATGGTGAGGTCAAGCGACAGCGCGCTGCGCGCGAGCCGACGGTTGCATTGGTCCGGGTTCAGGTCCAGTCCAAGCGAGGCGAGGGTCTGTGCCGATGCCGGTCCGCTCGCCGAGATCATCGAAGTCGCGAACGCAAGGCTCGCAACGAGCCCTTTAAATGTAGTACTCATATCTGCTCCTCAATGCCCGCAGGCTGACAACCAACCTACAGTTCGTTTTTTTATTGGCCCGACTATACGGCAGTTTGTCGCCGACCGGGAAACGGATTGGTTCCTGATCTCGAAAAAGTTACGAAATCGAACAGATTTTTGGTAGATTTCGGAGCATTGTCCATATCTAGGGGCGACGAATTTCACTTCTACAACATGCACGTGCGGGCCGGTGTTGGGAATTCGCAACAGATCTCGGCCATGATTCCGGTCATGCGGGATCGGGTGCGAGAAGCGGGCAAAAACCCCTTGTCACGGTTTGTCCGGCGGCGCCGACGGGCGGAGGGGGCCACTTCCGGACCGAATCACGAGACTGGATCGGGGTGACGGGACAGCTGCGCGCCGGGCCCGCATCCCGTCGCGGCACCGCCGCGCCCGTCATGTCCGCAGGCGGGAAACGGCAAAGCGCGGTGGGATTGCGCTAGATCAATGCCGTTTCCGGCACGGCATGCGGCACGGCGGAGAATTCCATGGGAGGCGTACGATATCGGCGCGCAGCGGACAACGGCAGGGGAGGCCGCGCCGCTGGCGCAATACCTCTGGCAGGAGCGCAAGCGGAATGACACAGGTAGCTTTCGGGGTCTGGGACGGGGTTGCCTACGACGCGAACACCGCAACGTCCGAGACAAAGTCGCCGGAATATGGGCTGAAAGGGTTCGATGATTTCGATCCCGGCAACCCGATCAAGGCCTTCCAGGGCGATCGCGGCTTCTTCGTCCTCGCCGAGACCGTGAGCCTGATCGACGTCCTCTACCGCTACATGACCAAGGCCGCCGAACAATCCTGTGGCGCCTGCACGCCCTGCCGGATGGGCACGGCGCTGGTGCGCGATGCCCTCGACAAGATGCGTCGCGGGCCCGACGGCTCGCTCAGCTTCGACGAGATCGAAATGTTGGGCGAACAGATGGCGGAGACTTCGCTCTGCGGTCTCGGCCAGACCTGCGGCATCGCCCTGCTCGGCGCCTTACGCAGTTTTCGCGACAAGATGGAAACCGAGCTGGCCCCGCACCGGCCGATCCCGGCCCGGCATGGCATGACTTATGTCACCGCGCCCTGCATCGAGGCCTGCCCCTCGAAGGAGAACGTGCCGCGCTACATCGACTACATCCGGGACGGCAAGCCGGAAAACTCGCTGGGCGTGCTGCTCCAGAAATATCCGATGGCGGTCACCTGCGGCCGGGTCTGCGTGCGCTACTGCGAACAGGCCTGCCGGCGCAAATTCGTCGACGACGCGGTCGGAATCAAGACGCTGAAACGCTACGTGGCCGACCGGCAGAACGGGCCGCAAGCGCCGAAGTTCACCCGTGACATGAAGACCAAACCGCTCGACGAAAACCAGAAGGTTGCGGTGATCGGTGCCGAACCCGCGGGATCCTGTGCCTATCACCTGCTCTTGCGGGGCTTCCTCGTCGATGTGTTCGAGAAGGCCGACCAGGCCGGCGGCATGGCGCAGATCGGGATTCCGAGCTACCGGCTGCCCAAGAACACGCTGGCGATGGAAACCGACATCATCGCCGATCTCGGTGGACGGTTCCTCTATGGCCAGCAACTGGGCCGCGATTTCGACATCGATGAGCTGTTCAAGCGCGGCTGCAAGGCGGTGTTCCTCGGCCTTGGCTGCCAGGCCGGGTCGGCCCTCGGGGTCGAGGGGGAGGACGCCGCTCACGAGGGCTATTACAGCGGCATCGATTTCCTCTTGAAGGTGCATGACCACGTCGATGGCGTCGCGCCGCTCAAACTCGAAGGCTAGGTTCTTGTGGTCGGCGGCGGCAACGTGGCGGTGGACTGCGTGCGCTCGGCGATCCGTCTGGGGGCCGACAAGGTCCACGTGATCTACCGGCGTACCGTCGGGGAAATGCCGGCCGAGGAGGAAGAGACCCCGGTGCGCAACGTATACCGGGTGCACAATCCGGACCTCGACCCCGAGCTGCGCAAGCACATGTTCGAAGAAGTGGAACAGACCATTTTGCGCGCCGAGGCCTATGCCGAAGCCCAGCGCTGCATGCGCTGCTACCGCATCTACTCCGTCGTCACTCAGCACCCGATCCCCGACGACGCCTTCTTCTGGGGCTGACCCGGGGTGAAGAATCCGCGCCCGATAACGCGCCCGATAACTCGCCTGTGGGGCCTTGTGGGCATCGGGTTTCTGCTGGCGTTCTGGGAATGGGGGCACCGGGCCTACGGCGCTCTGGTTCTGCCGGGGCGCGACGACACCTTGCGCGCGCTCGTGACCATGACCCGCGACGGGCGCGTGGGCCCCGCTCTTGCCGAGACCGCCGGGCATGCGCTCGCCGGCTGGCTGGGCGGCGCGGGGGCCGGTGTGATCGTGGGCACGCTCGCGGGGCTGAGCGACAGGATGCGCGCAGCCCTCCAGCCCGTCGCCATCATCTTTCTCGGTATTCCGGACATCGCCTGGGTGGTGATGGCGCTTTTGTGGTTCGGCGGCGGCTGGGCGGTGGTCTTCACCATCGCGGTCGCCACCGGGTCGCTGGTGTTCGCCGCGGCGGTGGAGGGGGTGCGCTCGCTCGATGGCGCGCTGTTGCGCATGGCCGAGGTCTGCCGCGTGCCCTTCGCCGCACGGCTCGTCCACATGCACGGACCCCATATGGCGAGCCATCTGTTTCCCGCACTCGCGACCACCATGGCGATGTCGTGGAAAGTGGCTGTGATGGCGGAACTGCTTGCGGGCGCAGGTGGCATCGGTGACGGGCTCGCAGGTGCCCGGGCCCGGATCGACACCGCCCAGACCATGGCCTGGGTCGTGGTCGTGGTCTGCGTGCTGGTGGTGGTTGATCTCGGCCTTTTGCAGCCTTTGCAGCGCCGCCTGTGGCTCTGGCGCGACGACGCGGGTGCGCGGCTGTCATGAGCATGTTGCGGTTCGAGGGCGTGGATTTTGCGTATGACGGCGCGCCGACGCTGGCGGGGGTCGGTTTCGTGGCGCCCAAGGGCAAGCTCAACGCGATCATGGGGCCGTCGGGCTGTGGCAAATCCACGTTGATCGGACTCGCGGCAGGGCTATTGGTGCCGCAGCTGGGGCGGGTGATCCGCAAGAGCGAACGCCTGGCCGTGGCGTTTCCAGGACCCGGCGTTGCTGCCGTGGACAACCACATGCGACAACGTCGGTTTCGCGCTGCGCGCCGACGGTGCGTCCCGCGCAGCGCGCCGGGAACGCGCGCGTACTGCGCTGGCCGAGGTCGTCCTCGCGCCCGAGGCAATCGACAAGTTTCCCCGCCAGCTGTCGGGCGGGATGCGCCAGCGGGTCGCGCTGGCCCGCGCGCTGGCGGTCCGGCCCGACCTCCTGCTCTGCGACCAGCCCTTCAGCGCCCTCGACGCGCGGTCGCGCAGAGACCTGCGCCAGTTGCTGTGCGACATCCAGGCGCGTGCGGGGCCGACGACCGTTTTCGTCACCCACGACAGCGAGGAGGCATTGTCGTTGGCGGATGTGCTGGTGGTGATGGCGATGGGTCGGATCGAACAGGTGGGCACGCCGGCCGAGATCCTGAGCCATCCGGCGAGCGCGATGGTGAGGGCGCAGATTTCCGGGTGATCCCCCATCCGCGCGAAGCAGGTCCGGTCGCGGGTCCGGATCCGCTAACCTTCCGTTGATCCGTTAACGGAAGGCTACGCATCGAGACTATTCAGATAACTGAAATAAAAGGATATCCACGTCACGAAAACAGACCGGTTTCCTAGGAAACTGGGGTGCTGGCATACAGGGCGCCGGGTCCTGAAAACGCCGCGCATGGGCAAGCGAACAGGCCGCGGGTATGCATATTCGCTCCGTTCCGTTTCCCCTCAATAAGCCGCTTCATAGGCCGCGCAGCGGGCGGCGGTGTCCATGCCGTCGAGATGGGCAATTTCGGCCTGTTTATGGGCGCGGTAGACGGCTGCGAACCCATCGGGGAACCAGCCAGTGGCGACGGGGCTTGCTTCGAACCGGTCGAGCGCGGCTTGCAGCGTGGTGGGTAGGCGGATGAAGCCGCGCGCCGCCAGCGCTTCCGGCGAGAGCAGGGAAAGGTCTTCCTCGGTCGGGGCCGGGGCCGTGAGCCCGTCCTCGATCCCCTGAACCCCGGCGTGAACGATCGCCGCAAGGGCGAGGTGCGGACAGGCGGCGGCATCGGCCGCGCGGTATTCGATGTTGAACTGCCGCGCGATCGAGGCGGGATCCTTCGCGGTCACCGGGCAGACACGCAAGCTCGCCTCGCGGTCGCGCAAGCCGAGATTGTTGTAGGCGGCCGACCAGCGGTGCGGGGTGAGCCGTTCGTAGGAGATCACCGAGGGTGCGGTGAGGGCGACGATGGTGTCGAGATACTTGAGCACGCCGGCGGCGAAGGCACTGGTCAGGTCCGACATCCCGCCGGGGCCATCCGCGTCGTAGCCCACGGGCTCGCCCGCGTCATCGAGGAAACTCATGTGGACGTGCACGCCGTTGCCCACGCTGGCGACGTCGCGGATCGGGGTGAAGGTGGCGGTCTCGCCGAGGGCGCGGGCCGTGCTACGGGTAAGCTCGCGCAGGATCACCGCCGCGTCGGCGGCGCGCAGCCCCGCTTCGGGGCCGATGACCACCTCGTACTGGTTGGGCCCGTATTCCTTCATGATGCTGTCGGGGATGAGACCGGCCTCACCGAGCGCGCCCATCAGGGTCTCGCACAGCGCGCGGTGCAGCTCGAACCCCTCGTGCCCGTAGGCCTGGTTGGCCACCGCCGGGTCGCCCTTGAGCTGAAACTCGTGTTCGAAGGCCGCAATCAGCCGCACACCCGCGACCGCGTGGAGCCGGTCGAGCGCCGACTTGAGCAGCGACCGGGTACAGAAATCCCAAGGCGCGCCGTCGAGCGTGACGATGTCGCCGAGCAGAAAGTGTTCGGCGGGCTCGTCGCCGAACCGCACCCGCGCCTCGGCGTCCGCGTCGGGGATCAGCAGGAGATCGCCCAACGCGCCGAACGGCCCGTCGCCGATGCCGTCGAAGCAGTTGATCATCACGTTGGTGGGCGTCCAGCCGACCCCGCGCTTGAGCCGCTTCTCCAGCTGGTCGGAGGGAAAGGCCTTGCCGCGGACCTTGCCGGCGAGATCGCAGGTGGCGGCGAAGATCAGGGGCGTTGGCGTCATGGCGTTGTTTCCCGTTCTGTTGTCCGGACCCGGTCCCAGGCCTCGATCCGGGTCTTGGTCTGGTCCCAGTGGGTTTCGGCGATCCTTGTCGCCACCGCTTCGGCGACGGCAAGCGCGGGGGTGTAGGTGTCCCACAGCGTGCCGCTGGCGATGCCCACCGGCATCACCTCGGCGGCATGGCGGGCGATCGGCGAGAGCCAAGTGTCGGTCATCAGCACGACCCGCGCGCCGCGTTCGGCGCTGGCCGTTTCGGCGAGGCGCGCGAGGCTCGACTGGTAACGACGGAAATCGATCAGGAAGAGCACGTCGCCCGGCCGCATCCGCAGGAGGTATTCCGGCCAGGTCTCGGGGTCGGATGGCAAGTGGTACACGCCCTTGCGGGCCTGGCGCAGGTGGAACGACAGATAGCGCGCGATCGTGTTCGTCACCCGTCCACCGAGCATGTAGACACCGTGGCGGGAGTCGCCGAGCAGCTCGCAAACGCGCTCGAACTGGTCCTCGGTGATCGCTTCGCCCGACACCGCCATCTGCGCCGTCGCCCGGGCGATGAAATCGGCCAAATACCCGCCGTCGACCGCGCGGCCCGTGCCGTGCACCTCGACCGGCGAGCGGTTGCCCTCTTTCAGTTCCGAGATCAACCGGCGTTGGAACTCCTGGTAACCGGAGAGGCCGATCTTGGCGACGAATCGGGAGATCGAGGGGGCCGAGACCTCGGCGCGGGTGGCGAGATCCTGGATCGTTTCCAGCCCGGCATAGGGGTAGTCGGACAGGAGCGCAGCCGCCAGCTTGCGTTCGCTGGCGGTGAGTTTCGACGCGGTGGATTCGATTCGTCCGCGGACCGACACCGGTTTCTTCCCTGCTGCCCAACCCTTGGGCACAGCTGCGCCCGGGGGGCAGGATGAATGAAATAATCCTTTCAGTCAATGGAGAGATGATTGACTTTGAAAGTTCCCGTTCGTCTACTGACCCCACCTCCATGAGTGATTCCAATGGGTTTGACGGCGACAAAAACACATCTCGTTCCGGCCTTCCTGGCGTTGGCAGCCGTGGTGCTGCTGCTCGCCGCCGGCGGTGCGGCTGTGGGCTCCTCGATCGAGCGGACCGTCGCGGTTTTTTTCATCTCGCTCACCGCGATCGCGGCGATGGGGCTCTATTCCGGCAACTCGGGCGTGCTCAGCTTTGGTCACCTGGCCTTCATGGGGGTCGGCGCCTATGCCTCGGCGCTGCTCACGCTGCCGACAAACATCAAGAGCGCGACCCTGCCGGGGTTGCCCGACTGGCTCGCCGGGACCGAACTTTCGCTCTGGCCCGCCACCGCTGCCGCGGTCCTGCTGACGATGGCGGTGGCGGCGTTCATCGGGCTTGCGATCTGGCGGCTCGAAGGCTCTGCCGCGACCATCGCGACGCTGGCCTTGCTCATCATCGCGCACGGTGTGCTCATCGGTTGGCGTGATGTGACACGCGGTGCGCAGACCTTCTTCGGTGTGCCACGGGAAACCGGCATCTGGGTCGCCGCGACAGGCTGCCTGATTGCGCTGCTGGTCGCCCGGGCTTACCGCGACAGCATCTCGGGGCTCCGGCTCCGGGCGGGCCGCGAAGACGCCGTCGCCGCTGCCGCGATCGGTATCAACGTGCCGCGCGAACGGTTCATAGCGCTGGTCGTGAGCGCGGGGCTGATGGCGCTGTCTGGGGCTTTGCTCGCGCATTTCCTCGGCGCCTTCAGCCCCAAGAAATTCTACTTCACCGACACCTTCTTTCTGCTCGCGATGCTGATCGTCGGCGGCATGACCACAGTGACCGGCGCGGTTGTCGGCGCGGCGACGGTGACGCTCATCACCGAGCTGTTGCGCCGCCTTGAGAACGGGCTCGACCTCGGCTTGGTGCAATTGCCGCAGATCTTCGGCACAACCCAGATCGGCATCGGCCTGCTGATCCTCATCGCCCTGATGCGCCGGCCGGAAGGGATTGCGGGGCTCAGGGAATGGGAGGAATGGCTGATCCCGGCGCGTCACCCGGAGGTGCCGCCGGCGCCGCTCGCACCGGCTGAAGCTGAGCCGGTGCGGGGCGACGGGCTCACCATGCGGTTCGGCGGCGTGGTGGCGACGGACGATGTGAGCATCGAGGTCCGGCCCGGCGAGATCCTTGGGCTGATCGGCCCCAACGGGTCGGGCAAGACGACCCTGCTCAACCAGCTCTCGGGCGTGCTGAGGCCGTCGGCGGGGCGTATCAGCCGGGGCGGGCGCGACCTCATCAAGGTGCCGCAGCACCGCTACGCCGATGCCGGGATCGCGCGCACCTTCCAGAACATCCGGTTGTTCCCGGTGCTCACCGTCTACCAGAACGTTCAGGTGGCCGCGCTGTCGACGAAGGGCGGGCGCGACGCGCGGGCGCGCACGCGTGCGGCCCTTGCCCACCTGGGGCTCGAGGCCCGGGCGGAGACCGAGGCCGGCACGCTGTCCTACGGCGACCAACGCCGGGTCGAGATCGCCCGCGCGCTGGTCTGCGAGCCGTCTCTCATCTTTCTCGACGAACCGGCGGCGGGGATGAACCGAGAGGAGACCGACGACCTCATGCGCCGGCTGCGCGCGCTCAACGCTGAACTCGGCATCGGCATCCTGCTTGTCGACCACGACCTCGCGCTGATCAACGCGCTCTGCGACCGGATCATCGTGCTCAACGAGGGCCGGGTTATCGCGACAGGCACGCCCGAAGTGGTGCGCCGGAACCCGGCGGTAATCGAGGCCTATATCGGGACATCCCACGAAGCCCACACAACACCAACAGGAGACTAGACATGAAGCATTTTCTGATCGCCACCACGGCGCTGACCCTTGGCGTATTGCCCGCCTCGGCCGACACGCTGAAGCTCGGCCTCGCCACCGCCCAGACCGGCGGGCTCGCCCCTTTTGATGCGCCCGTGGTCGAGGGGATCCGCATCGCCGTGGACGAACTCAACGCGGCCGGCGGTATCGGCGGCGACATCCTGATCGAGATGGTCGAGCGCGATGTACGCTCGGATGCCGCGCAGACCGCCATCGCCGTGCAGGAGCTGGTGGACGAAGGCGTCGAGGCCATCGTGCTGCCCTGCGACGCCGACCCATCGCTCGCCGCCGCCGGGATCGTCGCCGACGCAGGGATCCCCTCGATTTCCACCTGCGCCTCGTCGCCGACCCTGCCGCTGATCGGCGGCGAATATGTCTTTGCCAATTTCCCCGGTGACAACGTGCAGGCCACGGTCTCGGCCTCCTGGGCTGTCGAACAGGGGCACAAGACCGCCTTCATCCTCTATTCGCCCGACAGCCAGTACACCACCATGCCGCTCTACTTCGGCGACGTGGTCACGGCGCTGGGCGGCGAGGTTCTGGGCGAGGCCACCTACAACATCGGCCAGCCCGATTTCTCTGCCATCGCGACCCAGATTGCCGCGCTCGACCCGCATCCGGATATGGTCATGACCTCGGCCTACGAGCCCGACTTCCCGTCCTTTATCAAGGCGCTGCGCGCCGCCGGTGTGACCTCCCAGGTGATCGGCTCCGACGGGATCGACAGCCCGACCACTTTCGGGCTCGGAGACGTGGCGGAAGGCGTGGTCTTCACCACCGCCGGTCATGCCACCGAAGGCAGCCCGCTGGAAGCCTTCAACGCGCTCTATGAAGAGACCACGGGTGCGGCCTCGGAGACCGTGTTCAACGCTGTCGGCTACGACCTCGTGAAAGTGCTGGAAGCCGCCGTGGGAGTTGCCGGGTCGACTGAGCCGGGGGCGTTGCGCGATGCCATCGCCGGGCTCGAGAACGTTCAGGGCGCCACCAGCCTCATCACTTACGCGGGCACCGACGGGATGCCGGTGCGCGAGGTGACGCTGATCCGGGTCACCGGCGGGATGCGCGACCTGGTTGGCCAGTTGGCCCCGGACGCGAGCCTCATCCCCGCCCCGCGGATGCAGTAGGGGGCTCGCGCGCATGGAGCCTTTGCTGAAGCTTTCCGACTTCCGGGTGCGCTACGGCGCGGTGGAGGCCGTGCGCGGAATCGACATGGAAATCGGGAAGGGCGAGATCGTCGCCCTTCTCGGCGCCAACGGCGCGGGCAAGTCCTCGACGATGAACGCGGTCGCGGGGCTGGTGCCGGTGACGCAGGGCCGGGCGATGTTCGACGGGCGCGACATCACCGATCTGCCGCCCGAGGCGATCCCGGTGTCCGGGCTCACGCTGGCGCCGGAGGGACGACGGGTGTTCGGCACATTGACGGTCGAGGACAACCTTCGGATGGGGGCCTACGCGGTGCAGGACCCCGATGACGTCCGGCGCGCGCAGGACAGGGTGTTCGCCCTTTTCCCGATCCTCGAAGAACGCCGCAAACAATGGGCCGGCACGCTGTCGGGCGGCCAGCAGCAGATGCTGGCGATCGGCCGGGCGCTGATGTGCGCGCCGCGTCTCCTTTTGCTCGACGAACCCTCACTGGGGCTCGCCCCCCGGGTGGTCGAACAGGTGTTCGAGCTCATCGTCACCTTGCGCGACCAGGGCGTGACCATCTGCCTCGTGGAGCAGAACGTGGCGGGCGCTCTCGACATCGCCGACCGCGCCTACATGATGCGGTCCGGTCGGATCGTCGGTCAGGGCCCTGCCGCCGACATGCGTGACCGCTCCGCCGACAGCTACCTGGGGGCGCATTGATGGATCTCATCCTGCAGCAGAGTGTCAACGCCGTGGCGCTCGGCGGTACCTATGCGCTGCTCGCGCTGGGCCTGGCCATGGTGTTCTCGATCATGGGGCTGATCAACTTCGCGCACGGCGAGCTTATGACCATCGCGGGCTATGTGCTGATGTATTGCGGGCTGGCCTCGGTGCCCTTCGTGCTGGCTGTGCCGCTCGCCATTCTGGCCGCGATGGCGGCGGCGATGGCGATGGAACGGATCGCGTTCCGGCCGGTGCGCAATGCCTCCGGCGCAACCATGCTGGTGACCAGTTTCGCCGTGGCGATGATCCTCCAGGTGGTGTTCCAGAACTTCATCTCGGTGCGCTCGCAACCGGTCGCCATCCCCGATTTCCTGGGCCAGAGCGTCACGCTCGGCGGGTTGGTGATCGGGGTCAACAAGATCGTCGCCATCCTCGCGACACTGGTGATGCTGGTTGCGCTGGAGCTGTTCATGAAGCGCCAGAAACACGGCATTGCCATGCGCGCGGCGGCGGAGGATTTCGCGGTCGCCCGGCTGATGGGTATCCGCGCCAACACGGTCATCTCGGCGGCCTTCGCGCTGTCAGGCCTGCTCGCGGGCGTCGCCGCCGTGCTCTGGGTCTCGCAGCGCGCTTCGGTGGATCCGCTGATGGGCTTCACGCCGGTGCTCAAAGCCTTCATCGCGGCCATTCTCGGCGGGCTCGGCTCCTTGCGCGGGGCCGTTGCCGGGGGCTTCCTGCTCGGCTTCATCGAGGTCTTCCTCGCCGCCTTCCTGCCGGCAGACTGGCAGGCGTTCCGCGAACCCATCGGCCTCAGCCTGGTGGTGTTGGTGCTGGTTGTGCGCCCCAACGGGCTGATCCCGGCGGCCACGCTGAAGGCGGTGAAAGTATGAGTGCTGGTCGCGCGCTGCTCGGGCCGTCGGACCCGCGCCCGGTCGAATGGGTCAATGAAGACAGCCCCGCGCCGGTGCTCTTGCTGTGCGAACACGCAGGGCAGGCGGTGCCGTCTGCGTTGGGCGGGCTCGACCTGCCGCCGCAGGCGCTCGACGGCCATATCGGCTGGGACATCGGCGCCGAGGCCCTGGCACGGGCAGTCGCAGACCGACTGTCCGCGCCGCTCGTCCTGCAACGCTATTCGCGCCTGGTGATCGACTGCAACCGGCCGCCCGACACGCCGCAATCGGTGCCTGCCGTCAGTGACGGTGTCGAGATTGCGGCGAACGCGCGGGCGTCGACTGCCGAGCGCGCGGCGCGGCGGCGAGAGATCTTCGATCCGTTGGATCGGGCGATAGCCGAAGGTTTTGTGCGCCATGAGCGTCGCGCCGCCTTCTCGATCCACTCCTTCACGCCGCGCATGAACGGTCACGACAGGGCCTGGCACGCGGGCTTTCTCGCCCGAGCCGACGCGGTCACCGCGCGCGGCCTGATCGCGCATGTCGCGGGGATGCAAAAGGCGCTGGTGCTGGGGCTCAACGAACCTTACGAGATCGAGGACGAGACCGACTGGTTCATCCCGCGCCACGCCGAACCCCGCGGCCTCGCTCACAGCCTGATCGAAATCCGCAACGACCAGCTGCGCGACGGCGCGGGGGTGACGCGCTGGGCCGCCCTCCTGTCGGACGCGATCGCCGCAATCCTGGAGCCTGTCTCATGACGCTGACCCGCGACCTCCCCCTCGACCCCGCCCAGTCCGCCCTCCTGTTCGTGGATGTGCAGAACTTCTCCGCGCACCCGAAGGGCGCCGAATTTGCCGGGCTTTCCGAGGCCGGGTTCGAAGAGAAATACGGCTGGTATTTCTCCGAGCTCGACACCCGGGTGATCCCCAACATGCAGGCGATTCAGCATGCCGCGCGCGCGGCCGGGGTCGAGGTGCTCTACACCACCATCGAGAGCCTCACCCTCGACGGGCGCGACCGCTCGCTCGACTACAAGATCACCGGGTTCCACGTCGCGAAAGGGTCTTGGGACGGAAAGGTGATCGACCAGATCGCGCCGGGGCCGGATGAGATCGTGCTGCCCAAAAGCTCGTCCTCGGTCTTCATCTCGACCCATATCGACTACGTGCTGCGCAATCTCGGGGTGCGCCAATTGGTGATTTCGGGGCTGGTGACCGACCAATGCGTCGAAAGCGCGATCCGCGATGCCTGTGACCTTGGCTATCTCGTGACCCAGGTGACCGATGCCTGCCTGACCTACACGCCTCAGCGCCACGAGGGGTCGCTGCGTACGATCAAGGGCTATTGCCGGCAGGTGACGACCGAAGACCTGATCGCGGAGCTTTCGGGCACCTGAGCGTCACGCCCGTCGGCGGCGGCCGAGCAGCCAGCCGGCGACGAGGCCGAGCACAAGCCCGGCGGCGCCGACCATCGCGGCCACCCGGATGACGCTCGCGCCCGCCGCTTTCAGCACCGGATTGTCGAGGAAATTGGTCCCCGCGTGGAAGGCCGTAAGCGCCCATCCATCGGCCTCCTCGACGGAAAGCGCCGTCCAGCGTCCGTCGATGTCGAACGACCGGCCATCGGCGAGGGTGTAGGTTTCGACGGTGCTGCCCGTCCTGACCGCGACCGTGCCGGTGTGGATCGTCGACAGCGCGTCGGCC
>Ga0209121_10004411_pt1 | contig 13146 bp, 11 predicted proteins | sample Cruoilmetagenom3_FD_187292 | JGI IMG/M metagenome (GOLD analysis project Ga0209121, IMG submission 187292) | Oil polluted marine microbial communities from Coal Oil Point, Santa Barbara, California, USA - Sample 3 (SPAdes) (version 2) | ecosystem: Environmental > Aquatic > Marine > Oil seeps ... | reverse complement strand
CTGCTCGACCTGATGATGCCGGATGTGGACGGCTTTGCGGTGCTGGAAGACCTCAAGGCCGACGACAAGTTGCGCGACGTGCCGGTGATCGTCGTCACGGCCAAGGAACTGACAGCCGCCGAGCGGCAGCGCCTCAGCGGCCAGGTCGAGATGTTGATGCAGAAGGGCTCCTTCACCGACGGAGAACTGCTGGAAGAGATACTGAAAATGACAAATGACAAATGACAAATGACAAATGGACAAATGACAAATGATAGATCTCTTCGTGACTGCTAATGGCTATTCTTCCACTCCAGCGGCACGTTGCCCTCTGCGAGGCGCATTCCTGGGTCGCGGGCCATCAATATCAGGCTGATCACCAACAGCGCGCCTCCGGCCCATTGCACAGGTGTCAGCCGCTCGCCCAGCAACAGGAAGGCCAGCATCAGACTGACGAGCAGTTCCAGCAGGCCGATCAACGCCGTCTCGACCCCCCCCAGCCGCCGCAGCCCGCTGAACATCGCCAGTCGCGAGAGCACGGTCGTCAGTCCAAGCGCCAGGATAGCGCGCCAACCGGCGGTCGCGATAGGCTCCACCGGCTGCGTCTGTAACACCCGTGCCAGGCCAACCACGCAGGCCATGGTCGTCAGGATGTAGAGCGTCGCCGTGCGCGCTGGGACGTCGGCGAGTACCCACTGCCCCAGTACCAGGTGCCAGCCGTAGGTGGCCGCCGAGGCGATCATCAGCATAACCCCCAGCCAATCCAGCTCCCCCGGCCCTGCGCGTGTCAAGAGGTAGATCCCTAGCATGGAGAGCGATAGCCGCGCCAGCGTCAGGCGCGTCAGTGGTTGTCCGGCAGCGAAGAGGAACAGCACCACCCACAGCGGGTAGAGCGTGTTGAGCAATGAGGCGCGGGAAGCATCAAGGCGAGAGAGGCTCGTGAAGTAGAGCAGCGAGCCAAAACCGTTGACTGCGCCAACTCCCATGCATCCGATCAGGTCACGCCAGACGATGACGATCTCGCCCCGCCAGAAGAGCACAAATGCCAGCCAGAGGAGCAGCGCCGCCATCAACGTGCGCAAGGCGACCAGCGTGAACGGCGTGACGCCTCCCGCGTAGGCCAGTTTGCCCAGAACAGGCGCCCAGCCCAGGAAGAAACTGGCCACAATCGTGCTCACGACCCCCCGGCGCTGCTCACGACTCAGATGTGTCATATTGTTCATTGGTTCATTGTTCATTGGTTCATTGTTCATTGTTCACTTGTCATTGGCCGCTGATTGTGCTACACTCCTACCTATGACTCCGAAACAGAGGCACATCATCGCCGCCCTGGCGGTCGCCAACACCATCGTCATCCTGGCCCTGGTGGTGCTCGTGACGCGGCCTTCCGGCACCCATTCCTCGCCCCTCCCAACCCCCCACACTTCCACACTTCCCCACGCCTCTACACTCCCACAAGGGACCTGCCGGTGGAAGGCCGCGCAACTGCTGGCCCAGGCTGGCCTGGGCGGGACGGTGGCGCTGACCCCTGGCGGCTCACTCCGCTTCGAGATCACCTACCCCCTCGCGCCGGGCCAGACGGCCCCAGAAAATGTAAACGAGGCCGCCCAATTGGTGTGGACAGCCCTCGACGTCGCGCTGGCCCTGGATGAAGATGAATGTGGCTCCTTCACTGAGGTCGAGGTCACGATTTTGGCCCAGGGCATCCAGACCGACACACAAGTCAGCGCAACCGTGAGCGCGGCGGACCTGGCGGCCTTCGGCGCTGGCGAACTGAGTGAGGATGAGTTCATCGAGCACGTGACCTATACGATTGGTAAGCGGTAGTGCCCCGGCTGGTCAACCCCGGTGATCAAATTGACATACATTCTGCCCTTCACGTTGGCTGATTGTACCCCACCTCGCCCGCCCACACAAGTCGGCGTGTGGTAACTGCTCAGGCTCTTCCCAAAACAGGCACAAATAGCACACGGATACACACAGATGAAACGGATTCTCACGGATTCTTTGTCTTTATCTGTGTACAGCAATTCCCGTTTTGGTGTCAAGACCTGACAGGTTTCCACGGATTTCGTGACTGGAGGCCCCATTTGTCACTGTATTGAGCAGTAAATCTTGGGTAGAAACCTGTCAGGTCTGATCATACCGGGAATTGCTGACTCATAAGTCAGCCAGTACCGCAACAGCACATTGGTGGGCATTCAGGTGACAGACAACCCGTTTTTGACACGCTTCATGACACGCTTGTATGTTATACTCTGGAGTAGCAAGACGAGTCGTGCCTGCACCCAAGTCCGAGATGGTGCAGCAAAACGTCTTGTATGTTATACTCTGGAGTAGCAAGACGAGTCGTGCCTGCACCCAAGTCCGAGATGGTGCAGCAAAACGTCTTGGCGGAGAGTTCAGCACGGTGAAGGTGTCAGTAGCGGGATGTTGTTCCTGACGTGTCTCTTACGGACACACTTGGTGAAAATAGGCTCTGGAGACCACGAGGAGAAGCCTGATGAAGATGAGCAAGTTTCAGGTCGCCGTTGTTGCCATTCTGGCAACTTTGACAGTAGCAGTGCTCTGCGGAACAGGGTTCGTTATGTACAACACAATGACGCGCCCCTATGATGATTCGGTATCGCAGCCGGTTGCCCATCAGCCTGCAGTTCCCACCGCGACCCCAATTCCGACCTGGACGCCTAAGCCATTGCCTGCATCTACACCTACACCGGATATAAGGGCAGAGGTTAAGGCATACGTAGACAAACTTAACCCGCTGCTGGATGACATGGAAGAGATGTGGTGGGAATGGCATGACTGGTACCATAGCCTGAACGGGGGAAAGGGGATGACAAGCGGTTGGTGTCTCTCCTACGGGCACACGCTGGACACGAGGTTTCGGGAACTAGAGATCAAGCACAAGGAGATCGTAGCTGATACAGCCAACCTGACGCCCCCGAGACAGCTTGAACATGCACATGATAAGCTGGTGTCAGCGTACCGGCACAATATGCAGTATCACTGGTTCAACTTCTGCGGCTGTGCCGAACACCGCTTCCAACTGTGGGAGACTGCAGGCATAGAGAGTAATCAGGGCTCTGTAGAGAGACAGGCTGCGTTTGATGAGATCCGGGAGGTGCTCGACAGGCTGGGCATCGAGCGGGAAGATAGGGAAGAGCAAGAGGAAGATCTGGAGCAGGAGGCGTGAAGCAAACTTCACAAGATACCGCCTGTGGCGACAGCTCCTCACTGGAATGATCTTAAGAGAAAGGCTTCCGCGGTAGATCGCGCTTCCGTTTCGTCGAGCGGAGGTGTATGCAAGGGGGGGGCAACCGAAAACATCCGCACGCCTGCTCCCCTCTCTGATCCCTCTGCACCCTGGCTGGTGTCAATTTTCGCCCGATATGGGGCCACCGATTTTCGGCCAAGATAGGACGCTGGAGAAGCCAAGATAGGGCAATCATACTATAGACATAGCCCTCAAGAACGAGTATTATATTCCATAAATGATTTTCCAGCTTCCCTGTGCGTCATTTGAATCGCGCAGAAAAATCTAGCACTTGAGGCCAACTTGGGCCGTTTTGTCACATCGCGGGGGGACGCCGGGCAACCGGTATTCCTACCCCGACGGCCGCCCGTCACAATCGCATCCGTTAGCAAGTTGTCTCAAATACTACTTTGATTCGGAGGGGCATCTATGGCACTGCGATCTTTTGACCTCAACATTGAGGAGGTTTTGGATAACTGGGAAGTTGAACACGCGCTTCGGGAAGTGATCGCCAACGCACTGGATGAACAAGTGATCTCTGGCACTGCCGAAGTAGAAATCATCAAAGATGGACAAGGTATCTGGCATATCCGAGATTTCGGACGAGGTCTCCGGATTGAACACTTCACTCTCAACGAAAATCAGGAGAAACTAAACGCCCTGTCAGGCGTCATCGGCAAGTTTGGTGTTGGATTGAAAGACGCCCTCGCCACTTTCCACCGAAGGGGGATCGACGTATATATCCGATCTACCTTTGGTACATACCGGCTCAGACAGGAACACAAACATGGCTTCAGCGATATTGTGACTTTGCACGTTGAGTATGATGACTCCCCAGTCGGTGTTCAAGGCACGGAGTTCTTTTTGCGCGGAGTGAAGGGTGCTGACATGGCAAAGGCAAAGTCGCTGTTCCTGAAGTTTTCCGGAGAGGAGATACTTGAGACCAATAACTACGGCCAAATACTGCGCCGTCAAGGGAACGTTGGTCGCGTCTATATCTTGGGAGTATTTGCAAGCGAAGAACCCAACTTTCTGTTTTCGTACAATATCACCAGCCTGACCAACTCTATGAAAAAGAAGCTCAACAGAGAGCGATTGAACGTGGGAAGATCTACTTACACGGATAGAGTAAAGGCCATCCTCAAAAGGGCAACGAGTAAGACTGTTCGAGAGCAGTTGATAGATCAAGTGGGCAGACGGGCAACTGGCAACCAGTGCGACGAAATGGCATGGATCGAGATTAGTCAGATGGCCTTGAATCTTCTGCACCAGCAAGCAAGGGTAGCATATTTGACGGAACAGGAACTTCAGTCGCGCCCGAGTGTCCTGGACAGTGCTAGGTCAGATGGCTATCAAGTAGTCGTAATCACAGACCACCAGAAAGCCAAACTGGACGCACAAGTTCTCACGGGCGGTCCGCAAGTCTGGACTCTGGAGACATATGTTCAGGAGTACAACGCTAGTTTTCAGTACAGGTTTGTCGACCCCAGGAAGTTGACGAGAGCAGAACGTCACATCTACAATCTTACACCGAAAATCCTAGCCTTGGTTGGGATAACTGGAAACCAAGCCCCAGATGTATGCATCTCTGAAACGATGAGAGTTACGAACGACGATACAGACGGAGTTTGGGATCGCTCTATCCCAGCCATTGTCATTAAGCGCAGGAGGCTTTCATCCCTTGTGGGTTACGCTGCTTCACTCTTGCACGAGGTGGGGCACGCCAATACCGGTGCAGTGGACGCAACGCGAGAATTCGAGCGCGTACTAACAAATTACCTGGGTCGAACAGCAACAGCCGCGATCAGGCGATGAATTTGAGCAAGAGGGCATTTCAAAAACGCAAAGGGGGTCAGTTCAGTGGCCTAACAACTCGCTCCGATCCGTTCGCTCGAAACCGCGCACCGCGATACGGTTGGTTGAAGTGTGAGGGATGAGCGGGGAAGTCAGGTCAAGTGGTGCGCGGCCCAAGTTATGGTCACCGGGGCGGTCGCCCACCCCACTACCAATTCAGCACGCTCCGCTTGACGCTATCTCGCGCCATCCTCTCCCCGGCCCTCCGTCACTCCGAGCTATATTCCTCGCAACCACTTCCCCCACAGCCCAGGCCCCTCTTCCCCGAGCAACAATCTGGTCCCCCAACCATCCCTTTCGCCAGTGAACCCCTTCGGGGCTCTCTTTTTTGATGACCCGTCGCTACCTGAAGGGCGGGCACACTACACGTGGGAGACTCCGATGTTCGTTCTCGTCACCTTCAGAGTCCAGGTCCGTGGCACCTGGCAACAGGCCACTCAGGCCGCCCGGCTACTCGTTGAGGCTGGGTTCGCGACCCCCACGATCCGACGCGCCGGGCCAGACGGCGGACGAGGCCGCCCAACGTGATAGCGTGAGATGTACGATCCAGGTTTCAGACCCGTATCTCCACCCCTGGGCACTTCTCCCGCATCACCCATTCCACGGCGGTAGTGCCCTGGCTCGTGAGTGTATCCACGTGTGCCCAGCGCCCTCCCTCGCGCTGGTACACCTCCAGCGTCATATCCCCCACTTTGGCGTTGTGGCACCACAGTTTGGAGCCATCGGTGTCTGAGTACTCCACCCCCACCAGGTCCTCCAGCCGACTGCGGACGTGACCCACGAAGCGCATCTCCTGTCCCCGCGCCTCAATCTCCCACGCGCCCACTTGCGAACGGCTGCGATTGGTCAGCCAGTTGAGGATACCGTTGTAGACGTACCACCGGCCCTGGTAGCGGAAGCCGTAGATATTCAGCGCAGGACTGGACATTGGCCCCAACTTGATCTGCGCTGAAAGTCCCTCGAAGGCGGCGCTAGGGTCCTCGACGAACGCATTGCAGTTGGCCCACGTCCAGCGTAACCCCTGTTTCACCCCCCACAGGTGCGCCTGGTGCCCCGGCGCGTCTATCAGCCTATAGGTCACCCCGTTGACGGTGTAACTCCCGCGCATGCGCACTGCCAGATTGGGCGAGAGTGCCTTAGCCTTGGGAAAACCTTCGCCGTACATCGAGGGCCTGGGGAAGTGGTAGAAAGTCTCCGTGCACGGCTCCCAGGCCAGATCCCAGGTGAGCGTACCGGCTTCGCCCGCCAGCCCACCGGCGGCACTCCGGTGCGTAATGACCGCCTCTCCCACGCGGAACTCGAAGTGGTCGTGGGCGATGGACGCACGGGCCACCGGATAGGTGCGCTTAAGGCCTGTGTTGCGGGTGGGGTCATTCCGGTCGGAGAAGATGGACCACAGTTCGGCTACCGGTTCCCCCATCCCTTCCTGGGGCGCGAGCAGCGTGTAACGCGCCCACAGCGCCGTGCCGCTTGGGACGTGGTTCACCTTGAGGTAGTAGACCTCGTAGAAGCCGCGTCGCTCCCCGTCCCAGCGGGTGATGTTGTCCCGTTCTGCCTGCGTCAATACCATCGCCTGCCTCCAGAAAGAACGTGCACTTACCATACGAGGGGTAGTTTAAGAACTCCCTCTTTGACGACACATGCAGATGAATGGGACACGGATCAACACGGATTGCACGGATAAACACAGAAAGATCAGTGAAAACCCGTCTGATCCGTGACTATCCGTGTCCTATTTTGAGTTCTTAAATCACCCCATACGATTGTAGCCTGCGGATGCGCCCGTTCGGGCAACCGTCAAGTGGTTACCTGGTTCTTCTATGCTCACCGGTAGTTCAGCCCCGGCAGAAGCGAGGGCAGGGGGAACAGCGCCGGGATGATCTCGCCCAACGCACACGGCGCAATCGAGATAGCCGGGGCCACTTCCGCCGGTACGCCCATCACCAGCCGCGTCATCGCCGCCCCGTCCAGTTCGACCCGTTCCTGCCCCCGCACGATACCGTACTGGTTCCCTTCTTGTTCGAACCGCAGGCCGCGCCGCTGCCCTTCAGTCAGCCGTGCCTTCACGTAGGGCCGCAGGTCCGACATCAGGGCGGGGAAGTTGACGATATGCATAGTATGCCCAATAAGGGGAACGTGCTCTCCGGTGATGCCCTGTTCTCGAAGAAGTTGGAGGAGGTCCACGTCCTGCCGCGGCACGCGTAGCCGCAGTTCCCGCAATCCCAGGCGCGCCATCACCTCGGCCAGCGCACCGACGAGTGCCACCCGGCTGCCGGCATACTCGACCACTTCCCGCGCGTCCGTATCCTGCTCACGCCGATACTCCCACGGAATGCTGGTTAAGAGATAAGCCACCGGCTGCCCTGCCACCTCGGCGATCCAGTCCTCCGCTTTGGAGAATTCCTCCGGCCGCTGGAAGTGGATGACGAACTCCTCCACGCGCCGCACGAAATGGACCGGCTCCGTCTGGTAGAGACGGGCGCAGAGAGGGGCATCGGCTTCGATCGCCGGGCGAACTCTTAATCCGTTAATCCTGCTGATCCGTGTTCTAAGAACGTCGGGCTTGAGCACGATGTACTCAAACTCCTGGGCGGTGACGCAACCGGCCCGGGTATACAACCCCCGCATACCAGAGATGAGCATCAGCCGTGCGTCTTCAGCAGTCAGTTTGTGCGCGCAGTGGTCGAGTAGCCGGGTAGCCAATCCCTGGCCCCGGTAGTCGGGGTGGGTGCATACGCCACCGATGCTGGCGACCCGCAGATGGCTGCCGTACACGCTGGCCTGGCTGTGGTAGACGCCGATCTGTAAGACTGGTACGCCCCGGTGGCATAAGACCTGGATACCTCCGTGCCGGGGCGGAGTGTACGCGCGAATCTCTTCCGTCACCCCCGCTGCACCGGGGAAGCACAGTGCCGCCAGTTGTTGAGAGGCCGCCAGTTCCTCCCGCCGGATGAGGCGCGGGCCGTCCAATTCACGCAGATCAATCAAACACTCTGTCATTCCTAGTCCTCCAGCCGTTCCAGGTGCGCCAGGCTGGCCATCAATCGCTTCAGCCCGACCTCCTCGAAGATCACAGTCACCATCTCGTCGTCCCCGTCGGCGCGGCCCTCCACCACCAGCCCCTCGCCGAAGGTCGCGTGCCGCACACGCTGCCCGGCGTGGAATCGAGGCCCAACAGGGCGGGCTATGCTCCCTTGCCCCCACACCCCCACACCCTCTCTCCTCTCTTCTCTCTTCTCTCTCCCCTGTTCCCGCCTCCACGAACCGCTCACCAACTCCGGGGGTATGTCGTCCAGGAAGCGGCTGGGCACTGAGGGTTCGCTGTCGCCATAGCGAGTGCGAATAAAGGCATAGGTCAGAAAGAGCCGGTCCTTTGCCCGTGTCAGGCCGACGTACATCAGCCGGCGCTCCTCGGCCATCTGCTCCGGGTTGTCGAAGGAGCGGCTGTGGGGGAGCATCCCTTCCTCCAACCCGGTGATGAAGACGACGGGAAACTCCAGCCCCTTGGCACTGTGAAGCGTGAGCAACGTCGGCGCGTCCACCTCGTCGTTCAGGTTGTCTACGTCGGAGACGAGCGCGACGTCGGCCAGGAAGTCGGTCAGCGTCATATTCTCGTAGTCGGCGGCCACGTTGTGCAACTCCAGCACGTTGGCCCAGCGATCCTCCCCTTCCTCGGTGCCGTCGCGGAGATAATCGGCGTAGCGGGTGTCCTCCAGTACCCGGTCTATTAACTGTGCTACCGTCAGGTGCTCCCGCGCCGCGATCCAGCCTTCCAACAGTTCCAGGAACGATGCCAGCACCCGCTGTGCCCGCGTGCCCAACTTTGTTCGGTATTCGGTATTCGGTATTCGGTATTCGGAACTCAGGACTTCTCGCAGTGCTTCGTAGATCGAGATGTTTCGCTGCCGCGCCGCGTTCTCCAGTGCTGCCACTGTCTTCTTGCCGATGCCTCGAGGGGGGACGTTGATCACGCGGGCCATGCTCACGCCGTCGGCGGTGTTGTGGATCAGCCGTAGGAAAGCAACCAGGTCCTTGATCTCGCGGCGGGCATAGAAGCGGGTGGCGCCGACCAGCCTGTAGGGCAGCCCGGCGCGGATGAAGGCGTCCTCGAAGGCGCGAGATTGGGCGTTGGTGCGGTACATCACGGCGCAGCCACCAGGGCGTACCCCCCCTCCAGGGGGGGGAGAGGCAGCCAGTTGAGCGATGGTGTCCACGACGAAGCGGGCCTCGTCGTCCTGGTCATAGGCTTCGTGGGCCGTGATCTTGGGCCCGCGCCCGCGTCGCGTGAAGAGCGATTTGTCAGTGCGGTCGGGGTTGTGGCGGATAACGGCGTGCGCAGCGTCCAGGACGGTCTGGGTGGAGCGGTAGTTCTGCTCCAGGAGGATGGTGGCGAGGTCGGGATGGTCATCCCGCAGACGGCGGATGTTGCGATAATCCGCACCACGCCATGCATAAATTGACTGATCTTCGTCGGCGACGCAGAACAGATTGTGGTGCTGCCCCGAAAGTTGCCGCAGCAGCACGTACTGGGCCTGGTTGGTGTCCTGAAACTCGTCCACCAGGATGTGCCGGTATCGCTCCTGGTACTTCGCCAGCACATCCGGGTTCCGGTCGAACATGTGCGCCGTCACCATCAGCAGGTCGTCGAAGTCGAGCCCGTTGCTAGTTGCCAGCAGCGCCTGGTAGTGCTCGTAGACCCGTTTGACGACCTCGCCGTAGTAAGAGCTGGTGGAATACGCCTCTGGTGGGATCAGTTCATTCTTGGCGCGGGAGATGGCACTGTGCACCGACTGGGGGCGGTAACGCTTGTCGTCCAGGTTCAGGTCGCGGATGGCCTGCCTGACCAGGCGGAGTTGGTCGTCGGCGTCGAAGATGGCGTAGTCGCGGGGGATGCCAGCGGCCTCGGCCTCGCGACGCAGGATGCGGGCACAGGTGGCGTGGAATGTGCCCAGCGTCAGACTGCGAGCGCGGGAGGGGCCAAGCAGATGCTCCAGCCGCTCCCGCATCTCGCGGGCGGCCTTGTTGGTGAAGGTGACCGCCATGATGCGCCAGGGGGCGACGTCCAATTCCAGCACCAGCCAGGCGACGCGATGGGTGAGCACGCGGGTTTTGCCACTGCCCGGCCCGGCCAGCACGAGCACCGGGCCGTCGGAGGCGGTGACGGCTTTTTGCTGTTGGGAGTTGAGTCCTTTGAGAAGATCCATACTGGGGCGCATTGTAACACAGTCGGGCACGGCACGCCAGTTTTGTCGTTTGGGGAACCATGGGCTATAATGTAGCCCAGTATCCAGTGTCCAGTGTCCAGTATCCAGCATGAGGAGGCAAGCCAATGGTCATCACCCAGGAACTAAACCTGCGCACCCGGGGCCACTGCGATATTCAGGACATCACTCCCCAGGTTGCGGGCGCAGTGAGGGATTCGGGCCTGCGGGCGGGCACTGTCACCGTCTTCTGCCCCGGCTCGACCGGCGGGCTGACCACCATCGAGTACGAGAGCGGGGTGCTTTCGGACCTCCAGCAGGTACTCGATGAGATCGTGCCGCCCGACCGGGACTACCGCCACCACTTGCGCTGGGGGGACGACAACGGCCACTCCCACGTCCGCGCCGCCCTCCTCGGCCCCTCGCTGACGGTGCCCTTCGTCGAGAGTCTCCTCACGCTGGGCACGTGGCAGCAGATCGTGTTTCTCGATTTCGACACTCGTCCCAGGTCGCGCCAGCTGGTGGTGCAGATGATAGGTGAGTAATGGGCAGAGCACTTGCCGTCGTAGCCATCGGTGAGGTTCTCTGGGACATTATTCTCCCCTCCCGCCCCCCCTCTGTCCCCCCCAACTTTGGGGGGGAAGGTGGAGGTTTGTCAACCCATACAACCGCGTACTCGTCCACCGCCTCTGTCCCCCCCAACTTTGGGGGGGAAGGTGGAGGGGGGGCGGGAGAGGTGCATCTGGGCGGCGCTCCTTTCAACTTCGCCGCTCATTGCCATCACCTGGGAGCATGCAGTGCCATCGTCAGCCGCGTGGGCCGGGACGAACTGGGTGACGAGATCCTGGCACGGGCACAGGAACTGGGCGTGGATACCAGCCTGCTCCAGCACGACGCCGAGCACCCCACCGGACAGGTGCGCGTCACGCTCCACGCCAACGGCAAGCCGGAGTTCGACATCTGCACGGAGGTGGCCTACGACTATCTCGCCGCCGACCCGGTGGCCGTGGCGCGCGTCCGTGCCGCCGATGTGGTCTGCTTCGGCACGCTGGCACAGCGGCATCCGGTGGCGCGGCAGTCCATCGCCACGCTGCTGGAAGCCGCCTCCCTTCGACAGCCCTTCGACAAGCTCAGGGCAGGCTCCTTCGACCCTTCGGCTCCGCTCAGGGCAGGCTCCTTCGACAAAGCTCAGGACAAGGCTCAGGTCACCGCGCGGGCGCTCCTCGTCTGCGACCTTAACCTGCGTCCACCCCACTACTCCGTCGAGGTCGTGCGCGACTCGCTGGCGCGGTGCCACCTGCTGAAGTTGAACGACGACGAACTGCGTGTAGTGCGGGGGATGCTGGGGCAAGACGACATGGACGAAGACAAGTTTCTGCTGCACCTGCTAGAAGCCTACAGGCTGAAGTTGGTCTGCGTGACGTTGGGCGCGCGCGGCTGCATCCTGCGCACACCCCAGGAGCGGGTCGTCGCGCCTGGCTATCCGTGCCAGGTAGTGGATACGGTCGGTTCCGGGGATGCTTTCACAGCGGCGCTGGTCGTGAAGTACCTGGCAAGCCGGCCGCTGGGCGAGGTGGCCGACTTCGCCAACCTGGTGGGGGCTTACGTCGCCACGCAGCGCGGCGCGACGCCGCCCATCACCCCGGCTGCGCTGGAAGGTTTCGCCGCCCGGTCACGGCGGAATGACCAATGAACAATGGACAATGAACAATGAACGATGAACAATCCTCCCCATTACCCGGCGGGTCTCGCGGGCCGGCTTTCCCACTGTCGTGGATCATTGTCACGCTAGCGGCAGCGGCGTTCATGGCCTTCCTCATCGCCACGCCGGATGGGTTACTGACCAAGGCGGACATGGTCGGCTACGCTGTATGTGGCCGCCTGGAAGGGCACTCGTTCGTCATTGCTGGGCGTCAATTGCCGCTCTGCGCCCGCTGCACTGGCACCTTCCTCGGTGCGCTGACCGGATTCTTCGGGCAGGCCGTGGTGCTGCGCCGCCGCCGCCGCGCCGCTGAGTTTCCTTCCCCGCTCATCATTGCCATCCTCGTCGGTTTCGTCCTGCTGATGGCAGCCGATGGGCTCAACTCCTACATGGCCCTCCTCAACGGCCCGCACCTCTACGAATCCCAGAACTGGCTGAGGCTGACCAGCGGCGCGCTATACGGGCTGACGATGAGCGCGTTCGTCTATCCGGTCTTCAACTTCACGCTGTGGCGGCGCCCCGTTCCTCAGCGGGCTATACGCAACCTGCGCGACCTGGGCATACTGCTCCTACTCGAAGCCGGCGTGGTTGGCGTGGTGCTCACCCGCTGGTCTTTCCTGCTCTACCCGCTGGCTCTGCTGAGCGCGTTGGGTGTGCTGACTCTCCTCACCAGCGTCAACAGCATGCTGGTGGTGATGATCGTGCGGCGTGAGAACGTGGTAGATACCTGGCGCGAGGCCATCATCCCATTGCTGGCCGGCTTCACAGTGAGCCTCATCCAGGTCGGCGTGATTGACGTCGTAAGGTATGCGCTCACCGGCACGCTGGAGGGACTTCTGTCGCTGCAATAGACTGCCTTCTGTCAGTTGCAGATCATCATAGTCAGATCTGCGAGCCCTGTTTGTCCTCGGTGACACTCGCTCGTAGTGGTGAATTTCATAAGATTCGTAAGATTCTGTTAGATCGCCGCCAGATACTTGACAAACGTACCATTTCTCTGGTATACCGATATGTAGACCGCGATATGCAATAACTTATCCCAGAACACACGATTGTGAAGGTACTGTTGGCTAACCCCTTCCAGTGGGGCAAGAATACGGTTTTTCAGGTCATTTTGACTGTTCAGTGGGGAATTACTTCACTAAAAGGGCGTT
>Ga0209121_10004410_pt1 | contig 13148 bp, 15 predicted proteins | sample Cruoilmetagenom3_FD_187292 | JGI IMG/M metagenome (GOLD analysis project Ga0209121, IMG submission 187292) | Oil polluted marine microbial communities from Coal Oil Point, Santa Barbara, California, USA - Sample 3 (SPAdes) (version 2) | ecosystem: Environmental > Aquatic > Marine > Oil seeps ... | reverse complement strand
TCTATGATAGATAAAAGGAGGCTAGAGGTGGATCTTAAGGCTTTGTACAAGATAAGTTATGGTTTATATGTAATCAGTTCAAGAAAAGAAGACAGACTAAACGGACAGATTGCCAATACCCTCTTTCAAGTCACCGCCGAACCTCCGGCCGTTGCTGTGAGCATCAACAAAGAAAATCTCACTCACCAATTTATTGATAAAAGCCGAATCTTTAGTGCCTCTGTGCTCTGCGAGGATACACCCTTAAATTTTATCGGTCACTTTGGTTTCAAGTCAGGTAGAGACATAGATAAATTCGCCGAGGTACATTACAAAATGGGTAAAACCGGAGCTCCCATAGTTCTGGACCACACTTTAGCCTATCTGGAGGCTCGAGTGACTAAAGAAATAGATGTGGGGACCCACACTATCTTTATAGGAAAAGTAGTGGAGGCAGAAAACCTCAGAGAAGGAGTCTGTATGACCTATGCTTACTATCATCAGGTAAAGGGAGGGAAGACTCCTAAGGCTGCCGCAACTTACCTAAAAGAACCACTCAAAAAAGGAGTTGCTGATATGGAAAAGTTCAGATGCACAGTTTGTGGATATGTTTATGATCCAGAAAAGGGAGACCCGAATAGTGGGGTAAAACCAGGAACATCTTTCGAAGAGTTACCCGGGGATTGGGTATGTCCTCTCTGCGGCGCAAGTAAGGAAAAATTTGAAAAGGAAGCCTAAAAATGATTGAGAAAGAGGAAGCAGGTCTACCATGGGTAAGTAAAGCCATGGACGCAAAAGTTTGGGAAATCATTGATTATCCCTACTGAGAGGAAGCAGATGGCCTATTTTTCTAAAAAGGGAAAATTGTCGCCAGCGTATGAAGATTCAGTACATCCTGGCAGCGATCTAGAAAAAAATTCTCGGTCATTAGATGAGGAAAGATTACTCAAAGGAACAAGACTGAAGTTGGTTATTATCATTACCGCCATAGTGATGGGAATAGAAGTGGTGGGAGGTTTTCTGACTAATAGCCTTGCTCTCCTCAGCGATGCCGGACACATGCTTACCCATCTTTTTGCTCTGGGAATGAGTTTTTTTGCCATTGTTCTAGCTGCCAGACCTGTTACCAAAAAGAAAACCTACGGTTTTTATCGGGCAGAGGTGCTGGTGGCCTTTGTCAATGGCATAGCTCTCTTATTTATCGCCGCCTTTATTTTTTATAAGGCCATCTTCAGGCTTATCTCTCCTCAGCCGGTAGCGGAGCTAGAGATGCTCTTGGTAGCTCTTCTGGGTTTGGCAGCCAATGGAGCAGGGATCTTCCTCCTCTCAGGCTTGGGAAGGGAAGATATAAATGTGAGGAGCGCTTTCCTTCATCTTATAGGAGATACAGCTTCTTCTGGTGCGGTAGTTCTCGGAGGCTTGATTATTTACTACACCGGCAATTTCATCATTGACCCCCTCATCAGCATCCTCATCTGTGGCTTGATTTTGATATGGGCAGGAAGACTCCTGACAGAATCCACCAATATCCTCTTGGAAGCAACGCCCAAGGATGTAGATATTGACGAAATGGCAGAAGTCATTAAAAGAAGAGTTCCCGGGGTGAAGGCAGTACACGATGTTCACGTCTGGGTAATTACTTCTCATATGTACGCTATGACAGCTCATGTCATTGTGGATGACATTCCCCTCAGCAGGAGTCGTGAAATTCTGGGAAAAATAAATAAGTTGGTGAACGAACGGTTCAATATCAATCACACCAATATCCAGTTTGAGGTTCGCTGATTGCCTTCCTTTTTCTTTCTGGTCCCTAGGGGGGGTCAGGGTAAACTCCACCCCAATTCTGTGTTGGGCGAAGCTGTCCTCATAATAGCCTTTTTTCTCCTTCAATCTTTTTTATATCGGTGATGTCTTGGGTGACTTCTAAACATCCGAGATACTCTTTCTTTTGGTCACGGACGGCAAAGTAACGGATGTAAATAAGCCGTCCCTTTAAATTGATCCAGAACTCTGCTACATCCCTCTTATTTTTCTTAAAATCATTCAAAATCTGCTCCACTGCGTGCAAGCTCTTTTGGGGATGGCATTGTTGAACCTTACGACCAATAACAGCCTTCGTTCTGGGAAAGATTCTCTCTTTGGACTGGCTGAAGTACCGAACTCCATCTTCTTTGTCCACAAAGGTGATATCGACAGGTAAGGTGTTGAGAACTGTTTCGAGCTCTTCTGTTGAGAGTTCTCCTGTTTCAAATAGGATCTGCTTTTTATTTTCCTTTCCCCCTACCTCACTCATGATATTTTCTCCTTATTCTTTTTTAACTTGTTGTAGAGTCCCTCCCCACACATTTCTTGGCAGATTTATGCCGTTGCATGCATGGCTTTAGGCGACGTTGCTGCCTTTAATAATTCTCACTCAAAAGTTCAAAATATGCTCTCGGATGTGCACATGCTGGACATTCCTCTGGTGCTTCGGTTCCTTCATGTATGTATCCACAGTTCCTGCATTTCCACTTTACCACTCTTTCTCGCTTGAAAACTCTATCCTTCTCCATATTCTCAAGGAGATTCAAATACCGCTTCTCGTGCTGTCTTTCCGCAACTGCTATTGCTCTGAATACGGAGGCTATTTCCTGGAAACCTTCTTTTTCTGCCACACTAGCAAACTCTGGGTACATCTTCGTGTGCTCATAGTTTTCTCCAGCAGCGGCTGCCTTGAGATTTTCTTTTGTATCTCCGATCAAACCCGCAGGAAATGAAGCTTTAATCTCCACCTCCCCGCCTTTCAAGAATTTAAAGAGTCTTTTGGCGTGTTCCTTTTCATTGTCCGCGGTCTCTAGAAACACACCCATTATCTGTTGGTAGCCTTCCTTCCGTGCCTGAGAGCTAAAGTAGGTATAGCGATTTCTCGCCTGTGACTCTCCGGCAAAAGCCGTCAGGAGATTCTTTTCCGTTTTTGTTCCTTTTAGAGTTTTCATGTAATGCCTCCTATCCTTCGTTTATTTTTTGTCTTTTTTAAGCAATGACTACAAATTCCGTAAAAGTATGCTTGCACCTCTTTTATTTTATGTCCATCTACCCATCCTTTTTCAGCCACTGGACACCTAATCTCAATATTAAAAATCTTTTTGCACTCCTGGCAGTAAAAATGATGGTGGGGTTTGGGGTTCGGGTCAAAACAGGTCTTTTCTTTTCTTATGTTTAGCTCTTGAATCTCTCCTGCCTTTCTTAGGACCTGTAAGCTGGTATAGATAGTAGCCTGAGACAGAGTAGGATATTTTTTCTTCAAGTTTCGGTAAATCTCTTCTACTGTGGGATGATTAGTGTTACCCTCCAAAAACTCTAAGACAGCCAGTCTTTGGAGAGTCATAACCACTCCTTTTTTTTTCAGCCTCTCAATTTTTGCATTCATAGCACTTGACAATATCGATTATTAGTTTATAATCACTATAGTATAATAAAAAATTAAGTCAAGAGGAGGAAAAAAATGGAAGAAAAAGTAATCACTGAAACGAGGGAAGCTGTCTCCATGCCAAGACTTGGAGAACCGGCTCCAGCCTTTGAAGCTGTGACTACTCAGGGAACAGTGCGTCTGGAGGATTTTAAAGGAAGTTGGTTAATTCTTTTTTCTCATCCGGCTGACTTTACCCCGGTCTGCACCACAGAATTTATGGGTTTTGCTGAAATTCACCCGGAATTAAAAAAGCGAGAAGCGGAGCTTTTAGGTCTTAGTGTGGATAGCGTCTCTTCCCATATTGCCTGGGTAAGAAACATCGAGGAAAAGATGGGAGTCAAGATACCTTTCCCGGTCATCGCTGACTTAGATAAAAACGTAGCTACTCTCTACGGTATGATCCATCCAGGTGAGAGCAAAACCGAGACCTCAAGATGCGTCTTCGTCATTGATCCGGAAGGAATCCTGCGGGCTATGATTTACTATCCTCTTACTACCGGACGCAACATGCAGGAGATCCTGCGCTTAATTGACGCTCTCCAGACCACAGATAAACATAAGGTAGCTACTCCGGCTAATTGGGAGCCGGGGGAGGCAGTCATCGTGCCCCCACCCAATACCCAGGAGATGGCGGAAGAACGTCTAAAAGAAGGGTATGAGTGTAAAGACTGGTACTTCTGCAAGAAGAAGCTATAGGAGGTTACCATGGCCTGCATCAACCCGGATGGGACCCTAACCGCCTCGGCCAAAGCAATCCTCTCTGCTCTCTCCTCACCAGCCGCCCTGGAAAAAGTGGCTAAATCCACGGACCTACCACTTTTCAGGATAAGGAGCAGTATTCGAGAAATGCTTGAGGCTGGTTTAGTAGAAAAAGAAGAGGGAAAGTATGCTGCTACTAAATTAGGACGAGAAAAAATTGAAGGGGGAAAAGATGACCAAGTTAAAACAGATCTATAAGTGCAATGTATGTGGAAATATTGTCGAGGTTCTGCATACAGGCGTAGGAAAATTAGTCTGTTGCGGAGAGGCTATGCAGCTTATGGAAGAAAAGAGAGAGGATGTGGGCCAGGAAAAACATCTACCAGTAATAGAGAAAATGGAAAATAAAGTCAAAGTTAAAGTGGGCAGCATCCCTCATCCTATGGAAGAGAAACACTACATTGAGTGGATAGAGTTAGAAGCTAAAGGGAAAGCCTACCGCCAGTTTCTCAAGCCGGGAGATACCCCGGAGGCGATGTTTGATGTTAAGCCTGAGAAAATCACAGTCCGTGAGTACTGCAACCTGCACGGGTTATGGAAAGAAGGAGAGAACCTCTGTTAGTTCTGGTCAGAACCTGAGTTACCCATTTCTCTCCAAGAGGTTGAGCAAGGTGAAATTTGCGAGGTTTTCAGGCAGAGAATAGTAGATGGATAGTGGGGATTCCTCTGGTAGCAATTTCCTGACTCATCCACCAGAGAATGATTTGACTGCTAACTCATTTTTGATACACTTTTAGAATACCAGGATTTGCAGAGATATATGATTGCTCGATATTTGAGGGTGATTGTGTGGAGCAGAAAAAAATATGTTTTTGAGAAACTATGAGTAGGCGAGGAGAGTAAAATGGATAATTTTTCTAAGGCGATTAGAACGGCCATTAAGTTGGAAGAAGACGGTATAGATTTCTATCAAAAGGCATCTGAGAAAACTTCCCATCCTTTTGGTAAAAAGATGTTTTTATCCTTTGCCGAGGATGAGAAAAGGCACTTAACTATCCTCAAGGAAATCCTTTCTGACCTTAAATTCTCAGACTTTGACCGATTCTTCGAAGAAAAAAAACCCAGAGAGAAAATCAAAACCATCTTTCGGGAAGTTAAGAGTGAGATTAAGGAAAGAATTGCCGCAAATTCTGATGAACTGGAGGCATTAAAAATTGGCATGGATATGGAATTGAAAAGCGTTGAGTTTTACCAGGGCGCTCTAGAAAAGACCCAGGATTCCCATCAAAAGGCTTTTTTCCGGAGGTTGATTGATGAAGAAAAAGAACATTATCAACTGCTGCAAAACACCCGCTCTTATCTTAAAGATTCTGGAGAATGGTTTCTCTGGGAAGAAAAGGCTCTGCTTGATGGAGGATGAAAAGATAATAAAGGAAAATCCAGCTAAAAATCAGAACTAAGAAAGATTCAGGAAGAGAAAGGAGCATATCAATGAGTATCTTTTTTTCGGTGCGGGAAGCAGTAGAAATGGCTATAAGCACAGAAAGAAGTGGTCAGGCTTTTTATCAGACTGCCTCAAAGCTAGCCAGGGAAAAGAGCCTTGAGGAGCTTTTCCGAGGTCTGGCAGAGGAGGAAGAAAAACATCTCAAGACCTTCCAGGGTTTCTATGACACCCTCAAGGAAAGACCGGAAACAACTCCCTATAACTGGGAGGAGGCAAAACTCTATCTTAAGGCTCTGGTAGATTCCAGATTCTTCACCGGTCCCGATACGGCCATCAACCTGGCCAGGGAGGCAAAAGATGAACTGGAGGCTATCGATTCAGCCATTAACTTCGAAAAGGACACACTTCTCTTCTTCTACGAGATGCTGGAAGTAGTTAAATCTGGGGATCGCGACCTGGTTAAAAAGATAATCGGGGAGGAAAAGAAGCATATCTATAGACTTTCCACCATGAAAGGCAAGCTAACCCAGCCTTGATTTTGTTCAAAGATAACAAAGGAACCCATCGAGTCGGTTAGTTTGTAAATCTCTTCAAGGCCCTGCTTTTAATATATGCAAGAAAAATTATTTTTTGAAAACACCAAAGGAAATAGACTTTGTGGAATACTAGCAAATCCAACGTCCAACAAAGACAGGCCAATTATGATTTTATGTCATGGGTTTAGTACCAGTAAAGATAGCTACACCTATGTTAGGTTAGAAGAAATTCTAAATGGAAAGGGAATTTCTACCTTTAGATTTGATTTTTTCGCTCATGGAGAAAGTGAGGGAGAGTTTGAAGATATGACAATTTCTGAAGCTGTGGACGACATTTTAAATGCAATTAGGTTTCTGAAAGAATTGGGATATTCAAAAATTGGTCTTGTGGGTTCAAGTTTTGGTGGAATAGCAAGTGTTATAGCGGCCTCAAAAACAGATTATTTGTTTATTTTAGCGTTGAAATCTCCAGTTTCAGATGATTTGGGCAAATTAGTTGCTCAGGAAAGTAAACAGGAAATTAAAACCTGGAAAGAAAAAGGTTTTATTTATTATACAAGTAGCGATGGGAGAAAACTTAAGTTGAACTATTCCTTTTTTGAGGATGATAAAAAAGTTAATGGATATGAAGCTGCCAAGAAAATAAAAATTCCAGCCTTAATTGTCCACGGGGATAATGATGAGGCTGTTCCCATTGAACAAAGTAAAAAAATAGTAGGTTTAATTGAGAACAGCAGGTTGGAAATTATCGAAGGTGCAGATCATAGATATTCTAAACCTGAAGATTTTGAAAAGATGTTGGGTTTGATTTCTGAATTTATTATCAAAAATTCTTAAAAAAGGAGAAGCAATGAATATCGGATTTATTTCCACCAGGCTTGCCGGAACCGATGGAGTTTCTCTGGAAACAGCAAAGTGGGCTAGCATTTTGGAAGATGAGGGCCATCTCTGCTTTTATATGGCGGGTGAATTTGATAAAGATAAACCCAATCAAAGATCGCTCCTGGCAAAAGAGGCACATTTTAAGTATCCTCTAGTTCAAGAGATCTCTGGTGGATGTTTCGGTGTTAAAATCAGAGAGCCATCTATCACCAAAAAGATCCACCAGATAAAAAATAAGCTTAAAAAGCACATCTATGAATTTATCAGAGGTTTTAAAATTGATCTTCTGGTGCCAGAAAACGTCCTCGCCGTCCCCTTGAATATTTCTCTCGGAGTTGCTATTACTGAGGTAATCGCTGAGACAGGGATTCCCACCATTGCTCATCACCACGATTTTTTCTGGGAACGCAAACGATTTCTAACAAATGCTGCCTGGGATTATCTTAATATGGCTTTTCCACCTCACCTACCATCTATTCAGCATGTCGTCATAAACTCCTCCCAAGATAACCAGTTAAGTTTTAGAACAGGTATCTCGGCAAACATAATTCCCAATGTTATGGATTTTGAGAATCCTCCCTCTGTTGATGATTATTCTTCTGACATAAGAGAAGCTCTTGGTCTTGAAGCAGATGATCTTTTGATCCTTCAGCCAACAAGAGTGGTTAAACGCAAAGGTATTGAACATTCTATAGAGCTAGTGAGTCGGTTGGGGCTAAAGGCAAAACTGGTCATCTCCTATGCCTCGGGGGATGAAGGCTATGAGTATGAGAAGAGAGTGCGTGAGTATTCCTCAATTATGAATGTGGATACATTGTTTATCTCTGATATTATCAAGCCTGACCGAGGAAAAACCTCTGATGGGAGGAAGATATATACCCCTAAGGATATCTATCACCATGCAGATCTTGTGACTTATCCTTCCAATTTTGAAGGTTTTGGCAATGCCTTTGTGGAGACCATATACTTTAGAAGGCCTATCGTGGTTAACAACTATTCTGTATATGCCACCGATATTAAGCCCAAGGGGTTTAAGGCTATCGAATTAGACGATTATGTCGATTCCCAAGCAGTTGAGCTTACTAAAAAGGTTCTTGAAACCCCTGTCCTGGCAAAAGAGATGGTTGAACATAACTATGAGCTGGGGAAAAGATACTATTCTTATTCTGTTCTGCGGCAAAAACTTAAGGCTCTGTTATCTAATTGTTTTGGTATATAGGAAAAAATTAATTCATAGCTTTTTCTATTGATTAGTGCATTTAAAAACTTCTGGAAAAGAAAGAAGAAAATTTTTCAATGCTTCTATAGACCCAAAAATAAATATTGGAGTGAAAAGCTACTACGTATGGGCCATACCTCCCGGAGAAGAACGAAGTGAGGATCTGCAGTTTAAAGTAGTCAGAGAAAATAGCAAGTGGAAGGTTCTGGCATTCAAGGCTTGGGAAGAGGAAGGCTGGTTCAAGGCTCTTATTGAGCAGGAATAGGAGATCTTAGAGATAGCAAAAAAAGGGTAGATTTTCAAACTAAAGAAACTATAAAGAGCATCTTTTTTGCTAAGGGTGCTTCAGACTTCCAACTGTAGCCTACATCTTTCAGGCTTCAAGTTGTAGATGGTAAACTTTATTCGTCTGAACTTGTAGCCGGTAGCCTTTCCCTATGATATTCCTGAAGAGATTTCGGCAGGATCTTGTGTTTCTTTATAGCTTCAGTGCCTTCAACACTGGCTTGGGCAGCTGCTATTGAAGTGATGTAAGGAACCTTGTGCTGTATGGCCATTATACGAATATAACTATCATCATATTTGCTGCTGCGACCAATTGGTGTGTTGATAATAAGCTGGAGATCCTTATTCTTAATGGCATCAACAATGTTAGGTCTTCCTTCATGTAATTTTTTTATTTTTCTATTAGGTATGCCATGCTCTTTTAGGAAATGGCTAGTGCCTCCAGTAGCGTAAATGTTAAACCCTAGTTTATGAATTTCCTTGGCTATAGGAATGAGGTCCCGCTTATCTTTATCTGCCACAGTCAACAAAACATTTCCTTCCACAGGAAGTTTTAAACCAGCGGCTTCTTGCGCTTTATAGAAAGAAAGTCCAAATGTATCAGCAATTCCCATAACCTCTCCTGTTGCTTTCATTTCAGGACCTAGTAGAGGGTCCACCCCAGGAAACATGTTAAACGGGAAAACCGCTTCTTTAACTCCCACGTAAGGAAGTTTATACTTTCTAAGTTCAGGAAAATCCTTGAGTTTCCTACCTAACATTAGATAAGTAGCAATACGGGCTATAGAGATTCCTGTTACTTTAGAAACAAGAGGAACCGTACGTGAAGCTCTGGGATTAGCCTCTAAAATGTATACCTTGTCATCGCATATAGCATATTGAATGTTTATAAGACCGACAACCTTTAGTTCCTGTGCGACTTGATGGGTGTATTTCTCTATAGTTTTTAAATGTTCTTCTTTTATGGTCCTGGGAGGAATCGCACAGGCAGAATCTCCCGAATGAACTCCCGCCAGCTCTATATGCTCCATAATAGCAGCAACAAAAGTCTTGTTCCCATCAGAAAGAGCATCAACCTCGGTCTCAATGGCATTTTCAAGGAATCTATCAATAAGCATGGGGTATTCTGGACTGACCTGAATAGCTTCCTCAGCATATTTTCGTAGCATTGCCTCATCGTATACAATCTCCATACCACGGCCGCCAAGCACAAAAGAAGGCCTGACCATAAGAGGGTAACCAATCCTGTTAGCGATTTCTACAGCTTCCTCTAAAGAGCGCGCCGTGCTGCTCTCCGGCTGGGGCATGTCGAGAGAAATTACTTTTTCTCTAAAACGTTCTCTATCTTCGGCAAAACGAATGCTCTCAGGACTAGTACCTAGAACATTCACCCCGCTATCTTTCAGCTCCTCTGCAATATTTAATGGTGTTTGGCCGCCAAATTGAACAATAACACCTTCTGGTCTTTCTTTTTCATAAATTGTTAATACATCCTCAACTGTTAACGGTTCAAAATAGAGTTTATTGGAGGTATCATAATCTGTTGAAACTGTCTCAGGATTACAGTTAACCATAATTGACTCATAGCCCTCATCACGCAGGGCAAAGGCCGCATGCACACAGGTATAGTCGAATTCTATTCCCTGACCGATTCTGTTGGGCCCACCCCCTAAAATCATTACTTTTTTCTTTGAGGAAACCGGTACCTTGTCTTCACCGACGTAGGTAGAATAGTAGTACGCCGCATTCTCAACGCCACTAACAGGAACCGCATCGAATTGTCCATATTTTCCAATAGTAATTCTTGTTTGCCTGACCTCTCTTTCTCTTATATCAAACAGGGCGGCCAAATACTTATCTGAAAAACCCCACTCTTTCGCCTTGGCCAGCTTTTTATGAGGTAAATCATTCCATCTATATTTAAGTAACTCTTCCTCAAACTCCACCAGCTCTTTCATCTCATTAATGAACCACCTGCCAATATGAGTCATTTGGTAAAGTTCCTCAGCAGGTACACCTTTACGCAGAGCTTCATACATTAAGAATATATGCTCACTTGAGGGTGTAGCCAGTTTTTCTTTTAACTGCTCAAGTGAAAGGATTTTAAACTTTTCAATACCCAGACCATACCTTTTTATCTCCAGGGAACGGATAGCTTTTTGGAACGCTTCCTTAAACGTTTTTCCTATGCTCATAACTTCGCCCACTGCCTTCATCTGGGTTCCTATGATATCTTTCGCTTGAGGAAACTTCTCAAAGGCCCAACGGGCAAACTTAACTACCACGTAGTCTCCACTGGGTTCATATTTCTCAAGGCTTCCCTTTTTCCAATAGGGAATCTCATCTAGAGTTATTCCTGCAGCTAGCTTTGTGGAGATGCGAGCAATGGGGAAGCCGGTTGCTTTAGATGCAAGAGCAGAGGAACGAGATGTCCGGGGATTAATCTCTATCACTACCAACCTATCATCCTCAAGATTATGGGCAAACTGAATATTCGTTCCTCCCATAACACCAATGGCATCAACTATTCTGTAAGACCACTCCTGCATTTTTCTTTGTAGACTTTCAGGAACAGTAAGCATCGGTGCGACACAGAAGCTATCACCCGTATGCACCCCCATAGGATCAACATTTTCAATAAAACAAACGGTAATTTTTTGGTTCTTCTCATCTCTCACAACTTCCAGCTCAAGCTCCTCCCACCCCAGAACAGATTCTTCAATTAAGACTTGTTGAATAAGACTTGCAGCAAGGCCCCTACTTACAATGGTCCTTAGTTCTTCTACATTGTAGGCGATTCCTCCGCCAGTTCCGCCTAACGTATAGGCTGGCCTGAGAACAACAGGATATTTAAGCCTTTTTGCTATTTGTTCAGCTTCTTCAACAGAGCCGCAGGGTTCAGACCTCGGCACTGGAATGTCAAGTTTTCCCATGGTTTCTTTGAAGGCAATACGGTTCTCGCCTCGCTCAATAGCATCAGCCTTAACACCGATGACTTCAACTCCATATTTTTTTAATACGCCAGACTTATGAAGACCGGCGGCAAGATTAAGTCCAGTTTGGCCCCCTAAATTGGGAAGAAGCCCGTCCGGTCTTTCTTTTTCAATGATTTTTTCCAAACTTTCCGGCGTAAGCGGCTCAACATATGTTTTATCAGCCATACCAGGGTCGGTCATGATAGTTGCGGGGTTAGAATTGACCAACACTATCTCGTACCCCTCCTCTTTTAATGCCTTGCAAGCCTGAGTTCCTGAATAGTCAAACTCACAAGCCTGGCCTATAATGATCGGTCCTGAGCCAATAATCAATATCTTCTTTAAGTCATCGCGTTTTGACATGTTGTATATTATACCTTAAGGAAAGTGAGTGCGCAAGTAGTTGCATTGCGCCATATAAAATGTAATCGAAGAGGGACTGGTTGTCCCAATAGTAAATAGCGCCTCGTCAAGGTAAGTGATACGCACCCGGGCTTTCTAACAGGAATTTCCCAAACTGAAGGGGCAATAGTTTACAGAAGCGGCCATTTTTATTCCTGTTCTGGTTCTCCAGCTTGGCATAGACTATTTTGAGGCTGGTATTTTGGTCGCCTCCGTTGCTATAATTGGTGCCATACTGCAGTCTCCAGTTGGATACTGGGCGGATCGTTACAAGAAAAGGGTTACTTTTATAGCTACGGGTTTTATCTTTTATGCTCTGGGAGCAATTATCCACATTGAATTATGAAATACTCATTGCTCTTCTTATTGGAATAGGTTTTTGTATTTTTGTCACCTTTCCTGTGGGGCTTGCCCTCTCTGCTGAACTAACCCGCGGTGAAAGAGTGGGAACTTCAGTAGGACTTGTTTTTGGTAGGGGAATGGTATTATCAGCTCTTACCTTACCCGGGGTCGGCTACCTTATCGACAATTATGGATTTCAGACTGGATTTACCCTTCTGGGGATTTTAGCGGCAGTAGCGACCCTGATTAGCGGGGTCTATATTAGGTTGGACTTGAAATGGCGTCAACAAGGGTAAAAAAGATTTTGAAGCACGGGAAAATCTCAATCCCGATAGTTGCGTTGAAGTGGGTGGAGATAAAACAAAAAAGAGAACTTCCGTTTCCCAAGACAGAAATTCTCAGTTCGAGTTGTTAGCAATGGCTCCCCGGACTGAACGATGTTGATAACAAGTGCTGAATCTGATTAGTTTCTCAAAGAATTAGAATCTCCATTATTTTACTCGAAAAATGTAGATCTCAGCAGCAGAAACGCAAAAAGAGAGATATTAACTATTCAATAGGTTTCCAACGGTTCCGAGTAAAGAACATATATCTATAGGCTTACTCGATCAAGATCATCTAATTTAGCTTCAATATTTGATTTAAATGTTTTGTATTTTCTCTCTCTCAAATTTTGAAAGAAAAGATCGTAACTCGAGGGAGAAAGGAACTTAAAATAGTATTTATATTCGGATTGTAGTTCATTTAGCCGATCGAAATGCTGTCTTGCATATGTAAGTTTTGCCTTGTTTTCACTTGATATATCAGTATCTGCCTTTATCTCAACCACTAATATATCTCTTCTAATCTTTATAAAGAAATCTGGGTTAAAACTTCCCTGTTTGGGATGCTCTCCTTTTCTCCAAGTATAATCCACTTTGTAGAATCCTACATC
>Ga0209121_10004408_pt1 | contig 13158 bp, 11 predicted proteins | sample Cruoilmetagenom3_FD_187292 | JGI IMG/M metagenome (GOLD analysis project Ga0209121, IMG submission 187292) | Oil polluted marine microbial communities from Coal Oil Point, Santa Barbara, California, USA - Sample 3 (SPAdes) (version 2) | ecosystem: Environmental > Aquatic > Marine > Oil seeps ... | reverse complement strand
TCGGGGTGAGAGGATTTGAACCTCCGACCTCATGGTCCCAAACCATGCGCGCTAGCCGCTGCGCCACACCCCGCAAAAGGAAATACTAAATCCTAATATCTAAACCCTAAAAGTATAGGTTACCTATCGCTCAAGCTGCAAAAGCCGCTATCTTCACCTTAAGTTTAGCGTACTCCTCGTTTACCCTTTCTTGAATCCTTTTGATGTCCTCGTCTGACAAGTGCCGATATCGGCCTTGCGTCTTCAGATATTCCTCAACTGGTAAAAGTTTGGCCGGATTGACATTTAACCTATATCGGCCATTCTCCACTTCATAAAGCGGGAAAACCCCTGTCTGCACAGCAAGACGACCTATCTCAACAGTCATATTCGAAGGACATCGCCAACCTGTGGGACAAACACAAAGAATATGGATATAAGCAGGACCTTTAGCCTCTACACCCTTTCTAACTTTGTTTATCAAATCAAAAGGGTAACTGGGGCAAGCTGTGGCTGCATAGGGTATGGTATGAGCAGCAGCAATCTCAACCATGTTTTTCTTCCATGTGGTCTGTCCAATGCTGACCTTTCCTGCAGGAGCAGTGGTAGTTGAAGCCCCGTAGGGCGTACTGCTTGACCTCTGGATTCCGGTATTCATATAGGCTTCGTTATCCCAACAAATATACAGGAAGTCGTGACCTCTCTCTAATGCTCCGGATAAGGCTTGCATTCCTATATCGCTGGTCCCTCCATCTCCACCCATAGCGACGCACTTAATATCCCTCTTAGGCATTTTGCCCTTCTCCATTCTACTCTTTAAACCTGCCTCCGCACCCGAGATTGTAGCGCAGGCATTTTCAAACAGAGTATGGAACCAAGGAACCCGCCATGAAGTCACCGGAAGTGGTGTAGTGCAAACTTCATCACAGCCTGTAGCCATATTGATTATCATGTTCTTTCCTATAGCTTTACAAGCAAGCCTGATTGCCAAGGCCTCACCACAGCCAGTACAGAAGTTGTGCCCCTCAGCCAGATACTCCTTCATAGGTATAAGGTTTTTGCCAAATTTTATAGTTTTCTCTTCCATTCTTTTAACCCCCTTATGCTCTTACCATTTCGCCTCGAACGCCTACCGTCTCCAGCATCCTATCCGACCCTTTCTCAGCAACCTCCCTACCCCGGTCAACAACATACTCAAAGTCCTCCACTGCCATGTCCCTTCCACCCAGGCCACCTATAATGCTAACGACCTTTGGTCTCCGCTCTTCATCATATAAAGCCGATCTAACTTCCGAGAAGACCGGGCCCCCCAACCCAGAAGAAATCGCCCTATCGAAAACAATGAGAGTCCCTGTCCCTCTTACTGCCTGGCGAAATTCCTCAAATGGGAACGGCCTCCATAGACGTAACCTTACAAGCCCAAGAGACTCTCCTCTAGCTCGCCTTTCATCTACTACTATCTTTGCTGTCTCACTATAACTTCCCATGGTCAAAAGCAATGTTTTAGCACCTTCAGCTTTATATAGCTCAACAGGCGAATAATAGCGGCCAAATATGTCCCCAAATTCCTTCCATCCCTGGAGTATCACTCCCTTAGACCTTCTAAATGCTACCTCCTGAGCTATTTTCGTTTCTGAGTATATGTCAGGTGGGCCAAATGCCCCATAGGTCATTGGCCTATCAGGGTCTAAGACAAAGGGATATTCTAATTTAGGGAGAAATCCATCAACCTCGCTTTGCTCTGGCAGAAGCACTGGCTCTGTGACATGCGACAGAGTAAACCCATCAAGGTTAACCATTACTGGAAACAGCGCCTTGGGATCCTCGCCAACACGAAAAGCCCAAAGAGTTAAATCAAAGGCCTCCTGATTATTTTCACAAAACACCTGAATCCAACCAGTGTCCCTACATGACATGATATCAGAGTGGTCTCCCCAAACACTTAACGGTGCCGAAAGGGCCCTATTACATATCACCATGACCACGGGATATCTCATGGAAGAAACAACATAAACAACCTCATGCATGAGCTCTAATCCCTGCCCTGCGGTGGTAGTGAAGGCTCTGGCACCTACCGATGAAGCTCCAAGACTAGCACTCAAAGCTGAATGCTCTGATTCAACAGGTATATAACTTGCTTTCAGTTCACCGTTGGCCACCATCTCAGCCAGCCGCTCAGGAATATGTGTCTGCGGTGTTATGGGGTAAGCAGCAATAACATCAGTATCAGCCATTTTCACTGCTTCGGCAACCGCATGTGAAGCCTCTAACGCTACTCTCTTGCTCATATTTCTTCCTCCTGTATCATTGTTATAGCTCCTCTTTTACACACCTTGGAGCAAATTCCACATCCCTTGCAATAATAAAGATCAGGCTCATAATACCCATCCTCAATAGGCTTCATAGCCCCATCCGGGCAATAGAGCCAACACAAGCCGCACTTGTTACATTTCTCTTTATCCACTATAGGCCTTTCACTTCTCCAATCACCAGTTCTGCGTAAGCTAGCATTCCCCGCTTCCGTGATTATATTACCAACCTCCAAGTCTCTCCAGGTAATATCGTATGCTGTTTTTAGCTTCTTTTGTGCCATTTTCACTCCTTTATCACAGTCTCCTTATAGGCTCTTTTCATAGCCTCAATATTCCCATCAGCCCGCTTGCCAAAGCGCTCCCGCAGCTCCTCCATCAAAGAATCCATTTTTACCACCTCAGTAACTTTCAAGAATGCACCTATCATGGCGGTATTCGTGATAGGCAGCCCTATTGCTTCCCTGGCAATTTTTGTAGCATTCACTGCAGCCACAGGCCACTTGTATCCAAACTCAGACTTCAACTGCTCAGGGGACTTTCTAGAATTGACTATAATCTTACCCCCATCCTTGAGCCCCAAAGTTATGTCAACTATGCGGAGCAACCCAGGGTCAAGAACCACTACTATATCTGGCTCATAAATGTTGGTTCTCAGTCTGATAAACTCATCGCTCAGCCTGAGGAAAGCCAGAACCGGCGCCCCCCTTCTCTCAGGTCCGAAGCTGGGAAATGACTGGGCATACCGCCCTTCACTTATAGCCGCCCGGGCAAGCAACTCAGCCGCGGTCACTGCACCCATCCCCCCTCTCCCGTGCCACCTCACTTCGAGAATCTTACCCATAAAGAACCTCCTTTCATATAACTACCCCTGAAGGGACTCGAACCCTTGCACCTGGCTCCGGAGGCCAGCGCTCTATCCTCTGAGCTACAGGGGCTACTACGGCTTATTTTAATACTCTAAAGTAATTTAATCAATCCTTTGTACACATCCATGTGATTAGCGACCCATTACTTACCTGTCATTGCGAGCCGAAGGCAAAGCAATCTCGGTGGGGACTGGGAATTGCCTTGTCGCTAGCACTCCTCGCAAAGACGAAATGAAGAGGTAATCAGTTAAGCAAGACTACCCCCGATTCTATCTCAAAGTAAATAAAGCATAGGCTCCAAAAACATAGAGCCCGATTAAAGCTACAGCATACCAACTAACAAACCGGAAGGTCTTTCGCCTCTGCCGAACCCTAAGCGCAGCAATAACAAGAAGGTTCATCACCACTACCACAGCAGCAGTGACAAGGTGACTACAGGATACAGTGGAGAGAACTGAGCCTTGGATGTAAAAAAGGTCGACCGGGAAAATGACGGCGAGGTCAAGCATATTCGCGCCTAATACATCGGCGACTGCCATATCTATAGCTCCAATACGCAGAGCTGTTATGGCAACCACCAGCTCAGGTGCAGAAGTAGTAATTGCCAGAAATAAACTGCCAACAAAACTGGCACCCCAACCAGTAACCCCGGCAATCTCGTCACCAATGAACGATAGCCATATTCCAGCGCCTATAACTGCTGCCGCTGCCAAGGCAAATTTGACATATGTTATCCTTGCAGGAATCTCCTCATACAGGAGAGAATCTGCTTTCGCAGCGGGCAATTGGTGGCTGCGCTCAGAGAGGAACATCCGTCTCATACCTGCCAAATACACCACAAGGATAATAATGCTGGGTATGCCCACCCATCCCAGAGTCAATCCGGAAAACCTCGCTCCAGCAAGAATACCTCCAGCGGCAATAGCAATAAGCAATATCCCCCACCCGGCTGATGTTATGTGTCTTGGGCTTGCCTCAGTCAAGGCCGGCGTAGAGCGGTGGAGAATATCCAGCAAAGCCAGGATAGAGAGATTGAACAAACAACTTCCGAAAAGGGTGCCCAAGGCTAAATCGGGGGAAGGGGGGCTAACTAAAGCAACTGAACTCACACTAGTAACCAGCTCAGGCATGGTGGTAATAACAGCAATGAGTAACAGCCCTATCCATATTCGCCCTAACCCAGTCTTCTCAGCAATGACATCTCCATATCGGGCCAGCTTTGTTCCAGCAAATAAGATGATGGCAAGGCACAGAACAAACTTGAACCAAATCAAAGGTTATAACTCCCGGTGCTTAACAACATGAGGTAATCATACTATACCGAAGGCAAGCTATAAAGAGCACATAGCTAGCCCGAACTGTATGATATAATTACTGATGTAGATATTAAGGAGAGGTGACCGAGCGGTTGATGGTGCCGCTCTCGAAAAGCGGTGGGCAGCAATGCCTCGTGGGTTCGAATCCCACCCTCTCCGCGGAGAGGTGCTGGAGTGGCCTAACAGGCGCGCCTGGAGAGCGCGTGTCGCCTTTGGCGACCGTGGGTTCGAATCCCACCCTCTCCGCCAAAATTGAGAATAACTGTTAATTTTATAAATAGCATCGGACAATCATACAAGGAGGAAAAACAACGATGAAAACAATCGGACTTATCGGAGGGATGAGCTGGGAGTCAACAGCAGAGTATTATCGCATTATAAATGAAGCTGTGAAGGGAAAGCTAGGTGGGTCTCATTCAGCGAAAATAGTGATGTACAGCGTTGATTTCGAAGAGGTCAGGAAATGTCACCTCGAAGGAAACTGGGGCGAGGCTACAAACCTGATGATAGACGCAGCCCGAAAAGTAGAACGAGGCGGCGCAGATTTTGTTCTAATCTGCACCAATACCATGCATAAAATGGCAGAGGATGTTCAGGCGAACATAAATATTCCCCTTCTTCACATCGTTGATGCTACTGCCAAAAAGATTATTCCGTTCGGTTTTAAGAAGCTTGGACTTTTAGGCTCTACATTTACTATGGAGGAGGATTTTTATAAAGGTCGCTTAGCGGAAAAATATGGTCTTGCTGTTGTAATCCCCAACGAAGCTGATTGCCAAACACTCGACAATATAATTTTCAACGAGCTATGTTTAGGAGAGATAAAGGACTCATCCAGGGAGCAGTTAAGAACAATTATGAAAAAGCTTATTGCCAATAGTGCACAGGGAATTATCTTAGGCTGCACAGAGTTGCCTCTTTTGGTAAAACAAGAGGATTGTCCTGTTCCACTCTTTGATACTACAGCAATACATGCCGAAGCTGCAGTGGAATATGCACTCAAAGATTAAGGGAGATTTCAATGCCTGAAAACCCAAAAGTTGGCTTAGCCTTAAGTGGCGGTGCTGCTCGTGGCTTAGCTCATATAGGAGCATTAAAAGCCCTGGAAGAAGAATCAATACCTATTGATATGATAAGCGGCACAAGTGCCGGGGCATTGGTAGGAGCCTGCTATGCCAAAGAGAAAAATGCAAAGGCTTTAGAGGAGTTAGCACTAGGAATAGATTGGAGAAAATTAGCTCATCTAATCGACCTGAACTTGATACTGCTATGGAAAGGATTTGTTCAGGGGCAAAAAGTTAAATCATTTTTAAGCTCTATTATTGGAGATGTGAAGTTCAAAGATTTAGCCATACCACTGGCTGTTGTGGCTGCTGATGTTGACAGTATGGAGGAAATTATCATCAAAGAAGGCTCAGTAATAGAAGCAGTAAGAGCCAGTATCTCCCAGCCAGTGATATTCACGCCGGTGAAATGGAAGAACAGATTTCTGATTGATGGTGGAGTAGTCAATCCCCTGCCGGCAGACGTTGTCCGCAACATGGGGGCAGAAGTAGTTATTGCGGTGAACACGCTTAGCGTGGGCCGGCAAAGCAAAGATAATAAGCCAGTTAAAGGGGAGAACAACCCAACATCAACCATCCACCCCGAGAACGCGCACCTACTGGCGATAAAGAAAAGGATTGATAATCTACTACGGCAGAATAAAGACAAAACCAGGATTTTGAGCGATATTAGAGACCTCGCCCAAACTAAAATTTATAGCGGCGTAGGAAAGATAGACCCTCAAACACCAAATATATTCGATGCTTTGATGCAGTCAATACATGCAATGGAATACGAAATTGTTAGATTAACAGCAAAATCTGCAGATATAGTCATAAATCCTGATGTTGGCCATATTGGAACATTCGGATTCTACAGAGGAGAAGAGGCTATATCGCAGGGATATAAAGCTACAAAGGATATATTGCCAGAGATACAGAAACTGATCCGTTTTACTTCACCCTTATAGTAATTAAGAGACTTCCCTGCGAATCTGGAGCGGGCTACAAGCTCACTCGCTTTCCTTAATAGGTGATTTCAGACATTCATATAGACTATGCCTCACAGATTAGATATAATTGCTTTTAACTCGATTACTCAAAGAGGGGGATAAATATAATGGATGTGTTGAAAATGAAATTCGGAGTGATTCTAGCTATGTTGGCTTTGGTAATAGTGAGTGGTGCTTGTAGCCGGGGAGCAGAACCAACACCAACTCCAACACCGACGCCAACACCAACTCCAACACCAAGCGCCAATCAACCACCACAAATCTCAAGTGTGAATGCTGCTCAGATGCAAGTTCACCCATCAGACATCATCGAGATTCAATGCAATGCGGCAGACCCAGATGGCGATACTATGAGCTATGAATGGTCAGCCACTGGCGGCAAATTCACCAAGACTGGACCTACAGTTTCCTGGGTAGCTCCAGACAATTACGGAGATTGGGATATCACCATTACGGTTAAAGATGGCGAAGGTGGTGTCACACAAACTACCATAACGATAAGTGTGGTGCAAAATTTGGACCCGGTGATTTCTAACTTGACCGCCAACCCAGATACAGTTCTACCCCAGGGTAAAGCAACCATTACTTGTTCTGCCAGCGACCTGGACAGCGAGGTGCTCACTTACAGATGGGAGGCTACTGGTGGCGAAATTACCGGCTCAGGCGATATGGTTACCTAGATAGCACCAGACACAGAAGGAATGTATACCATCACAGCCTTCGTTGATGACGAACAAGGCGGTGGCACGATAAGCAGTGTACCAGTTACAGTCAAAAGGACCGATGTGACACAACCCATCACTCCCCTAGCCGGCGAGACTGGCACCGTGTCCAGCACAGGTGACAAGGATACCTCGAGAACCATAGCAGGAGATGATGAGGATAACATCGGATATCGTGCTTTCTGGTGCTTCGACCTCTATAGCCTGAAAGGCACTGAAGTAAAGGAGGCTTATCTCACCTTTGTCACACACAAAATAGTGGAAACGCCCTTCAAGCAGACCAGCTCAGGACTTCGCGGGCTATATATTTGGCAGATCCGCAGTGAGCCGGGGCAACTGCCCGATTATTACAAGCCAGATCCAGTCAGGGAACTAGCACCGCTTATGTGGGAAGCCCCAGAAGCTATAGATGTAACAGAGGAGGTCAATAGGATTGGGCGGGGGCTGGCCCCCAGCGACCGCTTACAGGTGAGAGCTGGCTTCATGAGTAAAACCGACGGTACATGCGACCAAGACTTCATCGAGTGGGAAGCAGTCACCCTTACTGTCACCTATACCAAAAAGTAAAGTAGGGCTTGTTTTTTCAGTCTGGCATTGCTCCCCGAAGGACTTGACCGTTTTTCTTCCTTGGTTACCCTACATGTGCTAAAATCCACAACCAAAGATGGGAGGCGAAGGCGAATGGAAACAAAGTATGTTTACTTCTTTGGCAATGGCAAAGCGGATGGAAAAGCAGAGCTAAAAGATATCCTGGGAGGTAAAGGAGCTAACCTTGCTGAGATAGCGAATATGGGGATTCCAGTCCCTCCGGGATTCACCATTACATCCGAAGCCTGTGACTTTTACTTTAGCAATAACAAAAATTATCCTGACGAATTAAAATGTCAGGTGGATGAGAATCTAGCTAAAATAGAAAAGATTATGGGGGCAAGATTCGGTGATGAGGAAAATCCCTTGCTTCTCTCTGTGCGCTCAGGCGCCAGAGTGTCTATGCCCGGCATGATGGACACCATACTCAATATAGGCTTGAACGAGGACACAGTTCGTGGCTTAGCAAAACAGATAAAAAATGAAAGATTTGCTTACGACAGTTACCGAAGATTTATCCAGATGTATGGCAAAACAGCGATGGGGATGCCAGGCGAGATGTTCGAGAAACTCTTGGAGGATAAAAAGAGACAAAAGGGGCTTACATTGGATATGGAGATCCCAACTGAGGATCTTAAGGATTTAATACAAAGGATGACAACCACAATAAAAGAAACAGGAATGGAATGCTCCCCAGACCCTGGCACGCAGCTCTGGAAAGCCATCTCTGCTGTCTTTGAATCCTGGGATACTCCTAGAGCTATAGCATATAGAGCAGCCAATGACATTCCCCACACCTGGGGAACGGCAGTAAATGTTCAAGCTATGGTTTTCGGGAATATGGGAGATAGGAGCGGTACTGGAGTTGTTTTCTCCCGAGACCCATCAACAGGGGAAAGAAAACTTTTTGGAGAATTTATGCGCAATGCTCAAGGCGAGGACCTAGTGGCAGGCTTTAGAATCCCTCAACCTATAAGCGATTTAGCAGACTTCATGCCCCAATGCTACAGAGAGCTTTCAAACATTTCTCAGAGATTGGAGCGACACTTCAAGGATTTGCAAGACATTGAATTTACCATCCAGGATGGGAAGTTATGGATCCTACAAACAAGGACAGGAAAAAGATCTGCCCAGGCAGCGGTTAAAGTTGCCATTGATATGGTAAGGGAAAAATTAATTAGCGGAAAGGAAGCCCTGGGTTACATCACTCCCAGGGATATAGAGCAACTATTACATCCCACTCTGGATTCTACAATGGAAAAGAAAGTCATTGCTACTGGCCTCCCTGCCTCTCCAGGGGTTGTTTCGGGGAAAATAATATTTGATCCACAAGAACTAGTTCAGGTCACTCAGAAGCATGGTGATGATTTTATTCTAGTTAGAAATGAAACCTCAGCCGATGATTTCCCAGGAATAAGCGCTGCTGCCGGGTTACTGACGGTCAGAGGCGGAACAACCTCCCATGCCGCAGTTGTGACCCGCGGTATGGGGAAGACTTGTATAGTAGGCGCGACTGCCATAAACATTGATACCGTGAGAGAAGAATTTATCGCGGGGAATAAAGTATTCAGAAAAGGAGACTACATCACCCTAGACGGAAACGAAGGGGAGGTTATTGCAGGGAAACTTCCCATCATCGCCTTCAAGCCCAGTCGGGACTTGGAAGAATTGTTGGTTTGGACAGATTTGGCTAAAAGGCTAAAAGTCATGGTAAACGCTGACAACCCCCAAGACGCCAGGCTAGCTAGAGAGCTTGGGGCCGAAGGGCTGGGGCTTTGTAGAACTGAGCACATGTTCTTTCAACCCAACAGAATAGACTATTTTAGGACAATAATAATCTCTGAGGATACTGCAGACAAAGAAAAGGCTTTGAAAAAGCTTCTGCTGATTCAAAGAGCAGAATTTGAGCAGATTTTTGAACAAATGGAAGGCTTGCCTGTCATCATTCGCCTTTTAGACCCTCCCCTTCATGAATTTCTTCCCCTACCCTATGCCGAGGACGAACTCGGGACTTTATCCAAGCGGCTAGGCATTCCTTTTGGAAGGCTCCGAGAGAAAGTGGGGGAATTGCACGAGTCCAATCCTATGCTCGGTCACCGCGGGTGTCGCCTCGGCATCACCTCCCCTGAAATTTACCAGATGCAGGTTAGAGCTATAATGGGAGCTGCTTGCGAGTTGAGTAATAGGGGTTTTAGGGTTTTTCCTGAGATAATGCTACCTCTTATAGCACATGTAGAAGAGTTAAAGTTTCTCAGAGACATTGTGGCTAATACTTGTCAACAGGTAAAGGAGGAAATGGGGGCTGAGGGCTTAAGCTATAAAATAGGAGTAATGATTGAGCTTCCTCGAGCTGCTCTCATCGCTGATGAACTAGCCAAGTTTGCTGACTTCTTTTCCTTTGGTACCAACGATTTAACCCAGGCGACCTTAGGGATTAGCCGAGACGACCACGGCACTTTTATGCCCTTTTATCTTGATAAGGGAATTCTCAGGGCTAATCCTTTCGCTACTCTGGACGAGACAGGGGTCGGTGAACTCATAAAAATGGCAGTAGAGAGAGGCAGAAAAACCAAGCCCGACTTAGAGATAGGCATTTGTGGGGAGCACGGAGGAGACCCCAAATCCATAGAATTTTTTGATAAAGTGGGCTTAGATTATGTGAGTTGCTCGGTTTACCGCGTGCCTGTAGCCCGTCTTGCCGCAGCAAGGGTGGCGATAACACAAAAGGCTTGAACTTTGAGAGCTAATTCATTGCCCTTAGCTAGTGCCTATGCTAGAATCCATTAAACTTTCATGGTCACCACCGATGAGCTGAAGTACTGGATAGGTTTTTCCCGCATCCCAGGGATTGGGCGAGTAAGGATTTCCCAGTTAAAACAGCACTTTGGCAGTTTACAGGATGCCTGGAAGGCTCCAGAAGGCGAATTAAAGCAAGCAGGATTAGACTCACGAAGCACAGATGCTTTACTTCTGTTACGCACTAAAATCTCCCTGGATGCTGAAATAGAAAAACTGGAGCGCTACAAGGTAAGAGCACTCACTTGTGAGGACACATCTTATCCTCCCAGGTTAAGGGAAATCTATGATTACCCACCAGTGCTTTATATCAGGGGCAATCTCTCACCTCAGGATGAAACCTGTCTTGCTGTAGTTGGTACCCGCCGTCCCACCATCTACGGACGACAAGTAACCGAAGAAATCGTGGCCGACCTGGCAAGGAGTAACATCACTATCGTCAGTGGGCTAGCCAGGGGAATCGATTCCATAGCTCACCGAGCTACTCTAGATGCCGGGGGTAAAACCATAGCAGTCTTTGCCTCCGGGTTGGACATCGTTTACCCTGCCGAAAATGCCAGATTAGCTCAAACCATTATGGAGCAGGGAGCATTGGTAAGTGAATACCCCTTGGGTATAAGGCCTAAAGCTGAGAGGTTCCCGCTTCGCAATAGGATTATGAGCGGCTTGAGCACAGGAGTGCTGGTAATAGAAGCAGGAGAGAGAAGCGGAGCTCTGATTACTGCTTTCCAGGCAGTGGAGCAAAATCGAGAGGTCTTTGCCATCCCGGGCAGCATCCTCTCCCCGGCCAGCAAGGGAACTAATCGCCTTATACAGGAAGGAGCCAAGCTAGTATGTAACTGCAGCGACATTTTACAGGAACTAAACTTATCTATAGTCGCTCCTCAGCAGCTCGAAATCAAGGAATTCTCACCTGCCAGCAACGCTGAAGCTGCGATACTAAAACAGTTAACTCATGAGCCAAGCCACATAGATGAAATTTGCCGCCGCAGCGGCTTGACTATGCCACAGGCAAGCAGCACATTAGCCATATTAGAACTTAAAGGTATGGCAAAACAGGTAGGCAATATGAACTATGTGTTGTCTCACGGAGTTAAAACGGAGTAAATATGGCAAGAAAACTGGTTATCGTCGAATCTCCAGCTAAGGCGAGAACGCTGAACAAGATTTTGGGGCGTAGCTACTCTGTCAAAGCATCATTGGGACATATACGCGATTTACCCCAGTCAAGCCTGGGAGTAAAGGTAGATGAAGATTTCGCCCCGAAGTATGTCATCCCACAGAGAAAGAGAAAGGTAATCCGCGGAATCAAACAAGCAGTAAGCAAAACCAGCTCTGTCTATCTGGCTACTGACCCTGACCGCGAGGGAGAGGCAATCTCCTGGCACCTTGTTGAAGCAGCTAAACTAGACAGGAATAAAGTACCTATTTACCGTGTTGTCTTTCACGAAATAACCACAGAGGCAATAGAAAAGGCATTCAAGAACCCACACTCCATTAACATGAACCTGGTTAACGCCCAGCAGGCAAGGCGCATCCTGGATAGACTCGTGGGCTATAAACTAAGCCCGCTACTATGGAGAAAGGTGCAAAGAGGGCTATCCGCAGGTAGAGTTCAATCTGTGGCAGTAAGAATGGTTGTTGACCGCGAACAAGAAATACAGAACTTTAACCCCCAGGAGTATTGGACTATTGAGGTTGAACTAGCCCCATTCAAAGAGCGGAAAGCAAGGTTTAAAGCCAGGCTGGCAGCCTTAGCTGATGGCACTAAGTTAGATATCAGCGATAAAGAAGAGGCAGACAGAATTGCCGCCAACTTAGAAAAGGCCAATTATGTAGTTAAATCAATACAAATTAAACGTATAGCCCGCCAGCCAGCACCACCTTTCATCACCAGCACCCTGCAACAGGAAGCCTGGAGGAAACTGCATTTTACCGCCAAGCACACCATGGCAATTGCTCAACAACTCTATGAAGGCTTGCCGCTAGGTGAGGAGGGCTCAGTGGGACTCATTACTTATATGCGCACCGATTCCACTCATGTGGCTACATCTGCTATAAATGAGGTCAGAGAGTTCATTGGTGAAAGGTACGGCAGCAATTTCCTGCCGCCGAGACCACGTCGCTTCGCCAAGAAAACAAAGTGGGCCCAGGAAGCTCACGAGGCAATCCGCCCCACTAAGATTTACCGCCAGCTAAGCCAGATTAAGCCATTTCTTAATCCAGACCAGCTAAAGCTTTATGACCTTGTCTGGAAACGCATGGTAGCCAGCCAGATGGCACCAGCCTTATATGACACAACCAATGTAGAGATACAAGCCAACCATGTCATTGCCAGCGACGTGAAGCAACCTCAAGGTTATCTTCTTAAAGCCTCTTCCTCCATGGTTAAATTCCCCGGTTTCATCACTGTCTACAGTGAGAGTAAGGATGAGGACGAGAAAGAAATTTCTGTTCCCCTACCTGAATTGGAAGCTGGTGACGGATTAATCTACTTCAGAACTTTACCCGAACAGCATTTCA
>Ga0209121_10004407_pt1 | contig 13161 bp, 6 predicted proteins | sample Cruoilmetagenom3_FD_187292 | JGI IMG/M metagenome (GOLD analysis project Ga0209121, IMG submission 187292) | Oil polluted marine microbial communities from Coal Oil Point, Santa Barbara, California, USA - Sample 3 (SPAdes) (version 2) | ecosystem: Environmental > Aquatic > Marine > Oil seeps ... | reverse complement strand
CCAGCAAAATACCCCTTTATCTCTTGCCACTGCACAACTGTGATATGCCCCTGCAGTAAAAGATTGCACTTCCTGGTTCAGAATATGAAGATCAAATTTCAGCTCTACCGTTGCATCTCCATCATCAGCCAGTATTCGCACAGGATAAATTCCTGCGCTCTCATAATTTGGCTCTACAAGCAGTGCAAATTGTCCATCGCCGTGATTGCGTATTGTCGCAAACGCCGGCAAATTTTCTGCGGAAATTGACACGCGATCTTCGTCCGGATCGGTAGTTTTGATATTGATTGCATGTCTGCGGCCTTCAAAAAATGATCTGTCTTTTATTTCTTTAATAATCGGCGGACGGTTTACGTTTACAACATTTAGTTCAAAAGCTATTCGCCTTTCACTGTTTTCATCTTTTGCAATAAGCTCAATTGGGTATATTCCCTCACCTTGAAAGGATGGCTTAAATATTATCTCTGCCATACCGTTTCCATATTCTTCCAGTCGCCCAAAGTCTGGCAATGTTACTGCCATATAAGTAGTGTCAGGACTTCCGAAAGAATCATTTACAGGAACTTTCAGCACAGCGCCTTCCTGCACCTCCTGAGTGCTCATCTGGGTAAGAGAGCGAGAAGGAGTCTTCTGTTCTGCAGAGGGTTCCGGAGCCTTGTGTTTATCCCCACAAGCACTTAGCAGGATGCAAACCATAACGAGCACAGAATGAAATTGCCGGGGTGTTTTTAATGACAGCATGTTCATCAACCTTGTAAACATAAAATTAATTTTCCAAGAGCGCATCAAAAGGCTTCAACGGTTCTTCGCGCCCTTCTGCACCCACTGCGGGCACTTCGAGCCACTTATCTTCTGCCAACTTATCATTCATGCTCGAAGTCATACTACTGTGACCGTGGGAAACCCTTAAGGCAGGATGATCAAAAGGTGCTCTCTCGAAGCGCACTCGGTCGTCCGTAAGGGTTTTTAAAAAATCGATGATGTTGGACGATGCAAAGGATCGCTTGGGTAGAAGGGATAATATTTGCTTACTTGGTGTCGGGTAATTCCCCCCTCGCGCATAAAATTCTAGAACCTGCTCCAAGGTAGCCATACTGCCATTATGCATATAAGGTCCTGTTAGCTCGATATTACGCAAGTTAGGAATTTTATAGGAGTTTCTTGATGCGGTTTTCAACTTTCTGTTATTTTCTTTATCAAGCTCAGCTTGCGCAAGCTCTGGAGAGGGCAGCACCGCCCCATCATCCTTAAAACAATCCTCCATGGACTGCGGTTGTGAGATTAATTCTCCATCCTGTTTAGTGAAATACTTGAGGTTACTTTCATCCACATCCTTCGCCAATACATTTTCAAAATCACATGCACGAATCTGTGTAACAACTTCGTCTTTAACAAAGTCAGAGTTTCCCACTAAAAGTTGAACATATTGCTCACTGAATGAAAGGGGGTTATTAAAGTCATCTTTTCCGCCTAAGCCAATATCATCCCCGTCAGCAGAAACCCCCGTGCTGGCAAAGCCAACGTCTACTAAAGCCAAGCCTGGCCTCTCTGCCCCCAATGCTACCAACTTATTTACAACGGTATGGCTAATGGATGCCTCTTGCGTCAAACTGGCAAATATCTCTGGGTTATTCTTCACCAGCTCTGCATTACTATGCACAGCTGCCGTGGTAAAGTGAGGGCCAAAATGACAAATAGCACAATGTCCATCGCTAAACTCTTTAAAACCTTTCTTCTCAAGCTCACTTAGGCCTACAGGAACTCCCTCGTGATCGACTTTACTTCGATCAAATGGCGAGTCATCCGAAATCAGCGTTGACTGATAAATCTGTAATGCTAGACCAAAAAACATTCCGAAGTTTGCTTCAATTTGTTCATAGTGCAAGGAGGTTTCTGTGTCTCTAGCTACCTTCCCCGCATACTGTTCATACCGTTTTGGAGCAGACCAATACTTAGGACTAAATGCCTGCATAATCAGATACCGATAATAGGTATTTAGGCCCGTTTTCAAGCTTCCCTCGGTACTATTTGAATACTGCCCTAGAACGCTATCATTCCAATGCACCTCTTGATTTTCCAAAGGTTTGCGCCACAAGAGTTTTCGACCCAAATCACTCAGTCGTCGATTTTCACAGCTCATTTCAGTGGCGTTTAATGGTGGTGCCACTGCCTGAGATGCCAACGATGAATTTACGAGTTTTAATCTCACTTTTTCAGGCTCGTGACGGTCATTAATAACCCACACCCCCGCATCAGGGTCTCGCTCCCCCAGCCCACTACTGCCATTAAAAATGTGGTTGGCCCGACCATCCCAGAAATTACGAAAATTAAAAATCGCGTTAATAACTGTTGGAGCATTTCGATCCGCCACCTTTCGTGTATTTCGAGACGTATCATGAAATACCGGATCAGGGTCATGATTACATTCGTCGGCAATGTCCTCTGACCAGCCTACCCGTTCAAAATTCCCACCAAAAGTTCCCGCTGAAGAAACCACGTCATCTGACTCATATAACACTGCCGAATCTGCATTTAAGGGGTCTTCCAACTGGAAGAACGGAAAGTCACTCAATTTTAATTCATAGTTAATCCCCCTTTGCGTTCCGTCAGGGGCCACTTCAAAGCTCATCATGGACGCACTTTCAGACTTACCAGCTGGCGCCAACTGATTCCTGCTACGTGAATCAGCACCTGCGTGAAAGTGACAGGATGCACAGGCCACCCCATCACTGCCAACATTCTGATCCCAGAATAAGGCCTTACCTAGCACTAGCGCCTTTTCTTTATTCACAACAATAGGGTCAGGCCCATCCAATAAACCAGGCACCTCAGGCACAGGCACGCCCTTTAGCGAAAATGGGGGAGCCGTAGTATGTGCTGACGCTATGCCAGCAATGAGGTTAAACAGTAATAAGTATGCTACTCGTAGCATCATATGGGGTATTGCGTAATTACTTGTCATAGCCGGTGTTCCTGATGGTACCAATGTAGACCGATTTAAAACTTTTATATTTTTCCTGCTCTGAAGAGACCGTTATTCCAGAATATCCTGAAAGGTTTTCAAGGGCTCATCTCTACCTTCGGCGCCCACGGCTGGAACTAACAACCACTGGTCTTCTGCTAAACCGCTTCCCATGGAAGACTCTATATCCACATTGTGCCCATGAGGAATCCGGATCGCAGGATGGTCGAAGGGGGCTCGTTCATAACGCACCCGCTCATCGGTAAGCGCTTCCAAAAAGGTAATTAAATCTGCTTTAAGCTCAACATCACCTCGTAAAAAAGCCTGAGAAAAAACAAACCCGAACTGCTTTCCTGGTGGATTATAGTTGCCACCGCGAACATAAAAATCGACAACCTGCTCCAGGCTAGCCATACCACCGTTATGCATATAGGGGCCTGTCAGTTCAACATTACGTAAATTTGGTATTTTATAAGCACCTGACGTCGCGCTGCGCATTTTTTTGTTATCGTCACCTGCCAGTTCTGCAGAAGCCACTTCCGGCGAAGGAATCAAATTTGCATTGGGCCGAAAACAACCCCCACTATCTTCCTGCTGTACTAACAGCGCCCCGTCATCATGCGTAAACATTAAAGGGTGCGCCCGTGCTCTATCAAGTGCAAGCGGTGAGTCAAAATCACAAACGCGCACCTCATTGACATAAGGGTCGACCTGAGCAGATGGATTACCCGACAAAAGCTGGAGAAACTGCTCAGAAAAAGAAAAAGGATTTCCAAAAGGATCCCTAGCACCCAAACCAATATCAGCTCCGTGTGAAGAGACCCCCGTATTGGTGAACCCGACATCCATCAGCCCTATCCCGCCCGTCGATGGAAAGCGGGTTACCACATTATTAGAGGCGCTAATTTTGAACTGTGCATTTCCAAAAGCGTGTGGCTTTGTTTTAAAAAGCTCCGCATTACTCGCCACTGCGGCAGAAGTAAAATGAGGGCCGATATGACAAAGCGCACAATGCCCATCACGGAAAGCAGTAAACCCCCGCTGCCCAGCCTCACTTAAATCGACAGGTATTCCCTCCTCATTCACAGCACTTCGGTCAAAGGGTGAATCATCAGAGATCAGTGAGGACTGATAGATTTGCAAGGCTACGGCAAAAAACATTCCAAAATTTGCTTCGTATTGTTCATAAGGCAGGGGGCGCCGAGGTGGAATGGTCGGTGGCTGACCAAAGCTCTCCGCTCGTGGGGCATAAGACCAGAAGCGGGGATCAAATGCCTGCTTCACTAACAGGCGGTAAAAGGTGTTTAACCCATTACTAAGCTGGCCTGTCTGACTATTAGCGTACGCACCTAATACGCTGTCATTCCAGTGAACAGCCTGGTTCTCCAAAGGACGGCGCCACATTAACTTGCGCCCTAGATCAGCCAGCCTTCTATTCTGACAAGCCATTTCTATGCTGCTTTCCGGTGGCGAGACTGCTTGCGATGCGAGAGAAGAGTTTTTCAGCTCCAGTCTTATTTTTTCAATTTCACCTGACTCATTTACCTGCCAGACACCTGCATCAGGGTCGCGATTCCCCCAGGCACTACTGCCATTAAAAATATTATTGGCCCGCCCATCCCAGAAATTGCGAAAATTAAACACAGCATTGATTACCGTCGGTGCATTACGGCCTGAGACTTTTCGCACGGCATAGTTTGAAGCGCCCGTATGAAACACCGAACCGGCCTCATAGGAACAATTGTCCTGCTGATGTCCATACCAATAAACCGACTTAAATTCACCGCCGAAAGTGCCTGAAGAAGAAACCACATCATCACTTTCGTAAATGATGGCAGCATTAGGATCAACGGGGTCAGAAACCTGCACAAAGGGGAAGTCATGTTTTCGAAGTGTATGCGATGGCCCAAAGGATGATCCATCAGGTGCCTGATCAAACCCAAGCACCCCTGTAATAATTTCTTGGTTAACGTTTCCTGAAGGGGCTAATTGATTTTTAGTTCGTGAGTCAGCGCCTGCGTGAAAATGGCACGAGGCACAAGCCATACCATCACTACCCACGCTGCTGTCCCAAAATAGTGCCTTACCCAGCACTAGTGCCTTTTCTTTATTAATAACAATGGGGGCAGGACCATCAAAAAGGCCGGGCACCTCTGGTGGAGAAAGACCTTTCAAGGAGACAGGTGTCGGCCCAAATCCGGCACTTGCAGAGATGTAAGGGCAGGAATATAAAATAAAAAAATAAAATACCTGGCGCACCATTGTCGCTTTGATCCAAAAAAATTGTCGGGGCACCTGAAACCTCCAAATTCCAATTATTTCTCAATGTAAATAGCTGGCTTACAATCAACAACCATTTAATACGCTATCCATTTGGAAAGGCCGTTTCCTTTGCCCACTTTTTTAAACAAGTACTCCTCTTGCTTAAAATCACCTCCTTGTCGCCACCTCCTTGTGGCTTTATTCACAAATATTCCAAACTACTTATATGGCACTCACCTGTGCTTTTTTCTTTCTTCGCGCCACGCCTGCCAGACCAGCAAGCCCAGATGCGAACAGCCACACTGCAGCAGGTAGTGGCACAGCACTTACCGAAAGATTGACGTTTCCACCTGCTAAGGAGTGATTAGCGCCTCCTAAGAAAATGGTATAAAAGCCAGGGGCCAGGTCATTAAGAACAAGGTCAGCATAGTTGTCACCAGTGGCCCAGCTCACCCCACTCGCATAGGTTCCACTGCCTAAATCCGCCCCATCATCAATGGCTTCGCCCCAACCTGTTGAGCCAGGATAGGTATTTCCTGCATTGGCATAACCCAATGCCTCCTGCATGTTTCCACCATGCCCATCCTGCATCCACATGGTACCCAATGCTCCCAATTGACTTGTGGCGTTAAAACTATGCGGGGAATCAAAACCAGAAGCTGCAGTACCGTCTTCATCCCAAAGGTTAGTCCCTCCATCAAAAGCAACTGACCCAGAGGTGTAAACACTAAAAGCGGGATCAATTGTACCGCTCACAACTGCCCCAGCACTGATAGCAACGGTTGCAGCCTCTGTCAACTCGAACTCAAACCAGTCGCCAGCATGCGCCCAAGCAGAATTAAGCAGCATAGGATTACCAGCCCAGGAGCTTTGCGAGCTGTCTATAACCGTTTGCAGAACGGAGCCTTTATTAAGTACATCGCCCTCAACAAAATCATTGAGTGTTACCGAACCTCCAGTTGCCACATCTACCGCAAAAGCACTACCACTTGTCAGAGCAAAACCGAGCGCTACTGCTGGCGTTATTGCAGTGAGTGAAGGAAAAGAAAAAAATGATTTAGACATATTAATACTCCTACCCATTGATTTTCAAAAGAAAAGAACCGACTTACCCAAGCTACGATACAGATGGTAATGGTGGCTCAGCATGAAAATCATGCGGGTAATACTCTGTTGCCGACCATATACATAACTGCTTCTGTATACATTTCAGGATTTAATCAATTGTTATTTTACGCTCAAGCCACACGATGCAAGCCTAAGCCACCCCTTAAATTTTGAGGCATCTTTAGCGGGCGGTTAGAAATAGAAAAACCGTCTGGAATATTTTCTTCCAAGCACTCCACTTTATATCCGAAAGACTACATATGAGGGTGCATCGATCCTTCTGTTTACGACATACCAACTAAATTGGTGAGAACAATATATAGCTAACGACAAATATACAACGCGGCATTTTGTCGCACGCTTACACTCAGACACAGCACCGGGCGCGAAAAAATGTGCACTCGAGCAGTTGCTATAGGCGTTATTCGGATACATCAGCACAAGTTATATTCTGCATTAAAAACTAGAAGCGCGCGCCCTCATGTGCCACCGACGTGAAAGATCCCTCCCCGCAGGGTTGCATGGCCCTTTCCAATAGTTCCACCCACTTGAATCTTTAGCGGGCGGATTGCCAGACAAACAGAATAAGCCGTCAGGAAAATTTTCTTCCAAACACCTCACCTTACACCAGAAAAATCATATAGGAGGAAGCGTTGACTTTTCTGTTTACGACATACCAACCAAATTGGCCGGAATAATATCCAACTAACGACAAACATACAATGTGACATATTTTGCCGCATGCTCATAAACAAAGGCCGGGCGAGAAAAAATCGCACTCGACAGCAGGTGCTATAGGCGTTTTTCAGGCGTATAACGCATGGGCGCCCGTCAGCTTCTACGTTACCTAGGGGAGCAAACAACCGATTAAGCACTTATGATTTTAATCCAAGCCATCTATATATAGTAAAGAAGGAGTAAGCCGCCATAGCACGGAAACTCTCCCCGCAATTCGTTCGGCCCGATGAATAGAGAGATCGGACGGTGCACCACCTAAAGGCGAACACGCTTTTAGGTAATCCGTGACCACCTCCACCCTAAAAACAAAAAGGCTTGATGGCTTCTTCGGCTCAGCGATTTAAACCATGCGCGGCAGACCTCTGATCGAAAGCCATTCAACGATTTTCGATTCCCTGGTACTCCGTAGTAGCTGTAATACTCCCATACCACTGATCTTTACCACGCCCCTTGAAGGTGAGCGCTAAGGTGTGGACACCTTGTTATCTCCACCTTCAATTTATTGAGCTTTGTCGTTTGCTTCTTACTAATCGTTTTGCGACGGACGATAAAATTTCCATCGCCTCTTTTCTTCGCACAGATGTGCGTGAGCCCCAGAAAGCTAAATGTTTCCGGTTTCCCCACTTTTCATGCTACACGATTCATTTCGGCAAAGCGTCCAAACTTATCCTGCTCGCCCTGATGGACTGAATCAATACGAATGTAGCCGGGCTGACTGTTGGGGCAAGGCTTGCGGCGCTGGCCAATAGCGGCGGCTTTGGGGCGTGTTTTTGTCAGGATACAGCGCTGTCGCTGATAGGCTTTGGAACCGCGCAGGTTATACAGGTGAGATACTGAGATAGTAGTCAGCCGTTCCTACTCTGCTTGACCAAAGCACTTGTAGGCTCGTTCACGCAGTTTTTTAAGCGCTGGGCTACCCATGCCGCTCATCCATGGCTGCGAGCAGGCGGATATCCGCATCGCTAGAGGTGCGCTTGGGAGTAACCGGCCACCTTCATGAGATAACGGGTGACAATGCCCTTTGTCGGCCCTACCTAGCAGTAGATACCGGTGTTTGACCAGTTTTTTTTACCCACTGATAACGTTCTTGATTATTTGTAGTTATGCCGAAGGCCACGGACTGCATACCTTCGAGAAACGGCCTGGGAGCAGCAATACTGCTTAGCTGCTCTAAGCTCATGTCGTTTTCATCCTGTGATCATAAACGACCTCAAAAACTATTTCAGACTCACTTTATATTGGAAACACTTCCGGCTTGTTCTGGCTCACTTCATATTGGAGAAGACTGACTCTAGACATCCCTCTCAGGCATGTTTATATTAGCGCCCGAGCTTCAAAATGAATAGATAAACCAAACCACTCTAGTTTCATACAAATGTAACAATTCCACCTCACCCTTACTTAACTCTAAAATACTCGTGACTGAAAATTCTTTTTTCGGTCCTCATAATGATTCATCAGTGACCACAATGAGCTCCAACAAACACATCCGCTCGTATTTGAATTGTTTTAAGCAATAAAGCGAAGATCTTAACATGACCAAAAAAGTTGCATTAATTACAGGAATCACCGGGCAAGACGGCTCATATTTAGCCGAATTGTTATTGGAAAAAGGCTACATCGTTCATGGCATCAAACGCCGATCCTCTCTTCTCAACACCGATCGTGTTGATCATATTTATCAAGACCCCCACGAAGCAAACAGAAACTTTTACTTACACTATGGCGACTTGAGCGACACATCTAACCTCACCCGCATCATACAGGAGACACAACCCGACGAGCTTTATAATCTTGGCGCACAAAGCCATGTTTCCGTATCGTTTGAAATGCCGGAATATACTGCCGATGTCGATGCCTTGGGCACACTGCGCCTACTGGAAGCAATTCGTTTCCTAGGCCTAGAAAAAAAGACTCGCTTTTATCAAGCCTCCACTTCCGAACTGTACGGCCTTGTTCAGGAAACTCCCCAAAAAGAAAGCACCCCCTTTTACCCTCGCTCACCCTATGCCGTCGCAAAGCTTTACTCCTACTGGATTACGGTAAATTATCGCGAATCATACGGCATGTATGCCTGCAACGGCATTTTATTTAACCATGAATCATTTCGCCGTGGAGAAACCTTCGTCACACGAAAAATCACACGGGCTCTCGCAAACATCGCCCAAGGCGTAGAAAGGTGCCTCTATCTTGGTAATATGGATTCACTTCGCGACTGGGGGCACGCCAAAGACTACGTCGAAATGCAGTGGCGCATGCTGCAACAAGAAAAACCCGAAGACTTCGTTATTGCCACCGGACTACAATACTCCGTTCGCCAATTTGTCGAAATGGCTTCACGCCCACTTGGCATTACCATACGATGGGAAGGCGAAGGCATTAATGAAGTCGGATATGTAGCAGATGTTTCAGGAAAAAATGCACCGGCAATAAAACCCGGCGATAAAATCGTAGCGGTTGACCCAAAATATTTTCGACCGGCAGAAGTAGACACCCTACTCGGTGATCCAACCAAAGCTCGCGAAAAACTTGGCTGGGAAACCACCACACCAATCGAAACAATGATCGAAGAAATGATTGCTTACGATCTAGATCAGGCGAAACGAAATGCCTTGCTGATCGATAATGGCTTCGAGGTGAGCCATAATTTTAATGTCTAACGAACACCCCTTCCTCTCTTAAATGCAGGGCTTGAAACATTAACCAAACCAACAAGAACATCTCCGACTAATTTATTCACGTTGCCGTTAGAGTACTAAAAATACGGCAACCCACTCGCAAAAAATTAGTCGGAGACTAATTCAGCGTTAGACCCTTTCAACAAAACCCTTTAATGCAATCCAGCCCCCAGCACCCTTCAAACTCAGCCCTTCCGAGCATCGCACTTAATGCAAACTCTTTAATTGTACAGCGCGAACCACAATTATCATCCCGTGAAACATAAGTACGCATTAGCACGGAAGACACCGTCTACAGCGCTCTTTCAATGAACGCTCTCTCCACCCAAGAGACAATCAACACATTGTATTAACAATTACGCATAGAGTTTCTTGTTCGAGGATAGCGCCTTAGAATTATTGTTAAAACCAAACCATATAGAAAAAAATCATGGAAAGCACCACCGCGCGCAGCAGTACTGTCAGGTTTGCCTTGGGATTGGCCAGCCAGGTCTCTCTCTTGGTTTTTATCACTTGGTGGCTTCACATCATTCTCCTTCGAGCCAGGATCTTCCTGCTCTTGCTTCTCACCTGAAAACGACCAGCCAAAGTGAAATTCTTTTTTCTCACCAGCGATTAAAGTAAAATGATAACCTCCACTTTGGTTACCTATTGTTGGAATCGCTCCAGAAGGAATCGCTGAAACTCTATCACCACCAGTAGCCGCACTTAGCCAATACCCCCCATCCCTTAAATTAGAGAATTCAAATTCACCCCTACCATCACTCCATACATTAAAAAACTCATCATCTCCGTCTGGCGTATAGCGCTTGTCTTTACCTATCCACCTTAAAATCAACCTAGCCCCCTCGATCGGTTTATCCACATCATTAGAAAAAAATTCATTCTGATCTATATCCTCGAATACCCTCCCGGCCGCAGTAGAAAGAGGAACGTCTTCCTCCGGTAAAAAAACAATAGGGTTTGAAAATACCGCTGCTACGTCTCGCGCTCCCACGCGCTCAAAGTCATTAATGGCTTCCAAGCGGACGAAACTGGGTTTCGATGTGTCAATTGTAATAGACTGATCAATTTCTATCGGCGTACGAAAATGCAGATATTCTGTTTCTAAGCCTTCCTGCAATAGCCCCTGAACCAAGTACAACTTTACATTCTCAGGACGAGGCTCCATATGCACTGTTAGCTCGCTATTTCCACCGGGATTTCTCACCCTATCTCCCATAAAGTAGTCACCTACGGTGAAAGAAAACTCACCCTTCCACACCTTCGGATTTCCAAAATAGACACGCCCCGATTTTAGTGCGTCAATCAAATCCTCTTCATTCGCGGAACGAGACAGTATCCATGTCGTATAAGCAGAAGCTCTTTCCCAAGCATTTCCATGACTGTCTGACACTCCAGTTCCGTAAAGCAATAGTTTATTTGCGGTTAGTACATCCCAAAATTTCAAGTGATCGAGTAAACCCAAGCCACGGTTGGTATAACCAACCTCAATCAGGTTTGCACCATATGCATCCTTAAGGACTATCTGCTCCGCACGAGCTTTGATGCATTCGTCAGGCAAACTCCCGCCACACCCTGTCCCCGGCCCAAAGGGATGATTTAAAGACACGACTCCTCCTTTTCCTTGAACTCGCGCAGACCAGTCCTTAACATTTAAGTTAGTTCTATCTCCTTTAACGGTATCAAATAAATTCGGATCACTTTCATTGACTGATCGAGGAAGAAAGCCATTTAAATGCCCTTCATGCGTCCCAAACTCCAATCCAATATGCTCGATTACTCCCAACAAGTTTTCATAGCGCTCAGCAAACTCTGTAACTTTACCAACTTGATGCATGATTTCGGGCTTTCTACTAAACATCGAAACACCTGAAAACTTCATTTTTGCCACAGACTTATCGCGCGCAGCGACGCGAACAAAGAAATGATTGACAGTATTATCATCTCCATTTTCCAGCAATCTCGCATCGTCAAGAATATCAAGTATATAAAATCCCTCATTGCTGACAGGAAGCGTAACCAACACATGAGACTGCGACAAAAGCTGGGTATTTTTTTCTTCAGCATCAGAGTCGATACGATATGTTATATTTTGCTGAACAGGCTTATTATCGACGTGGTGATAGGCAAGACCAAGTTGAATTTCACACCAAGCTTTTGCTGTTTCTGCATCACACAACAGATTAACCTTCATCACAGCCTCACTACTCAACGGTCTACTAAATCTGAAACCACGATAAGGAGCATTACCCATTCTCAACTCGTAAGTAATGCTTTGAACTTTCTGGATGTCATCTGAATTCGCACGCAACGAAACAATAGCCGTGCCATCTATCAAGGAGACATCATGGCTCCCTCCCTTAAGCTTTGCTTCCAAGTGGGTCGGGCTCGTGTGAGGACTGTTAAGCCCCTCTATATTTAACGTCGTCGTATTTAAAGCAGCAGTACTAGTGTCGAAAAAAAAGTCCTTCCACTGATCAAAAAGTCTCGTATGGTCCGACCACCAGATTACGTCAGCATAACCCGTTGTGGCCGCTTGCACACTGTGATATTCCATAGATGCTGGGTGTGGGCCGCCATTGTGGTTAGAATGACCGTGAATATGCATTTCAACTGAATAAGGGGTCAGTGAATCAGCTTGAACAAAAAAAGGGCCACACCCTAACCCTCCAATTAGCGCGAGCTGCATCATCAGGTTGATATTCTTCATTATTATACTCCTGGGGCAATTGTGCCGTCTTGCCAAAAACGTTACATGAACTTAGTTACGCCACACTACTAGAAACATGCTTCAACTCAATGAATAAAGATTTTACGGACGAAGATTTTTTTGACACCTAATCGAAGCTAAGTAAACACAAAACAATCGACGTAGTTTGGATTTCCTAAAAAGAATTAGTGATCATATTCATCCCCTCGTACCAACCCTTATTGCTATAAATAACGACAATCTAACCGTTTAAAATCATCATTATGCCTCTGCTTAAAGTGACTCACGACTAATACATTCCCTATCTTAGTGCGACTTATTTCAGCAAGAAAAAATACAATCGGTATTATTGACCCCGTACATCACTTCCATCTACGATCGTTCAATTGTTGGACTAACTAGTTTCGCCTTCGATAAAATAGCCAAGAACACTCTCATTAACCGTAACTAAACGACGCGTCCTAATCAGGATCCATCTTAAAATCATCGTTTCGCTCAGCGCCATATTGGGAGGACAGCTCACCAAAATAGTTACGTGATCTTTACTCAGCACACCTCGGACAATTTGGATCTCGAATGCCTCACAGCTTTGTCTCACAAGCTCTCGTACTCGTTCCGCTAACTCTCCTGTCAGCACCTTATAACGATACTTTGTAACCCATACAAAGTGATACTCTATTTGATAAACTGTGTGGCTGCCG
>Ga0209121_10004406_pt1 | contig 13164 bp, 12 predicted proteins | sample Cruoilmetagenom3_FD_187292 | JGI IMG/M metagenome (GOLD analysis project Ga0209121, IMG submission 187292) | Oil polluted marine microbial communities from Coal Oil Point, Santa Barbara, California, USA - Sample 3 (SPAdes) (version 2) | ecosystem: Environmental > Aquatic > Marine > Oil seeps ... | reverse complement strand
TCGGATTCGAAGAGGAACTGGTCCAGGTCTAGATCCAGGCCACTACCGGCCTTCTTGCTACGAGCGCGTTCTGCTGCCTGGCACGGATTGGTTAGTGTCTTCATTATTCTCCTTTGCGTCCCCCTTGTATGCATCGGATGCACTGCTCATAGCCGCCACATTCGCGGACCTTATCGAGTAGGATGAGGGGGTTTCCCGAGCAGCCTATGCGTCCATCAAGCATGATGTGCGCTTTGTCGGCGTGGACGTAATCCAAGATGCGACCGGTGTGGGTGATGATGAGCCCCGCTCTCCGCTTCGCCGGATGGGCCGGGTCCTTGGAAAAGAGCGTATTGACCATATTCCCCACCAGTTCTAGCGACTCCAGGTCCACGCCAGAGTCGGGCTCGTCCATCATGCCGAATCGCGGACGGGTGGCCAGGAGTTGGAACAGTTCGGACCTTTTGATCTCGCCCCCAGAAAGGCCGGCGTTGACGTCGCGGTCCAGAAACGGCTCCATCTGAAAGGCCCTTACCAGTTCGTCAATCTTCTGGACCCGTTCCGGGGCGTTTTCGACAACGAAGTCGAGAATCTCCCGCAACTTGACCCCGGCGATGGTCGGGGGGCGTTGTTGTGAGACGCCGATGCCGAGATTGGCCCTCTCGGTGATGTCCAGTTCGGCGACGTTCTCCCCGTTGAACAAGATTTGCCCTTTGGTCATCCTGTACTCTGGATAACCGATGATAGTCATCATCAACGATGTCTTGCCGCTTCCGTTCGGCCCCAGCAGAGCGTGAACCTCCCCATCGGGGATGGTCAGGTTGACGTCGCGGAGGATCTCTTGCTCTTCCACTTCTACACATAGGCCTCGGATTTCCAACAAGTTGGTCATCACATACTCCTTAACACGCTATTTACTCCAGCGTTTATTCTGCCAAGACCTCCGAGGTCTCTGACACCTCGGAGGTCTGATTCAGTTACCAATGCCGAAAGCAAGAGTGCGAAACCGATGTCATATGCCATTGAAATCCCCTTGTGTTGTAAACGTCTATGCGTACCTTCACAGGAGCCGAACCCTGACCTGCGAAGCCACTTTCCATCCCAGGACGTGCCGGGCCTCTCGTGCGGCAGTGGGGGCATAATGCAGATTGAAAGGCACTACATATTGCATCACTCCTCGGGGTGCGGGATGACACAGATGAAGCGCAGCATCCCTGCCCCTGTATTCCGGTAGCCATGGGGCTCGTCAGGGGGGATGTAGAGAGCAACGCCGGGGCGCATGGGAACCTCTCCCCCTGGCCCATCCGCCACTCCCTCACCCTCCAGCACAAAAATCTCGTGCTCGAAAGGGTGCTGATGGGTCTCGAACACGGCCCCTGGTTGGAACTCGATCACCCGCATGGCGAAGTTGGGCGCGCCCTCCGGCCGCCCGATGATCCAGCGGATGGTGATCCCCTCACTGACAGGCTCCGCAGGAACCTCTCGGTAATCTCGACTCAGCATATCTACACCTCCAGTGTATCACAGCTTTCTCGACTCGGCGTAATGGTCTTCAGAACCCTTAGGAATGGTCAGGCATACCCTATCCAGCCCCGCTGTGGGCCTGCTCAGCCAGGAACTGACCCGCCTCCATCACCGCTACCGCTCCAGAGCCAGCCGCGATCACCACCTGGCGAAAGTCGGGGCTCTGCACGTCCCCCGCGGCGAAAACCCCCGGCACGCTGGTGTGCTGACGTTGGCCCGTGAGAACATAGCCAGCCTCGTCTAATTCGACCTGGCCGGCAAATAGCTCCGTACCCGGCTTCATCCCGACGTAGACGAACACACCGTCGGCCTCAACGGCCGACGTTTCCCCGGTCTTCACGTTGCGCACCCGCACGCTGGTTACAGTCTGCTCGCCCAGGATCTCCTCCACCACGCTGTCCCACACGAAGCGCATCTTCGGGTTGGCGAAGGCCCGCTCCTGGTAGATCTTCGTCGCCCGCAGTTGGTCACGCCGGTGGACGACGATGACCTCATCGGCGAACTTGGTGAGGAATATCCCCTCGGCGATGGCGCTATCCCCCCCGCCGACCACTACGACCCGTTTGCCCGTGTAGAAGAAGCCATCGCAAGTGGCGCAGGTGGAGACACCGCGCCCGAGGAACTCCGCCTCGCCGGGCACGCCCAGGAGTCGGGGGGAGGCCCCAGTGGCGATGATCACCGTTCTGGCTCGGTACGTCACGGAGTGGGTCTGAATAGTAAAAGGCGAGGTGGAGAAGTCAACCTTGGTTGCGGTATCAGACACGATCTGGGCCCCGAAGCGCCCGGCCTGACTCTGCATACGCTGTGCCAGCTCCGCTCCACTGATGCCTTCAGGAAAGCCAGGGAAGTTCTCCACCATATCGGTGACGGAGACCTGCCCACCGGGGCCAGGGCCGGTCAGCGCCAGCGTTCTGAGAGCGGCGCGACCAGCGTAAATGGCAGCGGTGAGGCCGGCTGGCCCCCCACCGATAATGATCAGGTCGTAGACCGCCCCCGCCTCCTTGTCCGCCTCCTCAGGCTCCAGGGGTGTAATGAGAAGTTTGACCTCCATTGTACTCACTCCCCCGCGCTGGCAAGCGCCCCCTGGAGTTTCTCCAGCACCATCGGCTCCGGCGCTGCCCCCTCAATGTGCGCCGTCTCGTTGATGACCGTGCGCGGCACGCCCATCACCTGGTACTTCATCGCCAGGTGGGGAAACTCCGTCGCCTCGACCATGTCCGCCCGAACCATCTGGCTGGCGATGGCCATTTGGTGAGCCAACACCACGGACATCGGACAGTAGGGGCAGGTGGGGGTGACGAAGACTTGCATGTGCATCGGCTCGGTCACCTCCGCCAGCGCTTGCATCCCTTCTTCGCTCAGCTCTGCCTTCCCCGCCGCCACCATGCGGATGGCGTGCAGAAGGGAGGTAAACTCGTAACCAGACGGGATGCCGTAGAAGCGCACCCCGTAGTCTTCTGCACCGACGACGGCGATAGCAGGGATCTTATCTACGCCCAACTCCTCAGCCTTTTCTTTGTCGGTCACGAAGTTGTAGACCTTGGCCGTCAATTGGCCGGAGAGTGCGGCTACTTCCTCAACCAGTTGCCGTGTCTCGGCGCAGTAGTCGCACTCAAACTTCTGGGTGAACATCACCAGCCGTACCGGGCCAGCCAGGTCTGCCAGCTCTTGCTTCACCTGCTCTGCGGTTTCCTTATCCAGTAGAGGCAATTCTTTATCTCCTTTGATTTAGAATTTGGGGTTTGGGATTTCAAACTACGCTAATCTCGACAGCGCTGTTGCCAGCGCGTCGGCGATCTCCTCGGGCGAACCATTCGATGCCATACACTCGGTGGCATAAACCCGCACCAGCGCAACAGTAGCCTGATGCGCGGCAGAGCGGATGGCGGCCAGTTGTTGCAGAATCTCGCGACAGTCGCGGTCTTCCTCGATCATACGCGCCACACCCCGCGCCTGGCCCTCGATACGCCGTATACGCCTCAGCAGGTCGGCCTTGCCGGATGCATCGGTCAACTGCATCTTTCTCCCCTTGCCGGAGGCCCACGGCCTCCTAGTGACTTATCCCTCAGGTAGGGCCGGGACCGCAAGAGGCTGCGCTGGTCTTGCTGCCCCCGCCTGCCCCACCGACCCCAAACAGTGAGATAGCCTTCCGCACTTTGAGGCTGCCGCACCTGGGGCAGGTGGGAGCGGTCTGCCTGGCAGCGGAGCGCACGAAAAGTTCGAATTTCTCACCACACTCGGCACAACGGTACTCGTAGACAGGCATCTCTCTTTCACCCCCACACATTAAAATACTATACCTGGGTATAGTATACCACAGAAAACAGGGATGTCAAGTGACCAGATGTGGCAAATTTCCGGTTTGACACCCTTGACATCTCAAAAATTTGTGGTATGATTGCGCTTGTGTTAGCACTCTCATGGTTTGAGTGCTAGAACGGCAAACAATCAATTTCAATCAGGAGGTAGCGAGATGACACTGAACATCAAACCGTTGGCTGAGCGGGTAGTCATTGAGCCGCTGGAGAAGGATGTAGAAACCTTCGCCGGTGGTGAATTGGTGCTGCCCGATACTGCCAAAGAGAAGCCCCAGCAGGGCAAGGTGCTGGCTGTGGGGCCGGGCCGTCTTGACGAGGATGGCAAGCGTATCCCGATGGGGGTCAAGGTCGGGGACACGGTCGTGTACGCCAAATACGCTGGCACGCCGTTCAAGATGGAGGGCGGCAAGGAAATCCTCTTCATAAAAGAGAGCGATATCCTGGCTATCCTGGAGTAGCATAGAAACAACCCAATCTTAGGAGGAATAAAGGAAAATGGCAAAACAACTGGTATTCAGCGAGGAAGCCCGCCGCTCCCTCAAACTCGGGATTGACACCCTGGCGACCGCTGTCGTCACCACGCTGGGCCCCAAGGGGCGCAACGTAGCGCTCGACAAGAAGTGGGGCGCTCCTACCGTCACTCACGACGGCGTGACGGTGGCCAAGGAGATTGAATTGGAGGACCCCTTCGAGAACATGGGGGCACAATTGTTGAAAGAAGCGGCGACCAAGACGAACGACATTGCCGGTGATGGGACCACCACCGCCACTCTGCTGGCCTACGCCATCATCACTGAGGGGATGAAGAACGTGGCCGCCGGCGCCAACTCGATGCTGCTCAAGCATGGCATACTGGCTGGCGCCGATGCGGTGGTCAAGGCCATCGCCGACCAGGCAATTGAACTGACCACCAAGGATGAGATTGCCAACGTGGCCGCCATCTCTGCGCAGGACAGGGAGATCGGCGAATTGATCGCCGAAGTGATGGACAAGGTCGGCAAGGACGGCGTCATCACCGTCGAGGAGAGCAAGGGGTTGGAGTTCGAGACTGAGTACGTAGAGGGCATGCAGTTCGACCGGGGCTACATCTCCCCCTACTTCATCACTGACCCCGAAACGATGGAATCGGTCATTGAGGAGCCCTACATTCTGATCCACGATAAGAAGGTTTCGTCCGCGCAGGACCTGGTGCCCATGCTAGAGAAACTGGTGCAGAGGGGAGCGCGCGAACTGGTTGTCATCGCCGAGGACATTGACGGCGAGGCGCTGGCGACACTGGTGCTCAATAAACTGCGGGGCATGTTGAACTGCCTGGCGGTGAAGGCCCCCGGTTTCGGCGACCGCCGCAAGGCCATGCTGCGGGACATCGCCACCCTCACTGACGGCCACGTGATCACCGAAGAGGAAGGGCGCAAGCTGGACAGCGTCACGATCGAGGATCTGGGCCGGGCCGACAAGATCATCTCCACCAAGGATGATACGACCGTCGTTGGCGGCAGGGGCAAGGACTCAGAGATCAAAGGCCGCATGGAGCAGATCAAGGTCGAGATTGATAAGTCCACCTCCGACTACGACAAAGAGAAACTGCAGGAGCGGCTGGCGAAGTTGGCCGGCGGCGTCGCCATCATCCGCGTCGGAGCAGCTACCGAGACCGAGTTGAAGGAGAAGAAGCACCGCGTCGAGGACGCGCTCTCGGCCACCCGTGCCGCGGTCGAGGAGGGCATTGTGCCCGGCGGCGGCGTGGCGCTCATCAACTCCATCTCCGCGCTCGACGAGGTCAAGATGGACTACCCCGACGAGCAGACAGGCGTCAACATCCTGCGCACGGCGCTGGAGATGCCCATGCGTAAGATCTCCGAGAACGCCGGGGAGGACGGCGCAGTGATCCTTGACACTGTGCGGCGGACCCAAAAGGAGAAGGATAACAACCGCATCGGCTACGACGTGCTCCAGAGCGATTTCGTGGACATGGTGGAGCGGGGCATCATTGACCCGGCCAAGGTGACCAAGGGCGCGCTCTCCAACGCGGCCTCCATCGCGGCGATGATCCTCTCCACCGAGGCGTTGATCACCGACATCCCAGAGGAAGAGAAGCCCGCGGCCGCACCACCAATGCCGCAATACTAGACCGGCGCGGTTAGTTCGCAGGCAATTCACAGGCAAAAGGCCCCTCACCCTGGTGAAGGGCCTTCTTTATTCGCATTACGACAAACGCTATTAGTATCCGTTCAGGAGACAGACCAGAAACCGGGTTTTTGGTGCTCCACAAGCGAAGTAGCATTGCTTGCAGGTGCTCTTGCGCTGCCAGGGAGGTCTTCCTGTACGAAAAACCCGGTTTCTCGGCCTCCACATGAACGATTACCGCTATTGTACCCCATTACGGTGAAATGGGCATCAATGCAACCGCAAGGTCAATGGCAGGTAACAGGAGAAGTACTCAAAGAACTCATGCGCCCCCCGCTCGTACCCCTCACCGTGGGGCCGGTAGACATTCCAGATATCCTCATCCGGTGCGCCCTCCGGCGTGGCAGTGTCCACGCACGGCGAACCCTCCAGCAGCCGGTAGGCGCCGCTTTGAGGGGCGCGAAACAGTGGGTCGGTGTTGATGTTCTCCTCGCCGGGCCAGACCGAGTCGCCCCGTACGTCGGAGTAGGTGACAGTGACGACCGCGCCGTGCTCCAGATCTAACCCAATCTCAGTCTCGTTCCCCCACACGATGGTATTGACGACCGTAGCGAAGCCGGCCCCCAGCCCATAGTGTCCCGGCAACTGAACCTCGTACAGCCAGATGCCATTCTCCCGATTGTCGGCCACAGTGTTGTTCACGATGTACGAGACCGCACCATCCTTGACGGCGATGCCGTCATGACAGGCGTAGACCAGGTTGTTCACCAGCGTCGTAGAGGAGGGATGCCCGATGGAGATACCCTTGTCGTCGCAGTGGTGCAACTCGTTGCGCTCGATGACTGCCGATGAGTGGTTCAGGTCCATACAGTCGTCGGATACGTCGTGGATGTGATTGTCCAGCAACACCGCCGGCGTGGTCATGTGGCTGATTTCGATGCCCTCCAGTGGATAGAGACTCCGCCGGATGTCGTAGATGTGGTTGCCCTGGATGAAAGCATAGCCACCGGTAGCGTGCACGGCGTCGCTCTCGATGTCGTAAATCTCGTTGCGCAGCAAGTAGAGCGTCGAGTCGTAGTCGGCAATGACGGCATTGCTGGCCTGGGTATGGCGCAGGACACTGTCGGCGATAGTCACACAGGAACCGTAAGCAGTGACACCGTGGGTGCGGGGAGGGTCTATCACCTGGCGCGTGTACTCTATCACAGCGTGGCGGATCTGGTTGTCCGCCTGGGTGCCGTAGAGCAGGATGCCGCCCCAGTAGCCACTCCCCTGCCGCGTGAAGACGATGGGCTGGCTGCTGGTCCCCTCGGCCAACAGCCGGCCGCCCTCTACGCGCATCGAACGGTTCGTCTGAAACTGGAGCGTCACGCCTGGCTCGATGGTCAGCGTCAGCCCAGCCGGCACGACGATGTCGTCGGTGATGGCATAGGGGTAGTTGCTGGTTGCAACCGTGGTATCCTCCATCAGCGTGCCGCCGTGGAAGGTGTCCCAGTACACGGTGATCGTGTGGCTGTCCAGCCCATCGGTGATGACGAAGACGTTATCCCGCGTCCAGAGCGTGCTCGTGTAGCGCCAGGTCGTCGCCGTTGGGTACTGCCCCCCCTCCTGGCTCCCGTTGACGTGGACGTCGCGCAGGGGGGAGCAGTCCCCCTCCAGCGTCACCTCCGGCTGCGTCGTGGTGAAGTCCTCCCCGCCGTTGGTGCTGATGGAGAGCGTCGTGTCGGGTATCTGATCGTTCAGTTCCGGGATGCGGTTGGAGACGTACCACTTGAGCCTGTCCCGATCCTCGCTGCCCACCACGTCAGTCAGCGCATCAATGCGCGGGTACATCTCCGCCACCGAGAACTCGTCCGCCGCAATGCTGGCGATGTCCTGGTAGTACCAGCGGGTGAAGTCCGGGTAGTTCAAGATGCGTTCCACGATGTCGCTGGCCAACCAGTTGGGCTCCCAGATGGAGTGGTCTGGGTACATGAAGGTGGCATCGTGGTCCCAGGAGATGAGGATAAAGCGGTCATCGGAGGGGCGGTGGTAGAGAAAATAGTCGTCGCCCTGCCCGACCCACAGCGCCCCTTCGTGGTTATCAAGCACCGCCTGGACCGCGAACCAGCGCAGCCACTGGCGCATGTCGGCCAACGCCTCCGTCTCGGCGCGGAAGGTCTCGTCGGAACTGTTATCGAGCGCGTCGGTCAGCGCGATGACGTCGGAGTAGTCGTCCGCGTCCTGGTTGTTCTTCTTCAGGTAGTAGGGACGGTAACTGTCGGGGTCGGGGCCGCGATAACTCAGGTCCGCCCCATCAAAGCCGCGATAGAGGTTGCCATAGTCGTCGTCGGGGAAGCGCGCTTCCAGAAAGTCGTTGTCCACCTGCTCGATGTCCAGGTAGTCGCCCTCTCGGTTCTCGTTGACGTAGAGCGTCACGAAGCGGGTGTCCGAGGACGGCAACCCGACGCGCTGAAATAGATCGTGGGCCATCGCCTCGCGCGCCAGTTCGTCGCTCACCAGGTTGATCCGCTCCCGGTCCTCGAACTCATGCTCGTCACGGAACTTAATGCGATAGGGGCGGGGCAAGGAAGGGCGGGAGCCCTCGCCCCGATAGCGCACGCCGACGTTGTAGAACACCTCCCCTTCATAGACGAAGGTCGCATCCAGCAGGACGTTGGAGAAGAGGTCGCGGGTGGTCAACTCGGCCCGGTTCTCCTGGGTCATAATGAGCCGGTAGATGGGCAAATCGCCGCTGGGCGGAGTGTCCTCCACCTGGTAGAGGTAACTGACGGTGATAGGCAGCCCTGTCTCGTCGGAGGTGGTGCCCGGTGCGCTCTCCGGCACGGTACGCCCGGCTCCCTCGTCGTCAGTTGCAGTGACGTAGAATTCGACGTACAGCCCATCGTCATAGGCAGGAATGACGGCGGTGTAGACCCCCCCCGCCCCCCCCTCCAGGGGGGGAGAAGAAAGGGACATCCCATCCCCCTGGGCAGGGATGATGTTGGTGTAGCCCCTCCCCGCCCCCCCCTCCAGGGGGGGAGAAGAAAGGGACATCGGTAGTGTCAGGTAGTTGGATGTACCTTCGGGGCGATAGTGCAGGGTCACGGTTGCGACGGTGCTGTTGTCGTCCACCAGCACCGTGACGGTCACCGGCTGGCTGGAGGTGGGGAAGGCGGGAGTGTGCGCCACGTCGGTGACGCATGGGGGGATGTTGTCGGTCGAATAGATGCTGTTCTGCGCGCCGGGGGTGCCCAGGCTGGTCTCGACCGGCTGGCTGGCCCCCCAGGAACAGGGGCGGTCGTTGTCGAAGGCCGGGCTGATCAGTTCCAGCGAGGGCCCGTGGCCGTCCGGCGCTTCGGGCCAGGGTGGGTGGTCGTCGTAGGTGACCTCGTCTACCAAGGTGGCCGAGGCGTCCTCAATCGCCACTCGCTCACCGCCGTTGGAGAGGCGGCCACTCTCGAAAGGCCCAAACACGCCGCTGATGCCGTAGACGGCCTCGACCGTGGCCGGGTCGTGGCCGACGACGACGTAACCGCCGGGCGGAATGGAGACGCCGCCAGGAAAGGTATACCCGATGCCGTCGCTGAACTCCCAGCCGGAGAGATCTACGGTGGTGGTGCCAGTGTTGTAGAGTTCGATGTACTCCTCACTATGGTCGTCAGAGAGGGGGTGGTATTGCAACTCGTTGATGACGACTTGGGAGCCGAACTGGGCTGTGACAATGGCCAATGACCAATGACCAATGACCAATGACAAGAAACCTATGACTACCATCAGCCATTTGGGATTTGGGATTTGGAATTTGGGATTTGAGATTTTCCCCATCGCCCACCTACACGCCCGTCAACTTGACAGCCTACAGCCAACTACCAGTATACCACAGTTAGCGCTATTCTAACAGAAAATGTACTGCTCAACCATCTACAAATGGAACACGGATCAACACGGATCACACGGATGTACACAGATAAGGACAAAAAAATCCGCGAGAATCCGTTTCATCTGTGTGTATCCGTGTGCTATTTGTGCCTGTTTTGGGAAGAGCCTGAGCAGTTACCAGAAAATAGAGAGCGCCTTTCCCCTGCCTGTATCAACTGCTGGACGGGAATGTGGCCGACGTGAGCACGGTGCAGGTTGCCGCTTGCCTTGCCTCGTTCCATTGATCGTGGTAAGATAAGGCACGCGCACATTATACTAATCTGCGTGTGCCTTCGCCACATTCTCATCCTGGACGAGTTCACCTACGGTGCCGAGGCCGACCCGGCGATGCTTTCGTCGCTCCAACACGCCTGGGACCAGCAGTTCAAGACACTGCAGATGATCATCGTCCTGTGTGGTTCCCACGTCCACGCGATGGAGACGCTGCAAACCCGCCAATCTCCGCTCTTCGGGCGTCTGACAGGTCAGTGGCACCTGCGACCTCTGGCCTTCGCCGACCTGCGCGAGTTCCTGCCCTCCGTTTCTACTTCCGCTTTTTCGCCCCCTTCCACGACGAGTTGACCTACCGGCCCGAGCGGGTTCTACCGCTCATCCGGGAGAGCTTGCGACCGTTCGTCGGACTGACAGCGTTCGAGGAACTGAGCCGCCAGTGGGCTACCGAACAGGGTCGGGCGGGCAGATTGCCGTTCGAGCCACAGGATGTGGGCAGTCATTGGAGCCGCAGGGTGCAGGTCGACGCGGTAGCGATGAACTGGCGGGAGCGGGCTATTCTGCTGGGGGAGTGCAAGTGGGGGGCGGATCGAGTGAGGCGGGACGTGATCCGCAACCTGCTCGAAGAGAAGACGCCCAGGCTCTTGCGGGATCTCGCTGATGCCATTGGTGAAGGATGGACGGTGCACTACGCCTTCTTCGCCCGTGCCGGTTTCACCGACGCGGCCTGCTCCCTCGCCCAGGACCACGGTGCGTTGCTGGTTGACCTGGATAGGCTGGACCGCGATCTGCAGACAGCGGGTGGTGTCGGGTAGTCGCCTGATCTAACTCGAACCATTCTCGCAAAGGCGGATTTGACCCGCTCTGGGCATCGGAGTATAATCTGCTAGCACGTTGAGTGATGGGGAAACTGGTAGATTGGGAATTGGGCCAATAAGAAGACAGGGAGGGCTCAGATTTCTCAGCCCAGAAACAACAACAACTCATTGATGCCTGGATGAGCCGTCACAAACTGATTCTCACGCCTGGTGAATGAATGACTGAAAAGCGCTGCGCCTTAATCATCGCCAGTTATCAATACCAAGACCCCGACCTCCGGCAACTGGTCGCCCCGGCCCAAGACGCCGAGGCCCTCGCGCGCGTCCTCCAAGATCCCGCCATTGGCGGCTTCCAGGTACAAACACTCCAGAACGAACGCTCGTACAAGGTGAACCAGGCCATCGAAGCCTTCTTTGCCGACCGCAAGCCCGATGACCTCTTGCTGCTCTACTACTCCGGTCATGGCATCAAAGATGAAGACGGACGTCTCTATTTCGCCACCACCGACACGCGCCGCAAAATGCTGCGCACCACTGCGATACCAACTACCCTCGTCAACGACGTGATGCGCTACAGCCGCTCCCGGCGACAGGTCTTGTTGCTGGACTGCTGCTACAGTGGGGCATTCGCTAAAGGGATGATAGCCAAAGCCGGCGCAGGTATAGGCACCAAGGAGCATTTCAAGGGGCGTGGGCGGGTAGTGCTGACTGCCTCCGACGCGATACAATATGCCTTTGAGGAAGACAAAGTCATTGGAGAGGGCAGCCACTCTGTCTTTACCCGCCACCTGATCCAGGGCCTCAAGACCGGCGAGGCCGACCTGGACGACAACGGATGGGTCTCCCTCGACGAACTCTACGACTATGTCTATGATCGCGTCACCGGCGAAGCCCCCCAGCAGACCCCTGGCAAGTGGGTTTTTGATCTGCGGGGGGAAATCCTCATCGCCCGGAATCCACACTGGGTCGTAAAGCCAGCCGAACTCCCCCCCGAGTTGCAACGAGCCATCGAAAGCCCCTTCGCCGGGCTGCGCGAAGGGGCGGTGAGCGAACTTGAACGGTTGCTACACAGCAGCGACGAGAGCCTGACCCTCGCTGCGCGCCAGGCCCTGGTGCATCTAACCGACGACGACAGCCGCCGCGTCTCGACCACCGCCGTCCGCGCGCTGCGTACTGTTACCACGCCGCCGACCGACAAGCCCCCTTCCGCACTCCCAACCCCCGTCATCCAGGAACAGAAAGAACCCCCTGCCCGCCGCCCCACGCCAGCAGTAACATCCCAAGCACAAGGGCAGCTACGTCGCCTCCTCAGTTCAGTACCAGCCTGGGTCTGGGCTGTGGTTGGAGTGGCTGCCGTGGGGCTGCTCATTATCTTGGGCAATTTGGCAGGCTGGGGGGCTACGGAGGAGCCAACGCTGACAACCCCCCCCACGACTGCGCCAACCCAAGAACCAACGCTTACTATCGAACCAGCCCTCGCCCTCGGCGATACCAAGACCCGCTCCGCCGACGATATGGTGATGGTCTACGTCCCAGGCGGCACCTTCCAGATGGGCAGCAGCGAGGGCGATTCAGACGCTGGCGATGACGAGTTCCCCCAACACCCCGTCACCCTGGACGGCTTTTGGATAGACCAGACCGAGGTCACCAATGCCCAATATCGGCAGTGCGTGGAGGCGAGGGAGTGTGAGGCACCGACGACGTGTCATTGGGGAGAGCCGACATATGGGGATGCGTCGAAGGATGACCATCCGGCAGTTTGTGTGGATTGGAACGGGGCGGCGGCCTACTGCGAGTGGGCCGGAGCGCGGCTGCCAACCGAGGCGGAGTGGGAGTACGCGGCGCGAGGGGAGCAAGGCTTTATCTATCCCTGGGGGAACGAGTTTGATTGCTCGCGTGGCAATTTTGATGATGAGACAGAGGTTGATAGCTACGTTGTACCGGGAGGGGAAGGGTGCGACGGATATGTGAGGACAGCGCCAGTAGGGAGCTTTCCGACTGGGAAAAGCTGGTGCAATGCACTGGATATGGCGGGCAACGTTTGGGAGTGGACGGCCAACTGGTACGGCGACTACCCCTCCGGGGCGCAGACAGATCCCACCGGCCCGGCGGATGGAGACTCCAAGGTGTTGCGCGGCGGCGGCTGGCGCTACAATTGGCGCGACGTCCGCGCGGCGTTCCGCGACGGCTACGTCCCAGACGGCCGTACCTACTACATCGGGTTTCGGTGTGCTGGTGTTGCGCCAGGACAGTGAGTTTCTGGGCTTCTG
>Ga0209121_10004405_pt1 | contig 13165 bp, 12 predicted proteins | sample Cruoilmetagenom3_FD_187292 | JGI IMG/M metagenome (GOLD analysis project Ga0209121, IMG submission 187292) | Oil polluted marine microbial communities from Coal Oil Point, Santa Barbara, California, USA - Sample 3 (SPAdes) (version 2) | ecosystem: Environmental > Aquatic > Marine > Oil seeps ... | reverse complement strand
GGAGCAGAACGGGCAAGATGTGGGCATTCTGATGCACGCGGTCCGCAGAGCCACTGGCCTTTCTCCGCCGAGACAAGCCCAGCCCCCGACGCAGTCGGGATTGACACCGGCCCGAGCGGAGGATGGCGAGAACTGTATGGCACCACTGCAGATGCAGCAACCCCAGTCCCCAGGTCAGGGCGAACCTCCTGTAAACAAGTCCAGCAAGCCCATCGAGCCGGCACCCAGATACGCGATCAGGATGAACTTCACGATCTTGCCCGCCCAGACGACCATCATATAGGTGGTTACCGGGATCCCCGACATGCCGGCGATAATGCCGGCGACATCGAAGAAAGGATTGGGGACTGCGGCCAGGAGAAAGAGCGCGAAGAGGCCATAACGGTCCATCCAACGCTCAAACCGCTCGTGTATGTCACGGTTCTCGATGATGACCTGCCCCCCTATGCCGGCAAGGTAGCCGGTCAGCTCACCGATGGTCGCGCCGGCCGCCGAGATCACCCCAACGAGGATCGGATTGAGCACCCCACCGCCCACAAAGGCTGCCATCATGGTCGGCACCGGCAGCACGATGGTAGCGTTGCCGATGATGCTGATCAGGAAGAGTCCCGCGTACCCGTACTCCTTGGCGTCCTGCAGACGGTCACGCAGAAGATAGACAACAATCGTGATGGCAACCGCCAGGATGAGTCCCGCGACTCTCAGAAGCTGTCTCTTGCCCCCCTTGGGCTCGCAGGATGCCGCATCTGCTGCTGGTTCGTCAAACACAGGTTCGTCCGCCACGGTCCCTCCCGCTGTGGTACTACTTGGTCGCTCCTCACTCCGGCCAACAGACCTAAACCATTCTACTAGAGGTATCAGATTCCGCCACAAGGGTATCCCATGCTATAATGGAATTGGTGATCCGTTACCGAGGGACGGAGCCGAAGCCGGCTCCGTCACAGTCGACGTTTGGCAATTGCAGCAGTAGGGGCTTGAGTCTGAGATGCCGAGGTGCTTTGCAGCGCTTCCTGGAGGATATACTGATGCCAGCGATCACACTATCCCGCAAATTGGGCAGTCTTGGAACCGAGATTGCACGCAGCCTTGCCGATAGCTTGGGCTATCGGATGATGTGGCGCGAGGTCATCAACGAAGCTGCCAGCCGTGCCTGCGCACCAGAAGTAGCCCTTGCCGTCATTGACGATCTAGGCCTGCTCGGCCTGCGCCCCTCCAGCAAAGCCCAACGCGCCTTCCTCGAGAGCGTACAACAGATTGTTGAACAGCTAGCCGCAGAGGGCAACGTCGTCGTTGTCGGGCGGGCCGGACAGATTATCCTGCGCGGTTATCCTGGTGTACTACACGTCCGCATCACAGCCCCCCTGGCGCTTCGTGTTGAGCGCATAGCAGCCCGGCACAGCATATCGGCGGCCGCAGCCAAAGCGCGTGTCGAGAGCAGCGATCAGTCCCGTAGCACTTACGTCCGGCGTCACTACCATGTTGATTGGGATGACCCGAAGTCATATGACCTTGTGATCAACACCGAGATTATCCCCGTCCCGGTCGCAAGGGATCTGATCACCCTGACCTGGGAACAGCGGATGCAAACACCGATGACATCCTCATCTCTGAGCTAACGCGCGACACCCCAAGAGAGGAAACACCATCTTGAGCGAACCCGACGAGACCCAACCAGCCTTCGCCCATCCATCAGAGAAAGCTTTCGCCCGGATTCTGGACTACTACGGCATCGAGTGGCAATACGAACCGGACACCTTTGTCTTGAGGCAAGACAGCCAGGGACACACGTTGGAAGCCTTCTCACCCGATTTCTATCTGCCGCAGCAGGATCTCTACATTGAGCTGACAACGCTGCGCCCCAAGTTGATCAGACACAAGAACCGTAAGATCCGGCGCATGAAAGAGCTCCATCCCGAGATCAATATCAAGCTCTTCAAACGACGCAACATCCGCGACATGATGATCAAATACGGTATTGATGAGGAAGCCCGTAAGATCATGGATCGAGAGGCCCAATGAGCAAGAAACGGACAAGTACGGACTGGTATCCACCGGAAGCCTATGGAGAACTGGCCGACGGCATTCAGAAAGTCCTCATCCCGGCAGACCGCATCAAGAGCCGCGTGCTTGCCCTGGGCCAGGCTATCTCCGAGGAGTACCGGGGACGTCACCCCTTGTTGGTCGGCGTGCTGAAAGGGGTCGTGCCCTTCATGGCAGACTTGCTCCGATCCATCACCATCCCCGTGGAGGTGGACTATATGGCGGTCGCCAGCTACAGCGCTGAGGCGCGCAACAACGGTATGGTCCGTCTGGAGAAAGATCTCAGCATGCCCATCACGGGACGCCACGTGCTCTTTGTGGAGGACATCATCGACACCGGCCTGACCCTGAACTATCTGCTGCGATCGTTGAGAACGCGCGATCCGGCCAGTCTGGAGGTCTGCGTGCTTTTCAACAAGCCACAGCGCCGGTTGATCGACATCCCCATGAAATACAAAGGGTTCGATCTGCCGGATCGGCTCGTGGTGGGGTGCGGGCTCGACTTCAGGGAGCGTTATCGCAACCTGCCCTTTGTGGGACTGCTCAAGCCCGAGGTTTTCCAGAACGACGTGGAAAGCTAGCCCATAGAGAAACCGCAGTCTGAGCAAGGGTGCTCGAACTGCGGCCTGTGTCACCAAAAAAGAAGGGGTCCCAAGTAACCTTCTTCTCCTGTTTTCACCTTTCATTCGACCTTCAATTTCTCTCTTCTCGTCTTTCGACGTCAAGAGTCTTATCCGGTCTACTTGTCTTCTCTCCGCTCCACTTCCTTGATTTCCCTTTGATGTTCTCCGGTTTTCACCAGCATCTCCGGTTCTTCATAGAAGCTTCTTCGCTTTGAGATCACCTGTGCTTTTGTGGTGTTCTGATCGCCTTTAGGCTGTTTCGCCTTATACAAAGTCAATCAGCTCACTTCTCCAGCTTCGGCTTTGGTAAAGTCAGGGTCCAATCACTCGGGACTCCCTTACCCCAAAGAGGACTGATCCCCTCGTTAAGGCAACTATAGTATACCAAAGATATATGTCTCTGTCAATACCCGATTCGAGTCTCCGAGCGTATGCCAGAATGGGGCGAATGCCCAAGAGTGGCTTCTTGCCGGACCGCCAAACTGTCTACTTCGAATATGGCCCGGCAGAGCCCTCTCCCATCCGCCTCCGCGGACGGCGCCGCCGCGGAGGCGGATGGGAGAGGGAACCGGAGGTGCTACTACTTCGAAAATAGTCCCTTATCCGCTGGGGCCGGTGTCAACCTCAACGCAGCTGAGGCCCGCGCCCCTCTGCGATAGGCTCAACACAAAGACGGGCACGGTGGGATACCGGCCCGAGCAGAACGGGTCCTGTATTTTCATACTTGCGTGGTGTGCTGATGCATATGACGTCTACTTCGAGATTAGCCCACTGCGATGCGTTCTGCGGGACCAAAGCCTTTCCGCAGGCTTTGGTCCCTTCCGCGCGCTGCATTTTCGTTCTCCGTGGTGTGCGCGCGCACTCGCGTGAACGAACGTGTCCTCGATTCTGAAACTCGTTCTTCGAATTCGGAGAGCGCCCGGTTTGACTGTATCAAATCCGCCGCTAGACTGCAAGTCACCCGATACATACCTGCACGCGGCAGCCGGGAGGGTTCACGATGAGCGCGAAGGTTCTGATCTATGGTGCCGGCCCGCTTGGCACTCTCTTTGCGGCCTGGCTTCAACAGGGCGGCAATAACGTGTCGTTTCTGGCTCGAGGCAGGCGTTTAGCCGATCTCAAAGAGCATGGGGTTGTGCTCCGCGATACCCTCTCCCACGTTGAGACAACGGCCCACGTGGACCTCGTAGAACGGCTCGCGCCCGAGGACTCTTACGATTTGGTGCTGGTCATCATGCGCAAGAACAACGCTCTCGACATCCTGCCAATCCTTGCCGCAAACACACAGACACCCAACGTTCTCTTCCTCACAAACAACGCGGCCGGGCCGGACGCCCTGGTTGAGGCTCTGGGAGCATCTCGCGTGCTGATCGGGTTCCCAAACTCAGCAGGTTATCGAGAAGGTCACGTTGTCTATTGCTTGACCGGCACCGAAGAGGACCCCGCCAAAATCCCGTTCGGCGAGATCGACCGGAGGATCACGACCCGCACACTGTATGTCGCACGCATCTTAGAGAGCGCCCCGGGATTCGATACGGAAGTACGTACCGATATGGATGCCTGGCTCAAGTACCACGTTGCGCTTCTCATGCCTTCGCTGGCGCCGGCCCTCTATATGTGCGGCACAGACAACTACCGGATGGCGCGCACCCGGGATGCCGTTGTCCTCGCCGTCAGGGCGATCCGAGAGGGATTCCGCGCCCTGCAGGCCCTGGGCTATCCTATCGCACCCAAGCGGTTCCGGCCTCTTATGTGGGTACCGGAACCCATCCTTGTGCCCTTTGTCCAGAAGCTGATGGCTGATCCTAAGATGGAGACGGCCATGGTCAAGCACGCCGAATCAGCCCGTGACGAGATGAAACACCTGGCCGATGAATTCCTGGTCTTGGCCGCGCAGACCCACGTGCCCATTCCAACCATCAAGCACCTCTACCGTCACCTCGACCCCGACGCGCCACTCATGCCCGAGGGCAGTGCAGAGATCTCTATGAACTGGCGAGGTCTCTGCCTTGGGGTATCCGTGATAGCCGGCCTGATATTGGGAACCATCGGAACGCTGATGCTGCTCCGAGGTCGCCAGAGTGATATCTGACGTCAAAACTTGGCCTCACCAAGAGACCTTACGCGAAACTGCAAGAGACGCAAAGGACAGGAGATGATGGGAAGGGTAGCAGATGCGCTTAGGCTCCGTGCCCCTAGCCCCTGGTGCCCTATTGACCTATCCCCCCGTCTTTCCTGGCGCGCCTTGCGGCTTGGCGTGAGACAACGCTCCTGTAGAATGACACAACACTGGAACAAACGTTCAGACAGCGAGGACTACCCGTGAACATCCCCCTGAAGCGCTATTGGGATCTGCTGGCAAGGCACATCACACCCCAGAAGGGACCGTTTGCCCTGCTCGCACTCCTCCTGCTCAGCAGCATCGGGCTCCAGGTCGTCACGCCTCAGATCATGCGTCGCTTCATCGATGCTGCGCAGATCGGCGCCGAGATGCGCGTGTTGGCGAACGCCGCGATCATCTTCATTGGCCTGGCGATCTTCCAACAGCTCCTGGCGATTGGCGCCTCCTACTTTGGGGAAAACGTGGCCTGGACGGCGACAAACGCCCTGCGCGCTGAGCTGGCCCGCCACTGTGTGAAGCTGGATATGAGCTTCCACAATAACACCAGCCCCGGCGAGCTCATTGAACGTATCGACGGTGACGTGGGCGAGCTCTCCAACTTTTTCTCACAGCTTGTGCTTCGCGTGGTCGGCAATCTCATTCTGCTTGTAGGTATCGTCGTAGCCCTCTTTCTTGAGGACGTGCGGCTGGGTATCGCCATTGCCATCTTTGCCGCTGTGGCCCTGGTCGCACTCAACAAGGTGCGTGGACTCGCTGTACCGCACCAGAAAGCCTTCCGCGAGTCCCTGGCGGAGCTCTTCGGGTTCCTGGAAGAACGTCTGGCCGGCACGGAGGACATCAGGTCCTCCGGCGCTGTGGACTTCGTGCTGCAGGGCCTTTACAGGCTCCAGTATAGGGTCTTCACCCACTGGATGCGAACTTCGCGCAAGTTTCTCATTGTGCGCACAGTGGGCGGCGGTCTGATGATGGTCGGGAACACACTGGCGCTTGTCGCCGGGTTCTATCTCTTCCGCGCCGATCTGATCACCATCGGCACAGCCTATCTCATCGTTCACTATATCAACCTGTTGGGGCGCCCCATCCGCGAGCTGACCCAACAGGCCGAAAGCATCCAAAACGTGGGCGCCGCGACCGAGCGTCTGGCCGAGCTGCGGGGGATTGAGAGCAAGCTGCACGATGGTCCCGGCGCAACACTCCCGGATGGACCCCTGGACCTGCACTTCGACGGTGTCGACTTCTCCTATGTGGAGGAGGAACCGGTCCTCCAGGACATCACCTTCAAGCTCGAACCGGGCACCGTGTTGGGGCTGCTCGGCCGCACCGGCAGCGGCAAGACCACCCTCGCCCGGTTGGTCTTCCGGCTCTATGATCCGAAGGACGGCGCCGTTCGGTTAGGTGGCGTTGACATACGTGGTCCAGGACTCCAACACCTACGCCGGCGCGTAGCACTGGTGACACAGGACGTGCAGCTCTTCCAGGCAACCGTGCGCGACAATCTGACCTTCTTCGACCGCACCGTCTCCGATGACCGCATCCAGACGGTCATCGAGCAGCTGGAGCTGTCCGAGTGGTATGCATCCCTGACAGATGATCTGGACACCAGGCTGGAGACCGGCGGTCGAGGGCTCTCGGCCGGCGAGGCACAGCTCCTCGCGTTCACCCGCGTCTTCCTGCGCGACCCGGGTCTGGTCATTCTGGACGAGGCATCGTCGCGTCTTGACCCAGCCACAGAGCAGCTCATCGAGCGCGCCGTGGGGAAATTGCTGCAAGACCGCACAGCCATCATCATCGCACATCATCTCGGCACCGTACAACGCGCCGACGATATTATGATTCTCAAAGATGGACATACTGTCGAATATGGTAATCGCATGGCGCTGGCAGCGGATCCTGATTCCCGCTTTGCCCAGTTGCTGCGGACAGGGATGGAGGAAGTCCTGGTATGAGTGACACCACGGTGCCAAACGGGGACGTTCACACGCTGCCGACCTGGCGCGTGATCCTGGATATGATCCGCTATCGATGGAAGCTCTGGCTGCTGAATCTGGGCGCCATGCTGATCCTAATAGTATTTTGGCAGATTCCCGGATTTGTCATGGCCGAGTTCTTCGATCTGCTCTCAGGTGATGCCACAACAGACTGGAACGTATGGACACTGGTGGGCTTTCTTGCAGCGTGCGAACTTGGCCGTATCCTGGGTATCTTTGGACTGATCAACACCAACGTCCCCTTCTTCATGAATACGATGACGCTGCTGCGCAAGAACATGCTCACGCACATTCTCAAGCGGCCCGGGGCTTCGGCGCTCCCCGACTCTCCCGGTGAAGCCATCAGCCGTTTCCGCGGCGACGTTTTTGAGATATCGCTCTTTGCTCTGTGGATCAATGACATCCTGGGGATGCTCGTCTTCGGCGTTGTGGCCGTCTTCGCGATGGTCACTATCGATGCTCGCATCGCGCTCTTGTCGATGATCCCCTTCATCCTGGTGGGCATCATGGCGAACAGTGCCACGCAACGCATCGAGAGATACCGGCGAGCATCACGCAAGGTCTCAGGCATTGTGACAGGCTTTATCGGCGAGTTCTTCGGCGCCATCCAGGCCGTCAAGGTCGCGACAGCCGAAGAAAGCGTACTCCAACACTTCGACGAGATCAACGATGAGCGACGTAGGCTGGTCATCAAGGACCGACTCTTCCACGCCATCTTGCGCTCGCTCTTCCGCAACGCCGCAAACCTGGGCACGGGTATCGTCCTGATCCTGGCGGGACAGTCGATGAGTGAAGGCACCTTCACGGTCGGTGATTTTTCCCTCTTCGTCTTCCTGCTGGGCGGGGTCAGCGAATTGACCACCTTCTCTGGTCTGCTTATGGCGCGCTACAAGCAGATCGGTGTTTCCGTGGAGCGCATGGGACGGTTGATGGAGGGAGCCCCTCCCGAGGCGCTGACGGCGTTCAGCCCCGTCTATATGGATGGCAACTTCCCCGAAGTCGTCTATCCGGACAAGCAACCGGGTGATCACCTTGAGATGCTCGAGGCTGTTGGGCTGACCTATCACTATCCGGAGACTGCCAATGGTATCGAAGATGTCGATCTGCAGCTCAAGCCGGGCACGCTCACAGTCGTGACAGGGCGCATCGGCTCGGGCAAGACCACGCTGCTGCGAGTGCTCCTGGGACTCCTCTCGAAGGACTCCGGGGAGATTCGCTGGAACGGCAAGGTTGTGCAAAGCCCTGCCGACTGGTTCACGCCACCGCGCTGCGCCTACACGGCGCAGGTGCCCCGCCTCTTCAGCGACCCGCTGCGTGACAACATCCTGATGGGCCTTGACAAGGACAACGTTGCTGTTCTATTGGCCGTCCGCATGGCCGTGATGGAGTACGATCTGCAGGAGTTCGAGGAAGGACTGGAGACCAAGGTGGGACCCAAAGGCGTGAAGCTCTCCGGTGGGCAGATCCAGCGCACGGCCGCAGCACGAATGTTTGCTCGCGAGCCCGAGCTTCTTGTCTTTGACGATCTCTCCAGCGCCCTCGATGTGGAGACCGAACGCACCCTCTGGGAGCGCATCTTCGAGCGCCCGGATGTTACGTGCCTCGCCGTCTCACACCGCAGGGTCGCCCTCCGGCGGGCCGATCACATCATCGTGCTCAAGGACGGTCGCGTGGAAGCGCAGGGCGGTCTGGACGAGCTTCTGGAAGCCTGTGAGGAGATGCAGCGGCTGTGGCACGGGGATCTTGGGGACACACCCGCTATGCCTCCTTCTATAGCTCAATCTGAAAAAGCCGAAACATAACTAGAGAATAGACCGCATGTTCGCTTGCGCACATCATGCACGGATAGAAATGCGGGACTACTCCGCTCGAGCCGGTGTCTCACCGCGCCCGTCTTTGTGTCGAGCGCTCCGCAGAGGGGCACGGGCCTCAACGCGTTGAGGTTGACGCCGGCCCAAACAGGCAGTGAGCCATTTCAGAATGGCGCGCATAGAGTGTGGTTCAGCAAGGCCAAGCTACGATCTGGCAGCAATCAATGGCACTACACTTGAGTCTGCCACCGGCGTCTCTGCGTTTCCCGCCGCACCCGTGCGACGACGAGAGCACAGTCGAATGTGGCCCAAGCTTGCCAGGTAGCCGTATCTACCGGGAGGGTGAAAATGCGATCAGATGCACGCGATAGTCACGGGAGTTCAGACCCAGGGCGGTTGGGGTGGTTGGTGCCGGCATCACTGGTATTCATCGGGGTGATATTTGGCAGTCGCTACATCAAATTCCCGGTCGCGTTGTTGGCTCAGGGCGTAGTCGCGATGCCCACGCCGCTGTGGCTCAGCCGGCGGCTGCACTGGTTGTGGCTTGGTTTTTTCTTGTTATACCCAATCGATCTACTCTTCACCTCCTTGACGGTTTACGTGGTGCTTTCTGCGGTAGGTCTGGTTCTCGGGATCGCAACCATAGCCCTCGCACGTCCGCGCAAGCTCAGTCTCGCGCTTCTGCTCTTGGGACTTCTGGCCATCGCGGCGCTGCCCTTGGTCCATAGATACCGACCTGCGGTTACCGTTGATTCTGGCGGGGCGCAAATCCACGTACCCACGCAACCCGGACGCATCGCCGGGGTAGTGAAGTTCGCGCAAGCCGGCGCTGAAGTGCGCCAGTGTGAGTACAAGCTTCTTGGATGGAGCAAGGAGAGCGCGCTCTACGGCGAGGAGACCTGTGGCAGGAGCCATCGTACCTGGATCTACTGGCCAATGTCAGACCGGCGTCTGCAAACCGTCACTGTTGTCCCCACGGACCTCCTCCAGCAGAGCGTCTCGCGCGAGGATCTGCGCGCTGAAGGCGTACGTGCCACGATACCGCACGATGAGACGCTTCGGATTACCGTTCGGGAATCGGGCCTGGCCTCCCCTGAGAATAGCTCTCAGACAAGTGGTTGGTATGCCTTTGTCGCTCGCCACGTCTACGGCCCTGAGGATGTTGTGGTCATCATGCGATAGAGTCTCATGGTACACTCCACACTTGCGACGACCACAATTGCGGGTATCCTGTGAGTCCAGCCACCCTGAGAGGCGATTCGTTGCGCCTCCAGTGAGGAACCGCACCTCTGCCATCATATCGACGCGTGATGCGCAGCAGAAACAATAAAGGCTACACCAGAAACAAGGAGCAGCATGACCTCAAAGATCACACCACATCACCTCGCGTGCGAGGCTATGGACAACCCGCTCGGGCTGACGAGTGCCCGTCCACGCCTGGCGTGGACCGTCGAGTCCGATGAGTGAGGACAGGGCCACCCCCTACACTGGCTTGGAGAGTGGCGTCGTCGCGACGGAGGTAGAGGGCATGCAGTTCGTTCACTATGAGGAGGGCGTTGCCCTATTTGAGCTCACATCCGGCACGCTCCATTTTGTGGCAAGCTGCTTGAAATGATCGGCGTGGCCTCTCACGGCATCGGCACCGCACGGGCCTTTGAGAGCAGTGGGGAGGTGGGGGCGTTTTCGGGCCTGGGTATGGGACTCAACGGCATCCTCACTCCGATCCTCATCCCCATCCTGGCAAAGCTGTTAGGCAAGATCTAGGCGGAGCAGACTATGACACTTCAGATCGGGCTTCTGCTGGGTATCATTTTGGCTGCGGTCGTGCTCTTCTCGCTGGAGCGGTTCCGGGCGGATGTGATCGCCCTGGGTATCCTCCTGGCCCTCAACCTCACCGGCCTGCTGTCACCGTCGCAGACCTTCGCCGGCTTCGGAAGCGACACGGTTGTGATGATCTTTGGCCTGCTGGTGCTGACGGCATCGATGATCCGCACCGGCGTCATCGATTACGCCGGTCGCAAACTACTGCGCGCAGCGGGAGACCGTCCCGAAGGACTCCTGCCCACCATCATGGTCATCGTCGCGGCACTCAGCGGCTTCATCAGCAACACCGCCACCACCGCCCTCTTTCTGCCCATTATCCTCGAACTCAGCCGGCGCGCGGGAACACCGCGGTCACGGCTGCTCATGCCCGTGGCCTTCTCCGCGATCCTGGCAAGCTCCATCAGTCTGGTGGCCTCCTCGACCAACGTGCTCATCAGCGGATTGATGAGCGAGGTCGGGATGGAGCCTCTGGGTATGTTTGAGCTGGCCCGCGTGGGACTGCCCATCGCCCTGTTTGGCCTCCTGTATATGGTAACCATCGGCAACCGGCTGATCCCGGTCCGCGAACAGGAGACCGATGAAGAACCCTTCGGGATTCATCCTTACGTAGCTGAAGTTATCGTCCTGCCGGACTCTTATCTTGTCGGAAAGACACTTCGGGCGGCCGCGCTGGGCCGGGACCTGGATCTGACCATCATCCGGATCGTGCGCAGCCACAACCGGTATTTGGTCCCCAGCGCAGACCTGCAGCTCCAGGAAGGCGATGAGCTGCTCGTCAAGGGCGAACGCAGCGACATCCTGAGCATCAAGGACACCACGGGACTTGCTTTCAAGGCCGAAGTGCAGCTATCTGATCCGCGCCTCCAGGACGGCGAAACGCGGCTCGCGGAAGTCCTCCTCCTCCCCCGCTCGTCGCTCACGGGGAGATCGCTCAGGACGCTGCAGTTTCGTCAGAGATACGAGTTGCAGGTGTTGGGTATCAACCGGCGGGGCAGGGAGATGTTCAGCAAGCTGAGTCGCATCCGCCTGCAGCCAGGCGACCAGCTCCTTCTACAGGGACCACGCAGCAACATCCGAGCCCTGGACCCGGACGACTTCCATATCATCGGTGAGGTCCATCATACGCAGCTCAACCGCAAACGCGCACCGATCAGCATCGCCGTTTTTGTCATCGCCCTGATGCTGGCGGCCCTCAAGCTGGTCAGCCTCCCCATCGCCGTGACGCTGGGAACGCTCGCTGTCTTCCTGACGCGCTGTATCACGCCCGACGAGGCCTATAGGCGGGTGGAGTGGCAGGCTCTGATCGTCATCGGATGCATGCTTGGGCTTGGGGCGGCGATGCAGTCCACCGGCACAGCCGACTACCTGGCGCAGCAGGTCGTGCGACTTCTCGACGCCGGCAACCCTACAGTCCTGCTGAGTCTCTTCTTCTTCATCACCATGCTGCTCACGCAGCCCATGTCCAACCAGGCGGCGGCTGTGCTCATCCTGCCCATTGCCGTTCAGACCGCGATGCAGCTGGGCCTCAACCCGCGGACCTTCGCCATTATGATCGCGGTCAGCGCCAGTTGCTCGTTCATCACACCCCTGGAGCCGGCTTGTCTCATCGTCTACGGGCCGGGGCACTACAGGTTCACCGACTTCACCAAGGTCGGCCTCCTCCTTACGTTGATCATCTATCTTATCAGCATCGTGCTTGTCCCATACTTCTGGCCCTTGTATACTTAAGGCAGCAGCCACCCGGCACGGAGATGCCCTTGTTCGCCCGAATTTCCCCTGGAATGATCTGACCGGCGCGGACCGGGACCACCTTTTGTACTGATAACCACACGGAGAAATAATGGCAGCAATCCAACTCGAGAACGTGACGAAGCTATACCGGGCAAATCTCAGCCTGGACAAGCTTTTCAGCAGGCGCCGGCTGTTACCTGGAGATACCTCGACGGACGACGGCGATCAAGCGGAGACGCAGACAGATGATGTCCTCGCCCTTGACGCCCTCGACCTGGCTGTCGCCGACGGAGAGACCATGGTCGTCGTCGGACCCTCGGGGTGCGGCAAGAGCACGCTCCTGCGCGTCGTCGCCGGTCTCGCCGACTACGAGGGCCGCGTCCTGTACGATGGGCGGGATATGCGGGAGGTCCCCGTCAAAGAGCGCCACATCGGCATGGTCTTTCAGAGCTATGCGCTGTACCCCCACTTCTACGGCCAGGGCAACCTGAAGTTCTACTTCCAGATCAACAAGGCCCCGGACGCGGAAGCTGAGGAGCGCATCCGTGTCACCTCCGAGATGATGGGCTTCGGCTTCCGGGAGCTCTTGCGCCGGAAGCCGGGCACGCTCTCCGGTGGGCAGCAACAGCGTCTGGCCATCGCACGGGCGCTGGTTCGGCAGCCCGAGCTCTTTCTCTTCGACGAACCCCTCTCCAATCTGGACGCGAAGCTACGCAGTAGCACCCGGGTCGAGATCAAGCGCCTGCTGCACCGGTTCCGCATCACCGCGATGTATGTAACCCACGATCAGGTCGAGGCTATGGCATTGGGTGACCGCGTCGCCGTTATGCGCGATGGCCGCATCGAACAAGTCGGCATCTTTCGCGACATCCTGACCGACCCCGATAACGCCTTCGTCGCCGGCTTCTTGGGGTTGCCGCCGATGAACCTGATAAACGGCGTGATCTCCGACAGCCAATTGCACCTGGGAAGCACAGATCGGTTTCGCCTGCCCCAAGCACTTGCGCCCCACGTCAAGAATGACCA
>Ga0209121_10004404_pt1 | contig 13167 bp, 10 predicted proteins | sample Cruoilmetagenom3_FD_187292 | JGI IMG/M metagenome (GOLD analysis project Ga0209121, IMG submission 187292) | Oil polluted marine microbial communities from Coal Oil Point, Santa Barbara, California, USA - Sample 3 (SPAdes) (version 2) | ecosystem: Environmental > Aquatic > Marine > Oil seeps ... | reverse complement strand
GGATTCTCACGGATTTTTTATCTTTATCTGTGTACATCCGTGTGATCCGTGTTGATCCGTGTCCCATTTATGGCTGGTTGAGCAGTTACGTCATTTGTTCATTTGTCATTTGTCATTTGTCATTTGTCATTTGTCATTCCCCCGGTGGGCTGCCGTTGACATGTTGGCTAACGTTGGCTATAATTAGCCTGTTCTGCGCGAAGTAATGGGCTGGACGCACGAGGAATTGGAAGCGGTGCGGGGACGCACGTGGGATGAGGTGTCAGATGGACCTACTCAAAACGGCTGACGTAGTCATTATCGGTGGTGGCGTGATGGGCGCCAGCACCGCCTACCACCTGGCGCTCAAGGGCTGCCGGAACGTATTGCTGCTGGAACGAGAACCCTTCTTTGGCATGCAGGCCACCGGCAAGTGCGCTGGCGGCATCCGCTACCAGTTTGGCACCGAGATCAACGTTCGCCTCTCCCTCCTCAGCCTGCCGATGCTGGACCGCTTCGAGGAAGAGTTGGACCAGCCGATTGACCTGCGCTATTGCGGCTACCTCTTCCTGCTGACCAACGAAGAAGACGTGACCGTCTTCCGCCAGAACGTGGAGATGCAGCACCGGCTGGGCGTGCAGACGCAGTGGCTGGAGCCGGCGCAGATCGCCAAGATAGCGCCGCTGATCAACCTGGAGGGCGTCCTGGCTGGGACTTTCCACGCCGGCGACGGCCTGGCGGATCCCAACAGCGTCGTCCAGGGGTACGTCTCCGGGGCGCGGAGGCTGGGGGCGAAACTGCTGACCGACGTGGAGGTGACCGGCATCCGCGTCGAGGGAGGACAGGTGCGCGGCGTCGTCACCGACCAGGGGGAGGTAGCGACGCCAGCCGTTGTCAACGCAGCCGGCCCGTGGGCAGGAGTGGTCGGCAAAATGGCCGGCGTGGACATCCCTATTGTGGCCGTGCGTCGTCAAATCGTCGTCACCGGCCCCATACCGGAGATACCACCTGACTTCCCCTTCACTATTGACTTCGCCCCATCCCTGTACTTCCACCGCGAGGGGCAGGGCATCCTGACCGGCATGTCGAACCACGATGAGCCGGTGAGCTTTGACCAGTCGGTGGACGGTGAGTGGGAGTTGGTGCACCTGGAGACGGCTATGCAGCGCCTGCCCATCCTGGAGCGAGCGAGGCTCGCCAGTCGCTGGGCCGGGCTATACGAAAACTCCCCGGACTCGCACCCCATCCTGGGCCACATTCCCGAGGTGGGGGGGTTCTACTGCATCGGCGGCTTCAGCGGCCATGGGTTCCAGCACGGCCCCGCCTGTGGTCTACTGCTGGCGGAGGAGATTTTGGACGGGGCGGCTCACACGCTAGACATCACGTCGTTGCACTTTGACCGCTTCGAGAGGGGGGAGATGATCCTCGAGTACAACGTTGTGTAGAATGTTCTGGCGATGATAACGGCTAATACCGTCCAATACCGTCTGGGTATTGACAGGGTAGGCGAAGTGTAGTATACTTTAGATGTATCAGAGATATATCTCAAAAAGTTGGCGAGGAGTGCCTGTGCAACTAAGTGAGAAAGCCTATCAGCTTATCAAAGAAAAGATCGTCACTTTGGAACTTGCGCCCTCTGCGCTGATTGACGCACGGGCCCTGATGGAGGAGCTGGGGTTGGGGCGCACACCGATTCGCGAGGCGCTGCAACAGCTTGCTTGCGAAGGCCTGGTGAATATCGTCCCTCGACGGGGGATGTTCGTGATTGACATCAGCATCACCGATCTACAAAGAATCTCCGAAGTGCGAATGTTCCTGGAGGGTTTCTGTGCCCGACTGGCGGCCCAGCGGGTGACGGCAGACCAAATTGCTCAGATGGAAACAGCACTCCAGGACCTGGAGGGAGTGCCGAGCGGGGATGTCAAGGCTCTGATGGTTATTGACGAACGTTTCCACAAACTGCTGTACCAGGCTGCAAGCAATGAATTCCTGGCCGATATTTTGAACCGCCTCTACGTTTTGAGTTTACGTCTCTGGCATCTCTCCCTGAACCGCCTCGGTGACGTGCGGGAAGCGATAGAGCAGCACAGGGGAGTCGCTAAAGCGCTGAAAACGAGGGATGGGGCGCGGGCTGAAGCACTCGTCCAGCAGCACATCGCCGAATTTCAACAGAGGATTAGAGCCGTGTTGTAGGCATTTACGTGACAAGGAGGATCGGCACCATCTATGGAGACGGTACTCAAAGGAACGGGCAAGAAAGTCATCGTCGGCGGTGATCGGCCGACGGTCATCATCGGCGAGCGGATCAATCCCACCGGCAAGAAGAAACTGGCCGCCGCGCTGGTAGCCGGTGACCTGGAGATCGTCCGCCGGGAAGCGCTGGCACAGGTGGAGGCCGGAGCCGCCGTGCTGGACGTCAACGTTGGCGCAGCGGGCGTGGACGAGGTGGAACTGCTGCCCAAAGCCGTCAGAATGGTGATGGAGACGGTGAACGTGCCCGTCTGCATTGACACCCCCGATGCCAAAGCGTTGGCGGCGGCGCTGGCTGTGCACAAGGAACTGGCCCCCGCAGGCAAGCCGCTCATCAACTCGGTCAACGGCGAGGAAGCCAGCCTGGCGCGCGTGTTGCCTCTGGTGGCGGAGTATGGCGCGGCCGTCATCGGTCTGTGCATGGACGATGAGGGCATCCCTCCCACGCCGGAGCGGCGGCTGGCGGTGGCCGAGAAGATCGTCGAGCGGGCCGAGGCGATGGGCATCCCTCGTGAGAACGTGGTCATTGACTGCCTGGCGCTGACCATGGGAGCCGACTCGAAAGCTGGATGGACGACGTTAGAGACCATGCGCATGGTCAGGGAAGAACTGGGGGCCAACATGGCGTTGGGAGCCAGCAACATTTCGTTTGGGCTGCCAGAGCGAGAGGTGATCAACGGAGCCTTCGTAGCCATGGCCATTGCTGCTGGCGTGACCTGTCCCATCGTGGATGCAGCCAAGGTGCGACCTTACATCCTGGCTGCTGACCTGGCCCTGGGCCGCGATGACTACGCCATGCGCTACATCAGGGCCTTCCGCCAGCGGGGAAAGAGGTAGCGATCCGCGCAGGGCGCATATAGAACCTGGGCGAGCATCGCGGGTCAAGATCGCGGGGCCTGGTTGAAAGAATACCCCCGATCTGCCTTTCCCCCGTTTGCAGGTGCGCCCGCCTCAAACTTCTGACTTGTATTGTATCCCACTCGCCTGCCGGGCGTGTGCAGCGGAAGCCCGGGGGGCGTGGGAACATCTCTCCACTTCATTACCCCCACCGCTTGCGCGTAATCATCGCGCAAGTTCCTGCCTATAGGGACTTGACAAACCAGGCAAGATGTAGTATAATTCAGATGTATTGAGAATATATCACCAATATGTCAAAACCTTCCTGATGGCCAAATTCCTCGAGTTGTAGCATTTGACAAGAAATGCCTGTGCAAGTCAGCGAGAAAGTATACCATCTGAGTAAAAAGATTAAAGCCGTGAAACGTCAGGGCAGTGCCCGGCAAGCGCCGGAGATTGCCCTTTTGCATCTCTGAAAAAAGCATAGATTAAAGGGCAAAGGTGTCCCCGTTTTTGGGGCTGAAAAGGGGAAGGCCGGTGCGAGTCCGGCGCTGTCCCGCAACTGTGAGTTAGTCAAGTAGTCAGGTGGTCAGGTAGTCTGGTGTGAGAATCATAGACGCTCAGACCAAGCGACTAACAGAGCAACGTGACTAATATGACTAGCAAGCCAGATCGCCTACCTTTGCCTTGATCGGATACCTTCCGAGGAGAGAGGGCAGATCGCATTATGCGACTGCCCTTTTTTGGCAGAATCGGATGAAAAGGAGGTGATTATCGCGTACGACTGTTTCCGACTGTTCCATCAGGAAGTCCGTTCTTTCACATATAAACGCTACACGTAAGGAGAGAAGGAGGATAAAATGAGTAGGGCAATTCGTGTCGAAAAGCTTCTGTCTCTGATGGTAGTCGTAGGGCTCGTTTTCGCCGTCGCTGGCTGTGCGCCCGCCACGCCGGAGGCCACTGAGCCGGCCGTTGAGGCGACCAAGGTACTCAAGGTGGGCGTGTTGAGCCCGTTTAGTGGGCCGGCTGCTCGCACTGGCGAGGAGATCAAAGGGGCCGTCGAGATGGCCTTCGAGGCGATCAATTACCAGATCGGCGAGTATAAGATCGAGTTTGTGTGGATCGACTCGCAGTCGGACCCCGCCAAGGCCGCTCAAGCGTATGAGCAGGCAGTCGTCCAGGACGGCATCCAGGCCGCCATTCTGGACTGGCACAGTTCGGTGGCGGTGTCCTGCATGGACATCGCGGCCAAGCACCACATCCCACACTTCTTCGGCTTCGCGGCTACCGAGGTGGTGAATGAGAAGTACGAATCCGACCCGGAGAAGTACAGTTACTGGATGGGCAAGACCTGGCCCAGTGCGTACAAGCTGAGCGTCGCTTACGTAACCACGCTGGAAGATGCCATCACGGCTGGCACGTGGGCACCCGAAAAGAAGACTGCCTTCATCTGGGGCGAGGACACCGACTGGGGCCGCAGCTTCGGCGGTGCGGTCAAAAAGGACTTTGAGGAAGCTGGCTGGGAGATCGTGGGGGAAGACTACTTTCCCCTCGAGCAGACCGAGTTCTACCCGCTGTTGAACAAGATCAAGGGCTTGAACCCGGCCGTGATTGCAGGCACCAGCACTACACTGCCATCGGTTACGGCATTCATCAAGCAGGCGGACGAGGTAGGAGTGGAAAGCCTGATCATTGCCGACGGTCTGGGTTGGGTGGGCGAGTGGTACGAGATTACAGGTGACTCGGCCAACTATGTGATAGACCAGCTCCCGCAGTTTGCGTCAGCGGAGGCCAAACAGTGGGCTAAAGATTTCGAGGAGAAGTACAGCATTCAGCCTGGTCCTTCGGCTGCCGGGCAGTCCTTCGACATGGCCAACTTCTTCATCAAGTTAGCCCAGAGGACGCTCGAGAAGCACGGTGAACTGACGAGCGAGACGCTGTACGAGGTGGGGCAGAGTGAACTGTGGACCGGCAAATTGGTCTACACGGATGGGATGATGCACACCCGCTATGAGTACAATGAGACGTCCATCCCCGACCCGGTCGTTGGCAAGGGCTACTTCATCTTCCCGGTCCTGCAGTACATGGACGGGGAGCAGATCATCGTCTGGCCCGAAGATTGGGCCACGGGGAAACTGGTGGGCAAGGGAGCCGAGGCCATCCGCATTGAGCCTGAGCCTGTCGAGGCGACCAGGGAGCTCAAGCTGGGCATTCTGGGGCCATTCAGTGGGCCGAGTGCCCGCACGGGCGAGGAGTTCAAGGCTTCGGCGATGATGGCCTTCGACGCCATCAACTGGCAGATTGGCGATTACAAGATCGAACCCGTCTGGATCGACTCCCAGTCCGACCCTGCCAAGGCCGCTCAAGCCTACGAGCAGGCAATCGTCCAGGACGGCATCCAGGCTGCCATCATCAACTGGCACAGCTCGGTGTCGGTGTCGTGTATGGATATAGCCGCCAAGTACAAAATGCCCCACTTTTGCCCCTTTGGCGCCACCGAAGTGGTCAATGAAAAGTGGCTTTCCGATCCAGGCAAGTACTTCTATTGGGTCTGCAAGTGGTGGCCCTCTCCTGGGAAGTTGAGTATCGCCTATGTGGAGGCCCTTGAGGACGCTATTGCCCGCGGCATCCTGACGCCCGAAGAGAAAACCGTGGCTATCTACGGCGAGGACACTGATTGGGGCCGCAGTTTCGGCAATGCCATCAAGGGACAGTTCGAGGACACTGGCTGGGAGATCGTCGCTGAGGAGTATTCCCCTATCGAACAGACCGAGTTCTATCCTTTGCTGAACAAGTTCAAGAATCTGAACCCGACTGTGGTCGCTGGCACCACCACCTCGCCACCCTTCATCTCTGCCTTCATCAAGCAGGCAGACGAAGTGGGACTCGAAAGCCTCATCATTGCCGATGGTCTCGGCTGGGTGGGCGAATGGTACGATCTGACTGGCGAATCCTCCAACCACGTGCTGGATCAGATCCCCGGCTGGACCACTGAGGAGGCCAAAGCCTTCGCCGAGGAGTTCAGGGAAGGGTATGATCTCGAGCCCAGCCCCTCAGCAGCTGGATTGTCATACGACTGCGCCAATATGTTCATCCAGGTCGCTGAACAGGTTTACGAGGAAACGGGTGAACTGAACAAAGAGACCCTCGCCGAATTTGCCCGGGATAAGCTGCAGACGGGCGAGTGGAGCTATACCGACGGCATCGTGATGGAGGAGTACAAGTTCACGCCGGAGACCATCCCCGATCCCATCGTGGGCAAGGGCTACTATGTCTTCCCGGTACTCCAGTACTTCGACGGCGTTGGCAAGGTCGTTTTCCCGATCGAATGGGCGGAGCAGGATCTGCAGCCCATGCCGTAACAATCGTGTAAAGGAAGGGTGGCTGAGTTCTCGCCACCCTTCCCTCTGCCTCCTTCTCTTTTGGGAAAGGAACGCACAAATCGTAAGAGCAGGTGGGGCTTATGGTCATCCTTGAAACGCAAGAACTTGTCAAAAACTTCGGTGGTCTCACAGCGGTCAACTGCGTCTCGTTGCACGTGGACGAGGGGGAGATCTTCGGATTGATCGGCCCCAACGGCGCGGGCAAGACTACCACCATTAACTGCATTACAGGCACCTACCCTCCCAGCAGGGGGCACGTCCACTTCCTCGGCGAAGACACGACGGCCCAACGAGCCGACGTCATGTGTCACAAGGGAATGGCAAGGACGTTCCAAATCTGCCAACCCTTTCCTCAACTGACAGCGCTGGAGAACGTGCTCGCCGGAGTCATCTTTGGCTCTACGCACAAGCATACCAAAGCCCCGGCAGAGGTCGCGGCAGAGACACTGGACTTCGTCGAGTTCTCCATGCCCAAAGACACGCGTGCCGACCAACTGAACACCGTGCAACTCAAACGGATCGATCTGGCCCGGGCGCTGGCGTGCCGGCCGAAGTTGTTGCTGCTTGATGAACTGGCAGCCGGGCTGACCACGGGTGAGCTGGGCGATCTGATGGATATCATCCGCAAGATCCGGGACAGTGGCATCTCGATCCTCATGGTCGAGCACATTATGCGCGTCATTATGGGTCTTTGTGACAGGATCGCAGTGCTTCAGTATGGCACCAAGATCGCCGAGGGGCCGGCCCAGGAAGTTGCCAACGACCCCAGGGTACTGGAAGCATACCTGGGAGAGAGCCACGCGGCTGACTAGTGCCCACCGGGGTGACGGTACTGCATCAAAGGAGTTGATGGGATGAAACCATTGCTCGAAGTGGAGAACGTGGATGCCGGATACGGCTTCTTGCAAGTGCTGTGGGAGGTCTCCCTTCACGTCGAAGAGGGGGAATTCGTGTGCCTGCTGGGTGCGAACGGTGCCGGCAAGACCACCACACTCAGGACGATCGCCGGCTTCATTGCCCCACAGGGGGGCGATGTCCGGTTCAAGGGTCAATCCATCGCCGGCAAGCCGGCACACACGATTAGTAGCACCGGTATCAGTTTCGTTTCCGAGGAGTTGAACCTGTTCGCCAACATGACGGTTCGGGAGAATCTCCTGTTGGGCGCCTACAACGTTCGCGACAAGCAGAAACAGTTAGAGGCCCTCAATTTCGTCTACAGCCTGTTTCCTCGGCTGAAAGAGCGAGAAAAGCAGTTGGCCGGCACCATGAGTGGCGGCGAACGGAAGATGCTGGCCATCGCCAGGGGGATGATGTCCCAACCAGAGCTGCTCCTGGTGGACGAACCGTCTCTCGGTCTGGCCCCCCAACTGGTCACGAATGTCTTCGATGCTCTGGTGACGCTCCAACAGCGCGGGGTGACGATCCTGCTGGTCGAGCAGAACGTCGCGAGCGCGCTGCGCATCGCCGATCGCGGATACGTTCTTGAGCAGGGGAAGATAGCCATTGAGGGCAAGAGTTCAGACCTGACCAACAACGAACACGTCAGATCTGCGTATATGGGCATCTAATACACCTCGGTGGAAGTCTTTGGGTAGTTTTGGCAATCGAAGGATTTATGCCCGGCTGTACCAGGTTAACCACAAGTTTAGGGCGCTAACCCTAACTGCCGATGAGGGAGGTTTCGCATGGAAGAAATGAAGGACGATCCTTCATTCTGGGAAAGCCTGCTTTTGAGTATCAAGACCAAGGGAGCCGCCTGGCTCGTGATTCTGCTTACTTTAGCGCTTGCCGTGGTGATTGGCGTGGTGGCTGGCCCATCGCAACTCGCAAATACCATTATCGCGGGCGGCATGTGGGCTCTGATGGCAGTAGGTCTGGCGCTAGTCTTCGGCGTGATGAACATTTGTCATTTCGCCCACGGTGAATCGTTCATGGTAGGAGCCTACGTAGCCTACTTTATCTTCACGCCACTGCAGAACTGCCTGGCCGAAAACCCCAATGCATTCCTGAGTACCATCGCGCCGCTTGTGGGCATGATCGTGGCGCTTCCGGCCGGCTTCATCCTGGGAGTTGTCATTGAGAAGCTGGTCTTCTATCCCCTGCGCATTCGCACGCGGAGAGGGTGGGTGATGAACGCCTTCCTGCTGACAGTTGGCATCTCATTCGTTATGACCAACGGCGCGACGCTGACACTCGGTCCCAACTTCCGTGGGATTACCCGCTACTGGGATGTGGAGCCGCTGGAGTTCCTCGGCGTGCGGCTGACTCTGGATCGTATCGTTGCTTTCGTCGTCGCCGTGATCAGCATTGTGTCCTTATGGCTCTTCCTGCAGAGAACGCGCATGGGGCGGGCGATACGTGCCGTGTCCCAGGATGAGACCGGGGCCCAGATGGTCGGCATCAATGTGAATAGTATACACACCTTGACCTTCGCCCTGGCCACGGCACTGGCGACACTTGCAGGGGCGAGCCTCTTATTTATGTTCCCGGCATATCCAACCGTGGGGTCAAGGCCACTGTACATAGCGTGGTACGTGGTTATGCTGGTTGGACTTGGCAATGTGGCCGGCTCTATCGCAGGTGGCTTCATCGTGGCGGTCCTCCAGACATTCACGCAGCAGTTCATTGGCGTCGCGTGGGAAAATGTCGTGCCGGTCGCAATCATGATCCTGGTGCTGCTATTCGTGCCATCCGGCATTTTTGGCAGTGAGGTTAAGGGAGTCCAGGAGCAGTAAGGGGGCAATGAACGTGAACAACGAGAAGACTCTTGAGACTGGACAGGCGTCAGGTCTGACAGGCGCATGGGAAAAGTTTACGACGGCGCTGGGCCACGTCGGGGTCTCCCCACTGGGGCTGGCTTTGTTCATCCTCGTTGCCCTGCTCCCCTTGATCCCGCCATTCGACCAGGAACATATATTGCGTTGGCTGATCATGGGCGCTTTCCTGGGGGCACAGGCGGTTGCTTTTGACTTCACGGGCGGCTATATTAACGTGGTCAACTTTGGCTTTGCCGCCGTCCTGGGCCTGGGGGCCTACACGTCGGCCATCCTCTCGAACGACGTGGGTATCGTCGCGATTCACCCAGGCTGGTCGCCCTGGATCACCATCTGGATTGGCGCGTTGGTCGCTAGCATGTTTGGGTTCCTCCTGGGCTGGTTGACACTGCGATTGCGCGGCATCTACGCCGCTGTGATGGCCTGGTTTGCGGGCATCGCGTTGATGGGGCTGGCGACCAACCTGACCAGCATCACTCGCGGCTCGCTGGGGTTTAGTCCACGCCCCCTCATGGAGACGACGTCCAATCTTCCCTACTACTACGTCATCCTGGCCATGTTGGTGCTGACGTACATCACCCTGAGGCTGGTGACCAAGTCGCACCTGGGGTTGGCATTCCGGTGCATTGGCCAAAACATTGATGCCGCGCGGGCTTCTGGTATCAATCCTACACGTTATAGGATCATTAACTTCACTCTTTCCTGTACCTTCGCCGGCCTTCTGGGCGGTTTCTACGCCCACTACATCGGCAGTTTGACTCCCAATACGGTCATGCATACCTCGAAGACCGTGGAGGTACTGGCCCTGGCCTACATTGGCGGGCGGGGGAGCCTCTGGGGGGGGATGGTCACAGCGTTCCCCTTCGTTTTCTTCATAGAATATCTGAGGTCAAACCTGTCCGAACTCCCCGGTCTGCACCTGGTGATCTATGGGGTGCTGATGATCCTGGTGATGATCTTTTACCCCGACGGTCTGTCGGGCCTCTACAGGTGGGCTGTGGAGAAGATAAAGTCTCGTTCGAAAGGAGAATAGGAGAGTCGCATGGGTAAAGTATTCACTCCCACCGACGAAACGTTTCCCCGCACGGCTGACGCCGTTGTCATCGGCGGCGGCATCGTCGGTGTAGCCACGGCCTTCTGGCTCTCGCGGGCCGGGCTGGATACGGTGCTGGTGGAAATGCGCGACGGCCTGTCCACGTTGACGACGGCCCAGTCCATTGAGAGTTTCCGCCTCCAGTTCACGGAACCGGCGATGGTGGCGCTGGCCGTGCCAAGCATCGAGATCTTTGAAAACTTTGCCGAGGTCATCGGCATTCCCGGCTACGACATCTCGCTCCGTCATCAAGGCTACCTGTTTGTGGCCGATGATCCTGGGATGATAGGCCCGCTAAAGAAGGCCGTGGAAAAGCACCACGGCCTGGGGGTGACCGACTCCGAGTTTCTCACCGGCGACGAGGCGAGAGCCCGCTTTCCTTTCCTCGCGGACAGCGTGGTGGCAGCCACCTTCTGCCAGCGGGACGGCTGGCTTTCGTCCCACGAATTAACCCAGGGCTTTGCCAAAGGGAGCAACGCCTGCTTTTTGCTGCGCACCAATGTGACCGACGTTCTGCAAGACGCGCAGGGCGTATGCGGTGTAGAGACCACTCGCGGCACCATCGCCACCCGTGTCGTGGTGAACGCTGCCGGTCCTTTTGCCGGCGTCGTCGGTCGCATGGCTGGCATCGATCTGCCGCTGGAGCCGGTGCGCCGCCAGAAGGCTTTTATATCTCCCAAGCCGCAGATTCCCCAGGACGCGCCGTTGGTCATTGATGTGGTTCGTGACACCTACTGGCGGCCCGAAGTGGGCGGTGGGTATATCGCCTGGGTGGATCCTGACGAGCCAGTCAGCGAGCCCGCCGAGGAGATCCCCACCGACCGGTATTTCGCTGCCATCGTCCTGGAAAAACTGATTCCAATCTGCCCCTTCTGGGAGGAGGTGGCCGCTGGCTTGAAGAAGGCCGACGTTCACCCCAGCGCCGGCCAGTACGTCTACACGCCCGACGATCAACCGATCATCGGGCCTGTGCCCGAAGTGCCCGGATTTTACCTGAACTGCGGCTATTGGGCCGGCGTGATGCTTTCCCCGGCGGCGGGCAAGCGCGTGGCCGATCTGGTAACAGGGGCGCTGGAGCCTCAAGACAACCCCTTGCGGCTCAGTCGCTACGAAGAGGGGGTAGCCGCCAAGGGCGACAGTTTCCTGCGAGGCCGTCGCTAGCCATAAGGATGCGGATTTCAGGACAATGACAGATCAGGGAGAATATTCTTATGTCTTGTAATTGGAGCGAGATTCTCTCGCCCAACGATATAGAACAAACCCACAACACCAGTATGAAGATACTGGCCAACGTCGGTGTCCAGTTTCCCGAGGGCGAGGCGATTGCCGTTTTTAAGAAACACGGGGTCAAGACCAATGGCCACACCGTCTATCTCGGCGAGAAACGGGTGATGAAGGCCCTGAAGACAGCCCCATCGCAGTTCACGATCCACGCCCGAAATACCGACAAGGATGTGACCGTCGGTGGTGGCAGGCCGGTCTTTGCGCCCGGCTACGGCGCGCCGTTCATCATAGATCCCGAAGTCGGCAAGCGCGGGGCGACGATGCAGGATTACGACGACCTGGTGCGGCTGGCCGACGCGCTGCCCAATCAGGACCTGAGCGGCCATCTAATGGTGGGGCCTGGGGATGTGCCGGCCCATACTGCCCACATACGTATGCTGCACGCCTGTATGGTGCATTCTGACAAGCCTTTCATCGGCAGCGCCGAGGGGACGGCCGGGGCACGCCATACGATGGAAATGGCGGCCATCCTCTTCGGCGAGGAGGTAGCGGCGCTGGCACAGCGGCCGGTGACCATTGCTTTGATCAACAGCCTCAGCCCGTTGCGCTACAGCCGCGAGATGATCGAGGCGCTGATGGAGTACGCCCGCTGGCAGCAGCCGGTCATCATCGCCGCGCTGGCCATGGCCGGCTCCACCGCTCCCATCACGCTGGCCGGCGTGCTGGCGCAGCAAAACGCCGAGATTCTGGCGGGCATCACGTTAGCGCAGTTCGTCAGCCCTGGTACCCCTGTCGTCTACGGCTCTACCTCGACCAATATGGATATGAAGACAGGGGCATTGTCCATCGGCAGCCCAGAACTTTCACTGGTCGTGACGGCTACGGCGCAAATGGCTCGCCACTATGGGCTTCCCTGTCGTAGCGGCGGCGCACTGACCGACGCCCACAGTACCGATGCTCAGGCAGGCTTTGAATCAATGCTCGGCCTACTGACCACTGTCAACAGCGGCGTGGACTTTGTACTGCATGCTGCGGGCATCCTCAGTTCCTACCTGGCCTTCTCCTACGAGAAGTTCGTGCTCGACGACGAGATGTGCGGCATGGTGCGCCGTTTCCGGCGCGGGATCGCCGTCACCCCCGAAACGCTGGCCTACGACGTGATCGCCAGGGTGGGGTCTGGCGGCAATTTCCTGACCGAAATGCACACTGTAAAACGCTGTCGCAGCGAGTTCTGGCAACCAACAGTCTGCGACCGGGATGGGTTGGAGGCGTGGATGGATGGCGGACGGCAGGATGCGGTCGCCCGCGCCCGCCAACGCTGGCAGCAGTTGCTGGCTGAGCACCAGGACCCGCCCCTGGATGGGACGACGGCCCGCCAATTGCAGGCCTTCGTGGAGGAACATTCGCTCTAAGATTTTGGATGAGGGAGGAAAGAATATGCGGGTAAACTACCAAATCAACCAATCAGTGCAGTTCCACCTCTTCTCCGACGATCAGCTTGAGGAGATATATCGGGCGGCATTGCACACCATGGAGTACACGGGGCTCGACCTGCACAACGATGAGGCTCGCGAACTCCTGGAGAAGGCCGGGGCCTGGGTGGACGGCTTGCGGGTGAGGGTGCCTT
>Ga0209121_10004403_pt1 | contig 13170 bp, 9 predicted proteins | sample Cruoilmetagenom3_FD_187292 | JGI IMG/M metagenome (GOLD analysis project Ga0209121, IMG submission 187292) | Oil polluted marine microbial communities from Coal Oil Point, Santa Barbara, California, USA - Sample 3 (SPAdes) (version 2) | ecosystem: Environmental > Aquatic > Marine > Oil seeps ... | reverse complement strand
GAGTTGAACCCATACTGCTGCCGATAGGCTTGAGACTGCACCAACAGCATCTTCTTGGCCAAACCGTAGGGCGCATTGGTCTCTTCCGGATACCCGTTCCACAGGTCATCTTCCTTGAAGGGTATCGGCGTGAACTTGGGATAGGCACACACTGTGCCCAGCGCAACGAACTTCTCCACGCCGAATTGCCAGGACTCGTGGAGGAGGGGAACACTCATCATCAGATTATCATAGAAGAACTCGGCAGGGTGCATCAGATTCGCTCCGATACCGCCCACTCGAGCAGCCAGGTGAATCACGACATCTGGTCGAGCATCGGCGAGCATGCGGCGAATGGCATCCAAATGCCGCAGATCGTACTCCTCACTGCGCGGCACAACGATCTCGGCCCCGCTGCGTTGCCGGAGCTTCTTCACCACGAAGGTGCCCAAGAAGCCAGCACCGCCCGTGACGACGACCCGCTTACCCTTCCAGAACCCTCTGCTATCCGGCCACTGGTCCATCACGATTCGTCCATCCTTCTATCTATCATAACAGAAAGAAGGCCATTGGGGATAACTGCACACTCCCTCCGGCCACGCCCCTTTGCCTTCACTCCGATCGCCACAGCAGGCTCTGACCCACCTGCTGAGGCTACTCCTTCCCTGCACGTCCGCTAGCCGCGCTCCGCCCTCCCGCCTCATTCGGCGCCAGGACCCCAGCATCACGCACAACCTGGCTCTCCCACTCGTTCCGAGGGGGCGCGCCTGACCAGGCCGGACAGGATCGGACTGCCCAAGGCACGGCAGGGGCGCCCCTTGGCAGCACGGTAAGGTAGTTTTGTCCGGATCCAAGACAAAGTCACGTTGGAGAGCCAGTCATCCTATGCAGAACCGCCCGGAGCGTAGGCTACAACAGGTAGTCCGTTTTCGGCCCATGCCCTACTGCCAATGCCTGCAAGCATGCCCCTGACGCACATTCACTACGTACGATGTCACCCTGACCAAAAGCCTTGGGCCAAAGAAACCATGGCAAGATCACCCAGCGCAACAAAACGAGAAGCGTTCGTGCTCCTGCTGCACCACCCGCCATCTTCGAAACCGCCCCCAGGAAGATGCTGCTCTTCTTGCAGGCGCCTATCCGATTGGTCGACGGATGCGGTGATTGGGGCACGAACGCTGATACCACTTGGAAGTACTTGATGACCACATTTCATGCGTTGTTCGCGCGCAGAGAAGCAAGGACTGCTTCACTCCATCCATACATCAACACCACCTGAGACAGTATAGCCCCTGTGCAGGATTTTGTCAAAACCGTACGGCAGACTGTGCGTTACTGCGGATGCCACCAGACGACTTCAGGTCACTGGCACAGAAGTGGGGCAGGCTTTCCCCCGTTGCTTTGGCAGAGCCGGGAAGCCTAGCCCACACGTCGTTTCGCAGCAAGAGTTGGTGGCACTCTCTCAGTCCCCCCGCTGAGGGCAGACACGGCCCAGGGGCGTGCTTTTGGTGCGCGCAAGAGCAGTGGTAGATAGGACCGATACGTGGTTGGCGTCGCTGTCGGCGTGTTCGTCGGTGCAGGGGTTGGTGTCTCCGTTGGCGTAGCCGTCGGCATGCCGGTAGGCGTGGCCGTCGGCGTTGGCGTGGACGTCGGCGTGTTCGTCGGCGTCGGTGTGATGGTCGGCGTCGGTGTGACGGTGGGCGTGTCCGTCGGCGTCGGCGTGTTCGTAGCCAGTGGAGTGGGCGTAGGATAGGCCAAGTCGTCAAGATGGTCCAGACAGTAGTTCCGGTACACTTGACCTGTACCTGTGATCTGCTTCGCGTGAGGTCTGAAGAGAGCACCATGTGAGTTGACGTCGGTCTTATCCCCCGTATCGTCGAGGCTGAACCACATCCATCGTTGCACCAGGCGGCATTCGTCGGCTGGATCACCCAACTCACAGTCCTTGGCACTGAAGAAGTAATCAAATGTGCTCACCATGAAGTCCTGAACAACTTGGTCGCTGTTCATGGACTGGCCATCGCATTCGGGATGTTTGTACATCACACCATATTCAGAGATGATGAGTGGTTTGTTCTGCTGACCCCGATCCTTCATCCACTGGCGAAGAGCCCTGATCTGCTGGTCGAAGATCTCCAAGTCTATGTGCGAGCAGTCATCATCATACAGCACGCCGGTTTCCGGGTCGCCGGGTAGCCCTGGCGGGACGTCAGCGCCATAACTATCCCGCTCTTCTTTGAAAATGAAGTTGTGGACGTTCCACACGTCCACAGGCATGGGTTCGCCGTACAGGTCCTGGTAGGTATCCCAGACAATGGAGAGATACTGCAGGCGCAGAGGCGTTGCCTGGATCACGCCGCCAATGGCCACCTGAGCAGTAGGGTCAGCGTCCTTTATGACATGATAGAGATCATGATACGCCACAGCGTATACTTCCGGCAGCATCTCATCTTGGTGGCCACCCCCATGCCAGTCCACACGATCCATCTCGTTGCCGATCATCCACAGTGAGCCAGGGTTGGCCACGGCAGTCTGGACGATGAAACCGGCACTCGTGTAGACCACGTAGTCGTAGGGTTCGGCATACGGGCACGCCTCTCGATCCCAGTACGAGCTGAGGCCACACGCCAGTTTCTGGTGCACTCGTACCGTCTGCACGTACTCCATATCATTGGGTCGGGCAGGGTTCGAGCGCACGAGCCAGTCCGCGTACAAGCCAGCTTTCAGCGACCGGATTTCAGGATAGCGGTAGATGTTACTCTCCCGGTTAGGATTGGCATCAAAACCCAAACGCCAGCATAAGTCAGTGGGCGGATCTGCCCTGGGTGCCCTGGCCTCGGTATTGGCCAAGGTGGTCGCCCCCTGCATGTTCGCGAAGGCGATCAGGACAGCGAGGAATACAAAAGGGACTAGCAACCAGCGGGTTTTCGTCATCACTGCCTCCTCACATTGGATTAGTGCGCATGGGGACGTGAAGCTCCCTTGCAGTTCGGGCGCATTATACACAGGGGCAGGGAATCTGGCAAATCGGCAGGGGACTCGATGGGCAAGGCTTTGTGCCCCCCGCCATCTTGTGGTATAATGGGATTATCCGATCAATATGCGGCGTCCCTGCCGTGCGGTAGCCCAGGCGCGCAGCACCGTTCGCTGGGACAGCGGGACGCGCAGAAGGAGTCGCACTACTATGATGGTTCCCGTTTCGGTTGAGAGCGTGCGAGCGAGCCTGATGTCGGCACAGCGGCTGGTGGTTTTGAAGCAGGCAGGCGAGGAACGGTATCTGCCCATCTGGATTGGGCCCTTCGAGGCTGATGCCATCGCCATGGAATTGATGGGGATGGAGAGTCCGCGCCCCATGTCCCATGACCTGCTCAAACAGGCCATTCTCGTCCTCGGCGGCAAGGTCTCGCATGTGGTCATTCACACCCTACGACACGACACCTTCTTCGCCAGTGTGGTACTGGATCAGCGAGGACAAGAGCTGAGACTGGATGCTCGCCCCAGCGACTCCATCGCCCTGGCCGTGCGTGTGAAGGCCCCCATTCTTGTGGACAGTTCGGTGATGGATCGCGCAGGCCTCACCAAAGAGAGGGACTTGCGCGAGCAAGAGCAGGAACAGCCCGACGAAGAGACCCTGGAGGTCTTCCGAGAATTCATTGAAGAGCTGAGCTTCGATGGTTCCGGTGAGAGGGCAGAAGAGGACGCCTAGATGAGCGCAAGCGAACGACCGGACAAGACGATTCCTTCCAATCTGGAAGCGGAAGAAGCTGTGCTGGGATCACTGCTCATTGATCCCGATGCCATCATCAAAGTGGCTGGCCTACTGAAAGCCGCAGACTTCTACCGCGAGAAGCATGGCTGGATCTATCAGGCCGCGCTGGACCTGCACGAACGCCGCGAGCCGGTTGACTTCGTCACCCTCTGCGATGAGCTGAGACAGCGTGAGCAGTTGAACGAGGTGGGTGGCGCCGCGCACATCACCGCGCTCATCAATGCTGTGCCTACCGCCATCTACGTGGAGCACTACGCCCACATTGTGGAGCGCACTGCGGTCCTGCGACGATTGATCACCGCCGCAGGCCGCATCGCTGCGCTGGCCTACGAAGGGGGCGAAAGCGCCGATGACGTCGTGGACAAGGCCGAACAAGAGATCTTCAGCATCTCCAAGAGGCGCGACCGGCGAGATCTCCTGCCCATCAAACATAAGATGAAAGAGGTCATTGACCGCATCGAGTACCTGCAACAGCACCAGGATGAGTTGCTGGGCGTTCCCACCGGCTTCGCCGACCTGGACACGATTCTGGGTGGCCTGCAGAAATCGGATTTGATCATCATCGCTGGCCGCCCCGGCATGGGGAAGTCCAGCCTGGCTGCTAACATCGCACTGTACGCGGCGAAGAAGTACAACCTGCACGTCGCCATCTTCAGCCTGGAGATGTCCACAGAACAGTTGGTCCAGCGACTGCTGGCATCGGAGACGGGGATCGACTCTCAGCGTTTGCGACTGGGCAACTTCGATGTGAACGAGTGGCCCAGACTGCTGGAAGCTGGTCGCGTGCTCTCGGAAACCCCCATCTTTGTCGACGACACACCAGCCATCACAGCTTTGCAGATGCGCACCAAGGCCCGTCGTCTTCACGAGGACCAATTTCTCGACCTGCTCATCGTCGACTACCTGCAGCTGATGCGCAGCAGCGTCCGCTCCGAGAACCGGGTACAGGAGATCTCCGCTATCTCCCGCTCGCTAAAGGAACTGGCACGGGAACTGGAGGTACCTCTCATTGCCGTATCGCAGCTTTCCCGCGCCGTCGAACACCGCCAGGACAAGCACCCGCAGCTCTCCGACCTGCGCGAGAGCGGCGCGCTGGAACAGGACGCTGACGTAGTCATGTTTGTCTACCGAGATGACGCCTACTATAGCGAAGACGAATGGTACGAGAAGTTCAAGACACAGGACAAACCCTACCCCAGAAACGTGGCCGAGGTGATCGTGGCCAAGCACCGCCACGGCCCTACGAACAAGATACAGTTGTACTTCCACAGAGAGCTGACCAAATTCGCCGATCTAGTCAAGCACCCGCTGGAGCCGATTGACGAGTACGGTGGGTTTCCCGACGCCTAGGCCAGCCAGCTACTGCAAGGATGAGCTGTGAAAGGATTTGCTGGGTTCCCCGCAACCAAGTTGCGCTTCATCTCTGTTCCCAACCTCTTCTTCAGCGAGTTGCTGCCAGCCATTGACGACCTGGCGGAGCTGAAAGTGACTCTGTTTTGCTTCTGGCTGCTGGGTCACAAGAACGGTGACTTCAGGGGCATCCGCCGAGAAGAGCTGCTGGCCGATAACTTGCTGCTGGAAGGGTTGGAAACCGCCGAGCGCTCCGGCGCGGCTGCGCTGCGGCACGGTCTGGAGCGAGCTGTGGCCCGCGGCACCCTGCTGCACATCACCGTTCAGCGAGACGGACAGTCACAAGAATGGTACTTCCTGAACAGCGAGAGGGGGCGCGGAATCGTGGGACGGCTTCGCCAGGGCGACTGGTCCGACTTGCCCGAGCTGAGCAAAGAAGAACGGGTCCGTCTGCGGCTCGATCGTCCCAACATCTTTGTTCTCTACGAGCAGAACATCGGCCCGCTGACACCTCTCATTGCCGAGAAACTGCGAGAGGCGGAGCAAAGCTACACGGCTGATTGGATCGAAGAGGCACTCCGCATCGCCGTTGAGCAGAACGTGCGGCGATGGCGCTACGTTCGGGCTATCCTGGAACGTTGGAGTAGCGAGGGAAAGGATGCTAGAACACCTCGACCGGGCGATCGAGAGGATCGGTATCGCTACATCAGAGGCGAATATGGCGAGTACATCGAACACTGAGGCCCAAGCAGGCTCGAAACGAGGAGCCCCAGGCTCAAGCCCCGGAGATCAGAGTTCAAGTGACGATGGCCTTTGCCCTCTTTGCCGGGGGATGGGCTTCATCACCTACCAAGTGCCGCCCGATCATCCCAACTTCGGCCGCGCCGTCCCCTGCCGATGCACGCAGGCCGAGCAAGAGAAACGACGCACCACCAACCTGGTAGGCGCAACCAACCTGCGCCACCTGACCCACATGACCTTCGACACCTTCCTGCCAGAAGGCAAGGGACGGGCAGAGGCCGAGCGAGGCACGCTGCGTCACTCCTATGATCTGGCGCGGGCCTTCGCCGCCGATCCTCAGGGATGGCTGGTGTTCCTGGGTGGCTACGGCTGCGGCAAGACCCACTTGGCCGCAGCCATAGCCCATGAGCGCATCGCTCAGGGAGAACCGGCCCTCTTTGTCATCGTGCCTGATCTGCTCGACTACCTCCGCTCTGCGTTCGCACCGGACAGCCCCACCACGTTCAATGAGCGATTTCAGGCCCTGCGCGATGCTCCCCTGCTCATCCTCGATGATCTGGGAGCGCAGAGCAGCACACCCTGGGCCCAGGAGAAGCTGTACCAGCTCCTCAACCACCGCTATGATTCCCGGTTGCCGACGGTCATCACCAGCAATTATCGTCTGGAGGACGTGGACCTGCGACTGCAGTCGCGCCTGCGGGATCCATCGCTGGTGGAGGTGCGGCCGATCCTGGCCCCCGACTTCCGTCTGGCGGGAACGGACCAGACGGTGTCGGACCTAAGTACTTTGCCCCTGCACGAAGACCAGACCTTCGGGAGCTTCGACCTGCGCACGAACGAACTGCCCGCCGGAGAGCGAGAGAACCTGAAACACGCAGTGGCGCTGGCCCAGAACTTCGCCGCGTATCCACAGGGATGGCTGGTCTTCACGGGCACGTACGGCTGTGGCAAGACCCATCTGGCCGCCGCCATTGCCAATAGATCCATCGAGTTGGGGCATCCCACGCCCATGCTTATCGTTGCTCCCGACCTTCTGGATCACCTGCGGGCGACCTTCAGCCCGCAGAGCCAGGTTTCCTTCGACCGGCGGTTCGACGCGGTGCGCACGTCTCCGCTGCTCATCCTCGACGACCTGGGCACAGAAAGCGCTACGCCCTGGGCCACGGAGAAACTGTTCCAACTCCTCAACCACCGCTACACCGCACGGCTGCCCACCGTCATCACCACGTCCAAGCCCATTGAGGAACTCAACCCGCGCCTGGCCAGCCGTATGCTGGACATCACCCGCTGTACTGCGTTCGCCATCCTCGCCCCCGGCTATCGAGGTGAGATCAAACCCAAGCGCCGACGACGGAGCAGGTGAGATCAACCTTCTCTGCTTTTTTGTCCGCCGGGAGGTTTGTGCTACAATAGCCACCAGTAACTATCCATCCGCTCCCCACCACGACGGCCCGGAGTTGTGCTCCCAGCCCATGGGGTGCTGAAAGATGGCCGGATGCTTATGTCAAACCAGTTCGGAGGAAACGAGTTCATGTCAAAACGGAGTTTGCTGCTACTGGCCATCGCCGGCCTGGTGCTGGCCAGCAGCCTGGCCTGTGCACTCACGGAGCTGATCGCCCGCGCTCCCACGCCAGTGCCTGCCCCTACCCGCACGCCGAAACCGACCTTCACCGCGACACCGGTGAACACGCCGACGCCGGAAGTGCCACCAACCGCCACGCCACTGCCACCAACGCCAACGCCGGCAGTCCCGCCGACTCCTACACCGGTTCCGCCTACACCTACGCCGGAGGCGCCGCCAACGCCCACGCCACTCCCACCCACACCAACGCCCAAGCCGAAACCGGTGGCCGTCGTGCAAGGAGACAAGGTGAATGTGCGCAAGGGGCCCGGCACTGCCTATCCGCTGGCTGGTCAGGTGACCAAGGGCACCCGCCTGGAGATCGTGGGCAAGAACCAGGCCGGCGACTGGTGGCAGGTGTGCTGCGTCAACAACCAGCAGGTGTGGATCGTCGGGCGGCTGGTACAGGTGGAGGGAGACGCGGGCACCGTGAAGGTGGCGACCAACATCCCGCCGCCGCCGCCCCCGACAGCGACGCCTCGACCCACAGCGACGCCGACGCCAGCCGCGCCCACGCCGACGCCCAAGCCGCGGTACGTATACAACAAAGCCCTTCTGCAAATGTGCGAGCCCAACGCGGGCATCACTGCCATTGAGGGCACCGTCTACCAGAACCACAAACCGTTCAACGGAGCCCAGGTGGTCTTCTCCTACGCACCGGACGGGCCGGTGGTAGGCATTCCAGTGATTTCTGGGCCTCACACGGGCTACCCGGGCTGGAATCCCGGTTTCTACTCCCATATTCTGCAAGCCGGCAGCGCTCGCGAAGGCGACTGGTACGTCTGGGTTGTAGATGACAACGGCAAACGCATCTCGGAAATGTCGCCGCGCGTACACACCGACGGCACCGCCGGTCCGGGGAAGTGCCAGAAGGCAGTCGTAGATTTCGACACTAGCTGATTCTTGGTGCAACACTGTCAACAACAGCGTGGCGTGCAACGGCATTACGTTTGCCGGCGATTGACCTCGATCTGTTTTGCATCGAAGAAACGAATCGGGGTTTGATCCGCTTCCGAGAGGAGGAGATGTTCTGATGCTGTCTACAGCCCAATTGAGTAACGTTCTGGCTTTGCCGGAGCAAGAGGTGGTCCAAAGAGGACTACTCTCCCTAGTTGAAAAGGAACTACGGCTGAGCGAAGAGACCATCGCGGCCATCCGTGAGCGCTACGATGTCTTCTCCAAGGAACAGCTCCGCCAGGCCATTGCCGAGAGACGCATTCCCAGCCACCCTGCATGGGAGGATTACATGGTCTGGAAGAACAAAGAGAAGCACATCGAACGGTTAGGAGAACTCGTCTCAGGCAGTGAGGTAGGAAGTGCTGTCCACGTACCGGCGGCTGGCTATCCCTCTGCGATCTCAGCTTCCATAGTGTGGCCCGAGCAGTGACTCTCCCACTGTGACTTGTGTGTGCTGAGAGATGCGAACCAAACAGACTATCGCCATCTTCATCGCCGGCCTGCTCATCCTGAGCGGGCTGGCCGCTTTTGCCTTGCGGGGCAACATCTCCGCCTCCCTCTTCGCCTGGACGGGGGAAGAGGAGACGTTCCCGCAGCTCAAGGGACTGAGCGATCTGGCGGCGGGGCTGCTGCGCCCTCGGGTGGATACTGCCGACGACGTGCCCACAGCCTTGGCCGACGTCAATCCCTTGGGCATGAACGTCTTCCTGGAGCAAGAGGTGGACCCCGCCAAGCGAGAGCAGCAAGTGCGCATGATCGCCGAGGCAGGCTTCCACTGGCTGCGGCAGGAGTTCCCCTGGGAAGATATCGAGATCCACGGCAAGGGAGATTTCGCCGACCGCCGCCACGAGCCGGTTCGCTCCGCGTGGGAGAAGTACGACCACATCGTCGCCCTGGCCGAGCAGTATGACCTCGAACTCATCGTCCGGTTGAGCAATCCGCCCGCCTGGTCGCGCGCTGAGGGGAATGGTATCGGCACCTACGCACCGCCGGACGACACCGACGACTTCGGCGACTTCGTGCACGCCGTCGTCAGCCGCTACCGCGGGCGGATCAGGTTCTACCAGATCTGGAACGAGCCCAACATCTATCCCGAATGGGGCGAGCAGCCGGTGAACCCCGAAGAGTACGTGAAACTGCTGAAGGTGGGCAGCATGCGGGCCAGGGCCGCCGATCCGGACGTGGTCATCATCTGCGGAGCGCTGGCAGCGAACATCGACCTGGGGCCGCGTGATCTCAACGACTTCATTTTCCTGCAGCGGATGTACGACGCCGGCGCGGTCGACTACTTCGACATCCTGGCCATGCAGGGCTACGGCCTGTGGTCCGGTCCCACCGACCGCCGCATGCAGCCGCGGGTGGTGAACTACTCCCGCCCTCGCTTTATCCGGGACATCATGGTGCAGAACGGCGACGCCCACAAGCCCGTCTGGATCAGCGAGATGAATTGGAACGCGGCCCCCGAGGACGTGGAGCCGCGCTACGGCCGCGTCACGCTGGAGCAACAGGCCCGTTACGCGGTTCTGGCCTACCAGCGGGCGCAGAAGGAGTGGCCCTGGATGGGTGTCATCAACTTCTGGTATTTCAAGCGCGCCGACGACACGTGGGAACGCAACCGTCAGCCGGAAGCGTACTTCCGTATGGTCACACCCGACTTCCAGCCACTGCCCGTCTACGAGGCGATGAAAGCGTACATTCACAGCCAGTAGTAGTCTATCTCGTTTGACCAAACTCTGCACTCCGATGTCTGATCGCCTTGGTCGCGTCCTCCTGATCATCATTCTCTTGCTGGCCCTGAGCTTGCGAGCCTATCACCTCGATGGCCAAAGCCTCTGGGCCGATGAGGGGAACAGCGCCGCGCTGGCCGGTCGCTCGCTGGCGCAGATCGCTCACGATTCCGCTCACGACATCCACCCGCCCCTATACTACTGGCTGCTGCACGGCTGGACGGACCTCTTGGGCACGAGCGAGATTGCGCTGCGCTCCCTCTCCGCAGCGTTGGGGGTGGCGCTGGTCTGGCTGACCTATCTCGTCGGCCGACGGCTGCACGGCCAGGCGACGGGGCTGCTGGCCGCTTTCCTCGCCGCCGTCAACCCCTTCCAGGTGTATTACTCCCAGGAAGCGCGCATGTATACGCTGCTGGCGGTGTGCGGAGCAGGGGTGATGTATGGCTTCATCCGCCTTGTCCAAGCGGAGATCAGGGGTATTGGTAAACTGGTACATTGGTACACTGGTGACCAGCGTCCCAACCTACCAACTTACCAATCTACCAACCTACCAATCTACCAATCTGCCAATCTACTGATTCCCCTCTTCGCCGCCGCCGGGCTCTACACCCACTACTCCTTCCCCATCCTGCTGCTGGTGGTCAACACACTCTACCTGGCCTGGTGGTTCGCTTCCCGTCGCCGGGCACGCCCCTGGAAACGGCTGGCACGCTGGGCCGCGCTGCAAGGGGCTGCTGCCCTGCTGTTCCTGCCCTGGCTGCCCGTCGCCGTGCAGCGGCTGACGAGCTGGCCGGGTGTGGCTGCGCCCTTCGGCTGGGGCGAGGCGCTGTTGGCCACGCTGCGGCTGCTGGCCCTCGGCCCGGGCTGCGCGACGAGGGTCAGTGGACCATGGCTGATACCGTTCGGCGTGTTGCTTGCACTGGGGCTGTGGTGGGGCAAATCGGTAAGTCAGCAAGTTGGCAAATCACAAATCAGCAAATCGCAGATCAGCAGATCAATGGCATTGCCGCGCTGGCTCGTCTGGCTCATTCCCGTGACCTGGCTGGTGCTGCCGGTGCTGATGATGCTGACTCTGGGGCTGTTCAAAGAAGCCTATCTCAAGTTTCTGCTTGTGGCCAGCCCGCCCTTCTGCCTGCTGCTCGCACGAGGGGTGGCCAATCTGCAAATCGCAAATCGCAAATCGCAAACCGTTTCTCGCATCTCGCGTCTCGCATCCTACATCTTGCCCCTTGCATCTTGCATCTTGCTTCTCATCCCCACAACGCACGCTTTGCACAGCTACTACCTAGACCCCGACTGTGCTCGCGACGACTACCGCAGCATGGCGCAGTACGTGGCCGCCGTAGCCACGCCGGATGACGGTGTGTTGCTCAACGCGCCTGGGCAGATCGATGTATGGGATTACTACGACCGCAGCGGGCTGGCCGTCTATCCGTTGCCACGGGAGCGCCCACCTGACGCCACCGCTACCGTGGCCCAGCTCGAAACCATTGCTGCCCAGCACCGCACGCTCTACACGCTCTTCTGGGCCACCGACGAAAGCGATCCGAACCGCATCGTCGAGACCTGGCTCGACCAGCACGGTTTCAAGGCCACCGACGTCTGGCAAGGGAACGTGCGCTTCGTCACCTACGCTTTTCCGCTGAGTGCGGACGAACCGGCCTTGGCCGTCTCGCCCGACCTGCGCTTCGGCGAACCTCTCTGGCTACGCGAAGTAGCTGTGCTGAACGACCTCACTGTCCCCGGCGAGATAGTGCAGGTGCGCCTGATCTGGGAGGCCGAGTTGCCTATCGAGCGACGCTACAAGGTCACCCTGCAACTGCTGGACGAGAGGGAGCAGATCATAGCCCAGCGCGATGCCGAGCCTGCTGGCGAGAGTCGCCCCACCGACGGCTGGCCCGTGGGAGAACGCATCCACGATGCCCACGGCCTGCCCATCCCTTTGGCCACACCACCAGGCACCTACCACCTTATCGTCGGCCTGTACGACCGGGAGAACGGGCAACGGCTGCTGCTAGCCGACGGCAGCGATCACCTGACGATCGGCTCTGTCACCGTCCAGCGACCGGCTGTGCCGCCGCCCGCGGCCGTCCTTCCCATGCGTACTCGCCGCTCCCACGATTTCGGCGCCATCACGCTGTTGGGCCACGATCACTACAAGCGAGGCTTCGGCCACGCACCCGACACGCCACTGCATCCTGGCGACCTGCTGCACGTCACTCTCTTCTGGCAAGCGGACGAGACGGTTGTTGAGGACTGGGCATTCACCCTGGCGCTGCGAGGTCAGCCCATAACACTCACCGCACCGCTGGTTAGCGATGCCTATCCCACCAGCCGCTGGCAGACGGGCGAGATCGTGCGCGGCGAGCACGACCTGCTGTTGCCGTCCGACCTGCGGACGGGTCGCTATCGGCTGGCGCTCGCCCTGACCGCCAGCGACGGAACGCCAACCAGGACGGTGACCCTGGGCACGATCAGGGTGCGATCAGGGTGCAATGAAGAGGCGGCTCCTGGCCGCCGACAAGGTGTCGGCTCTGCAGGCTTTGCGGACAGCAAGCCATAACAGAAACCGCCCGGCCTGTTCGCCGAGCGGCTTTTCCTTATCTGCTTGTGTCCGATCATTACTACAAGCCCTCCGTACCCCTCAAAGTGACCGTCATTCCTCGGGGATGATCAACGCCTGTCCTTCGTAGATGCGATCGGGATCAATGATCGCGTTGGCCTGCAACAAAGCCTCGTAGACCACGCCATACCGAATGGAGATGCCCCATAGTGTCTCCCCCTCCTGCACGACGTGCCTGCGCTCACCCGGCGCGGGCGTCGGCGCGCTGGCCGGAATGGTGAGCACCTGGCCCACGTAGAGGACATCAGCGTCGGTAATCTCGTTAGCCGCCAGAAGGTCCCCGTAGTCCACCTGGTACTGCTGGACGATTCCCAGCAGCGTGTCACCGGCCTGCACGACGTGCGCGCGGGGTGTCGGCGTCGGCGTCGCGCTCGGCGTGGGCGTGGGCTGCTCTGCCGTCGTC
>Ga0209121_10004402_pt1 | contig 13170 bp, 10 predicted proteins | sample Cruoilmetagenom3_FD_187292 | JGI IMG/M metagenome (GOLD analysis project Ga0209121, IMG submission 187292) | Oil polluted marine microbial communities from Coal Oil Point, Santa Barbara, California, USA - Sample 3 (SPAdes) (version 2) | ecosystem: Environmental > Aquatic > Marine > Oil seeps ... | reverse complement strand
TGTTCGGAGCGTTGCCAGTTGATTGATCTCGGTCAGTGGGCCGATGAATCTTACTGTATACCCGGGGCACCTCAAGGGCCCTTTTCTGATGAGAATATAATTCAATTACATAAACAAAAACAGGCTACTGAAAGGTCATAATAGATGTATCACTTGATGATAAAAACTTCTTTTGCTGCGGCCCATAATCTGATCAATTACCAGGGTGATTGTGAGAACTTACATGGACACAACTGGCTTGTAGAAGTAACTGTTAGTGCAAAAGAGTTGGATAACGCAGGTCTTGGTATTGATTTCAAAATCCTCAAAAAAGAAATTAGCGCTTGAACAGTTTTAAAACTGCTCTTTTTTTTATTTTTTTCCTTTTTCAAGTTTTATCACTTTTTCTATAAATTTATCTAAGGCTTCTTCTATCGTTGGACTTTTGACTGGTTCTATATCGTAAGAGACTCTAACGATAGGTTTATTGCTATTAATTAATTTTTCAAGATCAATCGGGCTACCATCAATTATAATTTCGCACTCGGCTTTATTTAGGGTTTCTTCCATGTCTTTAATTTGTTGGTCGTTGTACCCCATAGCTGGAATTATCTGTGTGATCTGCGGAAATTCTTCAAATACTTTTTTCATAGTACCCGTTACATAAGGTTTTGGATCTATAATTATAGCGCCACTATTGGTTGCCGCAACAAACCCCGCGCCGTATGACATACTTCCATGCGTCAAAGTTGGCCCGTCTTCTACAACAATTACTTTTTTGCCCTTTAAATCGAGATTGCCTTCGATGGTAACAACTGAATTTGTATATATTTTTGTTGCGTTAGGATTTAATTCGTTTAGATTATCCTCCACGATTTTAACGTCTTCTGGCTTAGCGTTATTCATTTTATTGATAACGAACGCGTCGGCAGATCGGGCGTTTACTTCGCCGGGATGATATTGCATCTCGTGTCCCGGCCTTAATGGGTCTACTACGATGAAAAGCAAATCTGGAACGTAAAACGATAGCTCGTTGTTTCCGCCGTCAAATATGATTACATCCGCTTCCTTTTCTGCTTCTCTAACAATTTTTTCGTAGTCTACTCCAGAATAAATCACAAGCCCTTGCTCAATGTAAGGCTCGTATTCTTCGCGCTCTTCGATCGTACACTCGTACTTATCTAAATCTTCGTACTTCTCAAAACGCATGACATTTTGCTTCACTAAGTCGCCGTACGGCATTGGTTCTCTTACTGCTACAACTTTATAACCTTTGCTCATTAAATACCTATAAGTCGCTCGAGACACTTGGCTTTTACCGCATCCAGTTCTAACGGCACATATTGCTACAACGGGTTTTTTGGATTTAATTTGGGTGAATTTTCCAGATATTAAACGATAGTTAGCTCCCGCAGCTAACGCTCTAGACGCTTTATGCATAACTTCCTCGTGCGAAACGTCAGAATACGCAAAAACGACCTCATCTACTTCGTATTTTCTGACTAAATCTTCTAGACTATCTTCTGATACCATAGGGATGCCTTTAGGATAAAGTTTTCCGGCAAGTTCTGCGGGATATTTTCTTTCTGCCCCCTCAATAGTGCCTACATTCTGCTCTCCGGCAATTGTAAAAGCTATTACTTCGTATTCTTTATTATCTTGGAAGACCGTGTTAAATAAATGGAAATCGAAGCCTAATGCCCCTATTATAACAACTCTCTTTTTCTTCATAAATACAAACCATTCTAATAGTGTTTTTTACATTATTATAATAATTAATTTGGGATTTGTAATAATATTTATTGATAGTATTGTGGGGATGACAACCCATTATTAATTCATTCGCTTTCATACGAATGTATTGCAATAGGAATCATCTATTTCTATGTTAAAGCTCTAATTCTCTAAAAATCCACTTTTTTTTTTAATTATCCACACTTTCTTTAAATCTTTCCATTGCTTCCATGAATAATATATATAATTTCTTAATCAAGGGTTTTGTATTTAAAAATTTCAAGCATGAAAAATGTAAAAATAGAAAGGAAAAAAAATTTGTTATAAGTATCTTTTCATATTATTTACTATATTCTTTAAAATGTTCTTCTAATTGGGGGTCTGTAAGGGTATCCATGATATACTTTGCGAACTCTTCGCCAGTAGCTCCGTCGCCTCGACCAGTAATTGTTAGTTTCTTTTCTAGCGTTGCACAAATATCAAGTGCCATTTCGAGCTTTTTCGCTTTTTCAACAAATCCTATATGGTTCATAAGTAAAGCCGCTGCTTTGATAATACTCGAAGGATCAGCGTATTGTGCCCTTCCATCTTCTACCATACGGGGGGCTGAACCATGAATCGCTTCAAACATAGAATATTGTTTTCCAATGTTCGCAGAGCCTGCAGTTCCAACGCCTCCTTGAATCTGAGCCGCCTCGTCAGTAATAATATCCCCATAAAGGTTTGGAGCTACAAAAACTCTAAATTGGCTTTGTCTTGCTGGATCTACTAGCTTTGCCGTCATAATGTCGATATACCAATCGTCCCATTCTACTTCCGGATAATCCTTTGCCACTTCCTCTGCTAAAGCAAGAAATTTTCCATCAGTAGCTTTTACAACATTTGCTTTGGTAACTACTGTGACCTTGTTAATATTATTCTTTTTAGCATAATCAAAGGCTAATCTTATAATCCTATCCGCTCCTTGCGATGTAATGACTTTAAAATCAAAGGCTAAATCCTCAGTGATGTTTATACCAGACGAACCTAGTACATAAGCTCCCTCTGTATTTTCTCTGAAAAACATCCAATCGATATTTTTTTCAGGTATTTTAACTGGACGAACGTTTGCAAATAGATCCAACTCACGACGCATGGTTACATTTGCGCTTTCGATGTTTGGCCATTTATCCCCCTTTCTCGGTGTTGTAGTAGGTCCCTTTAATAATACATGGCACTTTTTTATTTCTACTAACACATCGTCAGGGATCGCTTTCATTACTTTTGCTCTGTTTTCAATCGTCAATCCTTCAATTACTCGAAGCTCAACTTGTCCATTCTCTATCTCTTCTTTTAACAAGAATTTTAGTACGGTTTGCGCGTGTTTTGAAATAAATGGTCCGATGCCATCGCCCCCAACGAGTCCGATGATAATTGGTTTTATCGTTGTGTAATCAACCCAATCTCCGGCCTTTTTCATTCGCTCTATTCTTTCTAACTGCTCTTTTACAAGTTTTTCAAAGTGGATTTTCGCGTTTTCAATAATCTTATCCATTTTTGTTTTCCCTATTTCTTTTACTTTTTACTTTTCTATTATTTATTTTTTTGGTTCTCGTGATATTACAATTTTTCGATTAATTATAAGTTAATCAAATGTTTCCTTCCGATTTCTAATTGTGAATTATTATTATTAAAAAATATAAATTTATTAATCTGTAAATAGAATTTCGTCCCAAGGTTGTCTATAGAGGCCTGCGCGTTGGCGTTTCTGATCAAATACATGTCCCATCATTCCAATTGAGCGCCCAAGTACAAATAATCCGTTTAGAGTTTCGCTGAATATTACATCTTCAATCTCTTCTTTAGTGAAATCTAAGTTTTCTAGCATATCCAGAAAGGTTATACCGATACAGCCGTCTACATTCAATATTAAATTATTCCTTTTGGATGTGGTAAGTTTCTCGACTTCAAGAGCGTAATCAAGGTGGGGATGTTTTTCAAAGTTTTTGAAGACAAATTCTTTGAGTAATGTGACTCTTACATCGGGATTTTGAACTGATTTTATTCTATGGCCGATTCCAGGGATGTTAATCTTTACGACATCTTTCATATAACCCATAAATTCTAAGGGGGCCATCCCTTTTTGCAAGGCTTCCCTGAAGTATTTAGCTGCGTTCGAAATTGCTCCACCAAATCTCGGGCCGATCGTGAGGATGCCTGAGGCAAGCGATGCCATTAAATCTTTACCTGCTCTTGCTGTAATAATTGCGTTGTGAGCTCCTGAAACCGCGGGACCGTGGTCGGCTGTCAATTTAATTACCATCTCGATAAATTGTTGAGCAAACTCTGGTAACTCTCTTTTAAACCATAAAAGGCCAATCACATACCCAATTGATCTGTTTTCTCTGATTATTTTGTCTAATCCAACACCAGCAAAAGTTGGCACATCACCTCTATCGTCTGAAATAGTCACTACTACATCGGTCGGTCTTCTTACTTTTCCTAAGCGAATCGCAGTATTATAGTCCAATGGAACTTCTGGAGGTACGAACTCTTCAATGGGGTCAATCTTACCTTCCTTTTTTAAATTTTCAAATGTTTTTCTAATTTCTTTGTCGAAATCTTCGTATGAATCTGGAACGATAGCACCAGCCTCTCTTAACGCGCGGTTTTTAGCGTCAGCAGTTTCTCTTGCGCTATCTGCCATAGCTCCCGCGTGACCAAACTGCAATCCCTTAGGCAGTAGTTTTGCTGCTGTCCCCGTTACCCACACAACTATAGGTTTTGTTATCTTTCCGTTTTTCAATGCGTCTACTATCGCGTATTCGTCAGTTCCTCCAATTTCTCCCAATACTACTAGCATTTTGATTTTAGGGTTTGCTTCGTATCGCATGATATGATCAATTAAGCTTGAACCAGGATATCTATCGCCACCAATAGCAATGCCTTCAAATACCCCATCGGTTGTTTGGCTTATCATAAAATTCATTTCGTTGCTTAAGCCACCTGATTTTGAGACGAAGCCAACTGAGCCTGGTCGATATAGTTTGGAAAGTTTAATATTTTCTAAAGTTCCCGCTGTATTTCCAATCTTAAAAGCCCCCGCAACAATTCCTCCTACGGTAGCTGGACCAATAATATTCTTCTTCATCTCTTCTGCGATTTTTATTAATTCTCGACTCTTTCTTTCAGGAATGCCTTCAGCTATGATAACTACTGTGCGAATTGTATCAGAAACTAGAGCTTCTTTACTAGTTTCATACGAGGATCTAAAGGAAGCAAAATTTATCATCACATCAGCGTTAGGGTGCTTTTTCATTGCTAAATCAAGCGTTTTATAAATAGGTATAACAATTTCTTTATTTCCGTAAAAAACCTTGTGATAACTAATTGCAGCAGTCTGAGTAGGTCTAATTATTGCTGCTACTGAGTGTTTTTCTCTTTTACTCACAAAATCAAAATCAAGCATTCTTTGGATAGGGTTCCTTTGAAATCCGTAGATTATTGCTTGTGTATTCCTATTAAAAAGTTCATAACCTTCCATTTTAAGCCCCTCCTGTTTCTTCTGCTTGTTTTATTAAATCGACAACCCGCGTCATATGAGTGTATCTATCGTATACTTTAATTGGAATGCCAGTCTCCTCTCCAACATGCTTCATAAGTTCAAGTCCTTGCTTTTCGTTAGGTCCACCTCTTCGCACGTAAATTTTAACCTTAGCTTTTTTCAGTTTTTCAACTGAATTCTTAATGGCGCTAACAATTCCAGTAAAGGTAGCTTTTACATCAGTAAAATTAGCAATACCTCCACCAATTATGAGGTACTTTGATCTCCCTGCGACATCAGGGGTTTCTGTAATGAGATCTATGATAGTTTGAGCGTAAATTTCGGTATATTCTCGTGATGGATTCCCAGAATATTCTCCGTAATTCCCCAACTCTTCTCCATATCCCAAGTCCACGATCGTATCGGTATATATAACTGAGGCCCCTCCTCCAGCCACCATAGTCCAAACTCGACCAGCTGGATTCAAAACCTTTAATTTGAGGGAAGCCCCTGTCTTTTCATCCAATTCCCGTATATAAACTTCTTTTTCAGACATAACTTGTCCAAAAGCAGTAGGAAATTCAATCGGTTTGTTAGGATCCCCCCATGTATCCGCGTGAAGAAACATAGCTGTATCATCTAATCTAGCTTTAACATCTAATGGAACAACTTTGTTGTCTTGAGCGATTGCGAAAGGATTGATTTCAAGAAAAGTAAAATCCTGATCGACAAACACTTGATAAAGCCCCTTAATAAAAGACATTAACACGCCTTTAGAGTCTCCTAAATCTGGCAATCTACTCTCTAAATCAAAGGATTTAATATCAGTTCCAATAGGTATTGGTACGTGAATAACCTTATCCCAATTTTCCTCCACGTAAATGCCACCCTCGAAACTGAAATGGATCACATCACCTTCTCTTTCGGTTGTTATAGAAACATAATATTCTTTTTCGTGAGGAATGAAAGGTTCGACAAGTAAACGCTTCAATGCACCTCTCACATTCCCAATCTCGTAGACCTTATCCAAATTGTTATAACAGAAATCTTTCATTTCATCACAATTTGCATCTAACAAGAGTAGATTTGCTTTCCCTCTTTTTCCAAAAAGTTGGTCAGGTTTAACTACAACTTTTTCTGTATTTATCCACGGATTATCTGAGATTGCTTTCTCTAAGTCAGTTTCACAGTCAATAATCACTAATTTGTTATGGTATTTGAATTCGGGGTAATATTTTGGCAGTTCATTAGCTAAAATCTTTTTAGCATCATACTCATAAATATTTTTTTGAGCCAATTTTCTTCCTTTCCTATATTTTATTTTTTAATAATTTAAGTTAAAGATTAATTTAAGATTTTTCTAAATAATTTATTAAAACCCTATCTTCTCTCTTTCTTTTCTGAACTTGAAAAATTAAAAAAAAATCGGTGTTTCTATCTCGGCAAAATTTTTTGTCCTGAACTTATGGAATTATTCAATGGTTTGGGATCGGAAATAAAAAATCGAATATTAAATTTTATTGGATTTTAACGCGAAAGCCCTTAATCCTATTAGATAAGGATTAATAAAAATAAATTGGAAGAAAATTTTGGTTTAATCTTTGTAAACAAAACGTAAACGCTTAAATAGCGATGTTTTCTTTTTATTCTATTGTAGACAAAGCGTTTACTGGGCAAAAAAAATAAAAATAAAAATAAAAAATAAAAAAGGAAAAAAGGAAATGATTTTTGATTACATAAACGATAGGACCGGTTTTGCCGAAGGGGACTTGTTTGAAAACGAAGCGGAGCTTAAAGCCTATTTTACGGTTGGCAACGTGAAAGCGAAGTTTGGGGCGGACTACGAAGTATCTCAAGCCGAGTTAGACGAGATGGTCGGGCTGGTAATTTCAAACAAGTGGCACTTGAAAAAGGAAAAGTCTCGCGTGTTTTCGGTAAGGATCTCTCAAAACGCGACTCAAGAAACCACTAAGAACAAATTAAAGGAACTCGTTAAGCGAATTAAAGAGTTTCAAAGCTAAAGTTTTTTTACTTCTTCAAGTTTACGACAAATTTGTTTCAGACATTGAAAAAAAGATAAAATAGCTGAATATCATAGGAATTATTACGAAAAGATTTACGACGAATGCGAACAAGGAATAGTTAGGGACACAATAACTCATAAAATATTCGATTTTTTGAACGTAAATCCAGAAACTGAGCCGAAGGAATTATTCGTTGAATTTTACGATATTAATCCGAACACTGTGAAAAATTTCATCTGAGCTATTTATAGTTATATAATTTGCTAAGGGAATTCCAAATTCACCAAAGATTTCCTTACTTTCGAATTCAAGTAATCGCATCTTAATCTCTATAATTTGAAGCAATACATTATTTTTTACTTTTTGGGAGAATATTTTAATAAATAATATCAAGAATGAACTTTGAAATAAAAGATGAAAACCTCAAGTAATGTTTTCAACCAGATATTTTTTAGGTACTTTTTTAATGATAGTTTTCAATAATTATGTCTGGACATTCTACGAAGGAGAGCTCGGTTTAATCAGTATAGTTCAAAAATAATTTGATGGTAAAAATTATAGATGATGCGAACTTATAATATATAGTTCTTATGAATGTTACTGTAATATATGAGGAGACTCTTCAAATTCCTATTGCTAGAGCTTTCGAGCTCGCAATGCAATGGATAACCGGCCAACATAAAGCCAAAATAAAAAAGTATACTACTCCTACTTTTATAGAAGCTAAACAAGGAACTATGAACACCAATACGGGTCACGATCCGAATTGGAAGAAGCGAATTCGAATTAATTTTTACGATTTAAAAAACAACAAAACCTTGATTCGAGTGGAAGCTACGCCTCTTTCACGAACAATTTTAAGAGTCGAAAAACTCAAAAATTCTTGGTATAACGGTTTATTTTCTAACCTCTTTTCGTTACTTAAAAAAATAGAAGAAAGCCCACCTCCAAAAGTTCTCCCAAAACAAATTAATGAAGTAATGCACTGCCATAATTGCGGAAATAAAATCGATAAAGATACAATAATTTGTCCTTCGTGCGGAATTGAAATTACCTAAAATTCTGAATAAATCATTCTCTTATCTTTTATTAACTAAATTCACCTTCTAGGCGTTGTATCTTATCCTATAAGTTCCAGACATCCATCCAAAACCTCTAGAATACGAAAAATTAAATTATATTAATAATAAATTCATATAATTTCTTGAGTCAGCCTAAATAATAAGATTATAAAATATTAGTATAAACTTTTTTTAATTATCTTATCCATTCTACATTATTAAAAAGGAAAATAGTGATGGAATTAAATGAGTTTTAGAACTGAAAAAGATTTTCTAGGGGAATTGGAAGTTCCAAGTGATGTTTATTGGGGGATAAATACTCAAAGAGCAATTCAAAATTTTCAAATAAGTGGAAAAACATTCCCTAAGATATTTATCGTTTCGTTAGGACGGCTTAAAAAAGCGTGTCTGTTAGCAAATATGGAATTAGGATTTATTGATAAGGAAATAGGAGATGCCATCCTCCAAGCAGTTAACGAAATATTGAACGAAAATAAGCTTTTAGATCAATTTCCAATTGATATTTATCAAACAGGAAGTGGAACTCAAACAAACATGAACATGAATGAAGTGTTAGCTAATAGGGCTTCTCAAATCTTGGGATTTCCTATGGGTAAGAAGCATCCGATCCATCCAAATGATCACGTAAATAAGAGTCAATCTTCTAACGATGTAATACCCACTGCTATGCATATATCTACTGTACATATGATAAAGAAGTTAATTCCGGTCTTAAACAGATTAGTAGAAAACCTAACTATTAAAATCGATGAGTTTGAAGAAATCGTTAAAGTAGGAAGAACGCACTTGCAAGATGCCGTCCCAATACCACTATCTTTAGAATTTAAAGTATACAAAAGACAAATCGAAACTAATATTGAACGATTAAGACATGTAATAGATGAATTATTATTCATCCCAATAGGTGGCACAGCTTTAGGTACGGGTTTAAATGCTCATAAAGATTTTGATAAATTGACCGTAAACCATCTTTCAAAAATAACTTCCTTATCTTTTAAAAATAATCCTATAAAAGCAGAAGGAATATCTTCGCATAATACTATAGCGTACGCTAGCAGTAGTTTAAGACTATTAGCGTTATCGCTTTTAAAAATGGCAAATGACATTCGCTGGATGGGCAGTGGTCCAAGAGCAGGTCTATCAGAATTGATTTTACCCCAAAATGAACCAGGGTCGTCTATTATGCCTGGAAAAATCAACCCTACTCAATCTGAAGCTTTAATTCAAGTGTGTCTTCAAGTGATTGGAAACGACTCTGTTGTTACAAGTGGAGAAATGTATGGAAGTATTTTAGATTTGAACATGAGTAAACCCGTAATGATTGTAAATGTTCTTGACTCAATTGAAATTTTAATAGGGGGTATTAATTCTTTTATTAGTAATTGCTTATTTGGCTTAGAAGCGAACACTGAACAAATTAATATGAATTTAGACCAAATGATAATGAGTGTTACTAATTTATCGCCAATAATAGGGTACGATAAATGTTCTGAAATTGCTCAAAGGGCGCATAAAGAAGGTAAAACTTGTAAAGTAGTAATTAAAGAAATGGGTTTAAAGATCGATAATTTGGACGAACTTTTAGACCCTAAAAAAATGGTATAAAAGAAAATTAGGATAACAAAGATGCTTGACAAAAAAATTCCTGTAATTCTTGATACTGATATAGGGTTGGATATTGATGACACTTGGGCTTTAGGTTTATTATTAAAGTGCCCTGAATTGGATGTTAAATTAATTACAACATCAACTGACAATACCCCGCTAAAAGCCAAGCTTGTTGCTAAATTTCTCGAAATTGTGGGTCGAACAGACATCCCTATAGGAATTGGACCTCTGGAAAATCGTAAAAAAGGTTGGTTGTATCCTTGGATTAAAGATTATGACATATCAAGATATCCTGGTACGGTTCACGAGAACGGTATGGAGGTTCTTTGTTCAACGATAATGGATTCTCCTGATCCTTTAACACTTATCGCCATTGGACCCTTAGGAACTGTGGCAGGAGCACTTAAAATGAATCCAAATATTACAGAGAATTCTCGGTTTGTGGGGATGCATGGGAGTATTCGCATTGGATACAGAGGATCAAACTCACCTTCCCGGGAATATAATGTGAAAAAGAACATTAAGGCATGTAGAGAAGTCTTTCAAGCGCCTTGGGAAAAGACAATTACGCCATTGGATACATGTGGAAATATCGTGCTCTCGGGAGCGCTTTTCGAGCGCATCATGAAGTGCGACAATTTAATAGTTAGATCAATCAAAGAAAATTTTGAGATATGGAAAAAAAAAATCATACCCAAATTAATATTAACAAAAAAAAATGAGACTTCGATCCTATTTGACACGGTGGCTATTTACCTCGGTTTCTCTGAAGAATTGCTTAACATTGAAGAATTAAAAATTGAGATCACTGATCGCGGCTCAACTCAAATTAGCGAGAGAGGAAATTTGGTACGTTGTGCAACTTCTTGGAAAGATGTCCAAGCTTTTAAAAATCTACTTGTTGATCGACTTATTAATTAATTTATTTTGTATACTTGAGGAAATAATCGTATTAATTAATCGTTGTAATCTTGAATGGATGTGTTTTAATTATTTTTTGGGTCATAGCATTGTAATTAAGGTAAAACGGCTCGAAATTCTCGGCAAAGCGTTTTTCTTTCTATGGATAAATTATCTTCTTGTAAGAATATGAAAAGCTTTAGAGTTTTTAATAAAATCAAAATCTGGATCTTCCAGAGCTTTTTCTCTAAAAGACTCGTTAGCATCAATAGATTTACTTAAATATTTAATAGCTTCGTCTTTTTCTCTAAGTAACGCTAATCCACAAGCTTTATTGTAAAGCGGATCAGCAAAATTTTTATCAATTTCAAATGCTTTATCAAAACATATTATAGCTTCTTTAATTTTTTCCAATTTAAGCAAATTTAATCCGTAATCGTTCCAAAGTTCTTTATTCTTAGGATCAGCCTTAACCGCTCTTTGGATATAGTTTATTGATTTATCATACATTTTATTGTTAAAATTATTAATAAAGAGGTCTACCCACATCTGGTTAGTATAGTTTTTAAGATCAAATTCGGTCTTACATTTTGGGCATTTATTGTTATTATATATAGCGTGTCTATGAACAGGAATAATAAAGCCGCAATTGAGACAACTACGATAGTGATATGGCTGATTATTCCTATCTATGATAAAAGAAAAATTTTTTGTATCTAGTCTTTTCTTTAATTCGTCATAAGTATAATCTACATTCCAGCAAATCCATTCTGCTTTGAATACTTCATTTTCCAACATGATTTGTCCTACTAATTCATAACTACCTCTCTCGAAGTCGACATTCAAATTCATCCTCTTTTTATCTTTTGTTATAAGCGCCATTGGGAATTTCTCTGGTGGAACTGTAAATTCTGGTAATTTGTATTTATATAAATAAATCTCCCTCCAATCATAGTTAGGAATCATGGAAACCAGTTCACCTTCTGATTTCGTTGTAGATGATGCTATGTGGCTTTTTGAATAATCACTTTTCATTCGCCAATTAATTTTAGGATACATTAATTCTAGAACATGGAGATTTAAAGAGTAATAAGCTTCCAATAAAAATTCCCAAAGATCTTGGAATTTTACTTTTTTAACAATTTTAAAAGGTTTAAGTCTAAATCTGATAAAATCAGTTGAAATTTGATATCTTATTTTTCCATTATGGATGATTTCATTTCTAATTAACCTCCCATAATTCAAATTTTGAATAACTTTTCTAGCTTCTTTGATAAGCTTAATCTCAGGATGATTTGTTTTGATTAATTTACTAAAAATAATATGCGTTTTTCTTATAATTTTTATTGGTTTATTTCGGTTTTTGTTTATACGATAAGGATTTAAATAGAAATTCAAAATTGATGTTTTTTTTCTTATTAATTTTAATTCTTGAAACTTTGCATCTTTCTCTTCAAGAAAATTCAAAATTGTCTCAATAGCAGTGATAGCATTAACAATAATCGGTGCTAACATGTTTTCTTTATTTGTCCTAAATAAAGAACGAGCTAAGTTAAACATATCTTGGTAAGGTAATATTTTATATTTTACCCGATTATGGATTATTTTTTCAAATTCTTCTATTTTCTCGTCATTTCTAAATGTAAATTCTGGGATACCTGTATAATTGTTATAATCATCAATAATTTTAGGTAAGGGAATTCCTTTATTTTTATAAACCAAAGTAATACCTGTCTCGCACTTGCTAAATTGGTAGATTGATAAGGGTTGAACTTCATGTTGTAAGACATGATTAATGTGGTTTATCGGAAAAAAGTTTATGTAATGAGCTAAAAATTCGTTTACTTGCCTAATAAATCGTTTATGAAAATAGATCATTGTTTTTGGGAGAATTTTAAGATTTCTTACTGAAATCTCACCACTCTCGAATTTTGCTAGAAAATCAGATTCTTTAATGTTTAAAGTAATGGGTAGCTTATATTTAGCATATAAGATAGTTTTTGCTTTCCTCTTATATTGGAACTCAGATAAATCTTCACTCACTAGACCGTGTTCATTAAAAAATCTATCTTGTGGTTCAAGTTTACTTTGCACTGTAGCGATATTTTCTATTTCATTTCCTTTTTGGCAAAAATAGATGTCGCGACGAATCCTAATTTGGTTTGGAAAATCTAATGTATAATGTCCAGTAGGTAGTGCTAAATTAAAAGGTAATTCTATATGAAATTCAATATGTGTGTCAATCTTATTTTTGCTTTCTGTCAAAAATTATCTCACATTTTTTAGATTATATATTTATATGTCTCTTATAGTACTAATA
>Ga0209121_10004401_pt1 | contig 13172 bp, 20 predicted proteins | sample Cruoilmetagenom3_FD_187292 | JGI IMG/M metagenome (GOLD analysis project Ga0209121, IMG submission 187292) | Oil polluted marine microbial communities from Coal Oil Point, Santa Barbara, California, USA - Sample 3 (SPAdes) (version 2) | ecosystem: Environmental > Aquatic > Marine > Oil seeps ... | reverse complement strand
GTGCCGCCCAGAATGGCGGCGTTGTTGCTGATCAGATAATCGGTCATTGGAGTTTCCTGAATTTGGATGGGCGTTGGCGGTTTTACGGGTTCATCTCGACCACCAGTTCCTGGGCGATGACACCCATCTCTGGTGGGTCAAAGCTGAGGATCAGGTCCTGATGCATGAGGTCCACCCCGGGCCCGGTGAACGGCAGGATCAGGTCCTGGGCAGTCACATCGACGCCGGGGCCGGTGAACAGGATCGTCAATTCCTGATCGGTGATCTGAACCTTGCCGCCCATGAGGACCCGGTATTCGCGAAACGCGCGGTCCTCGTATCCGGCCCGCACGGCGCGAACGCGGATTGCCGCCTTCTCGACACCAATTGGCGGTTGTGGGTAATCGGCATCGGTGAGGGCTATTGACGTTGCGTGCCCAACATCGATCACGGCCGCAGCGGGTTCCAGTGTTTCCTCTGTATCAACATCAACCCAATGAATGCGAACTTCGTAAGCAACCCCGGGCTCGGGACCGATATCGGGGCTGGTGTAGTCATCAAACACGCTGCTGGTCTGGGCCAGCCGGTCACGATGCGCCCAGCTCAGCGTCGCTTCGGTAGGCCCTGAATTTGTTGAGACAGTGACCGCAGATAGCTTACGCGCAATTGACATACCGAATCTGATCGTCGAATCTTGGATTCGAAGACTTGGTTCCGGCAGGTGTTCACGCGTACCTGCCGCAAAGCTGATCCCGACCTCTGAGTACCAAATTGTATCCGATGCGACACACATCAGCTTTCTGGCTGAGTGTAAGGCAAAGTGGGGCAGCCATTCTCGCTCGCGAAGGGGAGCCGGACCCACTGTGTGAAGATGCGGGCGGACGGACGCGCACCGAGGTTCACGAGGAATTGCAGGCGTTGATCGTGAACTACTTTGACCGCGTGTTCGGTCAAGGGTACGATCAGTCAGACGAACAACGATTGTGGCGATACGGTATTAGTAAACGGCGGCACCCTAAAGGCTGTTCTTGATGCTACCAGCAGCCCGAGAGATGCAAGGCTGGCGATTTCGTTCGTGCCTACCGCCTCAACGGGGCGCGGCGAAACCTTCAAGGCGATCAACATACCAGTCAGGGAACCCGAACGCGCGTGTCGGCCGTAGAATTCGGTCAAGATATTCTGGGGTTGCAGGTGAAGTCGGTGTTTCGGCAGCAATGTAGCATAGCGCAGGAACCAAAGAACCGTCTGCCTTCTCGCAAAGAACCGCCTCTGGTAGGTAGGTCGCGCCCAATTCCCTTTGAACATACAGTCCATAAAGACGCTCCAGTTCTTCATGGGTTCCAGTAACGAGAATACCATATGTGCAATGCCTCTCTGACCGGACCAAATTTGCCAGAGGGCTGATTTGAAGATCAAAGCCGTTCAACTTCGCAACATATATCTCGTCCGGTTCAAATCCGACCTTCTTCAATACGTTCAGATCAATATTTGAACCGTAAAAATACACCCAAACCCGACTTTCCATGTTTTTTCCATTCTAAATATTGTGCAAGTTATGAGCCGGCATTGATAGACGGTGATGTCATTGCATCGTCTGGCAGGTCAGCCCCATCCCCCCTGATCTAAGCAAGAGAGAAATTGAACAATCTCAGCAAGAACTTCGCCATCTTGAAGAATTCTGTTGTGACCCAATCCGTTGGTAGCGAACAGTTGTGCGTTGGGCCAACTGGCATGAAGTCGTTCAGCGTCCCCGAATGGAATCTGACGATCACCGCGATCATGGACAATAAGAGCGGGCGCAGATCCTTTCACTATGAATTGGGTAAGATCCAAGTCGGAAGGGTGGGCACCTACGCGTCTTCCAACTTCCTTCAGAATTGCATCCGTAGCGACCGTACCAAGTCCAACTTTTTGCGTCGTGGCTCTAATGGAATTGGCCATGACGACAGGGCAAGCCATCAGCATATATGCATCGGCACCTGCTGTCTCACTCGATCCGAGTACACCAGCGATTGCCCCCATGGAGTGTCCAACATAAAGCGAGACTGGACCTAAATATTCGAACGCACTACCGACGGCCTTACTAAAGATTATCGGATCGCACTGCCCTATCCGTGATGAGCCGTGACCGGGAGGATCCAGGAATATGGTTCGATATCCTGCCTCCCGCACAACTTCCACAATGGCGGACCATTGTGCATGGTTGCCATTGAACCCATGTACGAAGAGTGCGAGAGGCCTTGTCGGATCGCTGTCGTACTCCCGCCATGCAACCAATCCGTCGCCAATATCAATGCGTTCAAGCGTCTCTGATATCCGCGAGTGAACACGGCGAGGCTTTAGAAGACCTGGAACGATTATGCGCGCAAACAAATTCGGTGCAAAATCTGATCCCAATACGATCACCTTACCGACAATTTTATGGAAAATAGACATTTTAACCCTCCGCTTTAACTCATAACCAGACGATCAAGTCGATCAATTTGAAGTCACGTTGATGTCGCCAGCAGTGCTTTTGCTGCGTAGCGAAATTGAAAATTCCAGACAAAACAGCAAAAGTGACCACCGTGACTGTGGTCGATATTTGAGCGGCCTATTTCATGTCATCGAGATACGCGCGCCGCTGGGCGAGGGCCGCGATGTGGAGACATATCCAAAGCGGTACAGCGAAGCAGGGAATAATCAGCAAGGGGAAACTGCCTAAGGCCTCGGTAGATTGTGGTGTGTCAACGAGCGGGATTGTACCGCGCGAAACAAGTCCTGAAAGCACGGCTCCAACAAAATCCAGCAACCCCAACATATGAAACACCAAGAACCGCCGAGACGCCAAGAATGCTCTATCTGAAGCAATCTTCGCAACAACGAGCGGAGCCAAGAAGGCGACAAGGACGTCGCCCCACCCCGCAAAGAAGGCAAATATCTGCGGGAGGTGGTCGTAGGACGCCATGAACAGGAAACCAGCGCCGAGAATGCGCAGACCTTGCATCCCGTTGAGCCAGACTGGATTGATCATAAGAACTTCCGCTCTAAGGGACGGAAGCCGCATGGCGATCCAGAACAGAAGTGGTGGCGTCAACATTGCCAAAATGGTTGGAAGGGGCGGTTGATCTGCCGTGACGTGAAAGGTGCCACTGCGACCTAGGATAATGATAAAAACCAGCCACACAGAGATCACGATTAGCGCGGCGAATGCAAATCGAGGCGGTGCGATTTGGGCCTCAGACGTAGACTGAAGTGTCATTGAATTTCCTTTCCTGGGTATTGTTCTTGGGGGAGAGTTTTCTATGCATGGTGGTCATCGCCTGATGACTTTCGGCAAAGATGAATCTTCCAGCAGAGTTTCTATTTCTGACTGCGCTTGGCTCCTGCTGACCGTAGCCTGAACGGGCATCAGCTGGCCCGCGCCTGCCAGCTTTCCTTCTGCTGTATGTTCAGAATTCGAGAGCATGTTTCGATAAACTTCAATGTCTTGGCTGCAAAATCACAGGCCCATCTCGGTCAGCCCCGGATGGTTTTCTGGGTGCCGACCCGAGGGCCAATGAAACAGACGCGACTGTTCCGTGATGGGCATATCGTTGATGCTGGCGATGCGGCGGCTCATCCGCCCGTCGGCCGCAAAGTCCCAGTTTTCGTTTCCATAGGATCGGAACCACTGCGCGTCCCCGTCACACCATTCGTAGGCAAAGCGCACGGCGATCCGGTTATCCGTCCATGCCCACAGCTCTTTGATCAGGCGGTATTCGTTTTCGCGTTGCCATTTGCGCGTCAGGAACGCTTGGATTTCGGAATGCCCGGAGAGGAATTCAGAACGGTTCCGCCACTGGCTGCCGCCAGTGTAGGCCTGCGTCACCAATTCGGGGTTGCGGCTGTTCCAGCCATCTTCAGCAGCGCGCACCTTTTGTGTCGCGGTCGTTTCTGAAAATGGTGGCAGCGGGGGGCGGGTCATAGGGTGTCTCCTGGCGAATTAGATGCGGTCGAAAGCGCATTTCATGCGATTGTTTGCGCCAAAACGGCGAATTAGTTGCCTTGATTGCCTCGCTTTAATGGTCGTAAGAAGTGGCGATCATAGCGCCTGATACACTCCATATCCTCGGCGAACTTGAAGGCTTTCTGGCAATCGCTGTCTGTCAGGCTCTTGATGCGGTAAGCCTCATATTCAGCCAACGAAGGGAATGAAAACAGACAAACAGCTAAGTCGTTTGGGCTTTCATGCGGCAGATAATAGCCATGATGCGTGCCGCCAAATTTCTCGACCAGAGGAATCCACGCGCGCGCATAGTCTTCGAACTCTGGAATTTTTGATGGGTTCAATTCATATTGAACATAACAGGTTATCAACGGATCTTCCTTTAAAGCTGTTTGGCCAAGAGACTGTATTTATTTCGTATTGCCGGCTGAGATCGCGGGCTGCTGCTGGGGCAAGACCCATTACGGTAGAAAACGCCCTAGGGTGGCAATCCCTGATGTGCCTCGACCTGGTCAAGGCATGATGACCACGACGGTTGCTCGGCAACGAATGTCCTGAACTTTTCGACCACCTTCGGCTCACCTTGCAAAGAGCCCGCCGGAACGACCATTTTTGATCCGTCGCCGCTGGACCAGGGAATGCCGGAGCCACACACACGGCAGAACGACTTCGAGATATCCTGCCCTGGCACTTGGTAGGTGACGATGTCATCGGCACCACTCAGCCAGTTGAACCGCTCTGCCGCTATGAATAGATTTGATGCAAAGGCCGACCCGGTGATCTGTCTGCACTGATCACAGCTGCACAGGAACATCTTTTCAAATGCGTTGACGACCTCGAATGATACCTTGCCGCACAGGCAGCTTCCGTTGAGTTTCTGCATTGTCCTGATCCTTTGTAATTGGCATTGACTGCTAAACTGGTTGGCTTAAGTAGAGACGTCATCTCGCAAAAATCCGGCAAGGGCTTCGAGAACCTGGCTCGGCGCTTCGAGCTGCGGCATATGCCCCACGCTGGGAAACGATTGAAACGATGCCTGCGGAATTCGTTCATGGAGCGCCTTCCCCCGTTCAAGCGGAATCCACGGATCGTCCGCGCCCCACAGAATGGTCACCGGGCAACGGATGTGACCGAACATCGGTTCGACGTCGGCGGTGAAACGCTCGTCGGCTTGGGAGAATTGACGATAAAAACTCCCGCGACCGTCTTCATCGAGCCACGGTTCGACGAGCTTCGAGAAGTCTTCACTGTTGATCTCGTTGACGAGAGCACCCCTTATATAGGCTTCCACCACTGCCTTGTGGATATGCGGTGGCAGACCGGTGAAGGCCTCGACATGCCGCCCGACATGATCGAAAAAATCCGACCCCCAAGGGCGCATTGCGACAACGTTCATCAGGGCATATTTCTCGAAATCGCAGCCATGCAGAAGATGCGCGCGCAAAGTTACCGCGCCGCCGAAATCGTGTGCTACCACGCGGGGGCGATCCAGTTTCCAGTGCGCCAGCATCTCCGCGAACACGCTACCCTGTACGTCGAGCGCCGTGGCTTTCTCGGGTCGCTTATCGGATTGCCCGTAGCCCGGCATGTCATACCAGTGGACGCGGTAGGTTTCAGCCAGTGCCGGAATGACGCGATGCCACGAAAAAGAAGACCACGGCCATCCATGCGCGAGAACGAGGTCCGGTCCATCACCTGCACTCCCGGCAGCAACCGCACCTGCGCTTGTCATGACGGTTTGGTCTAATGACCAGCTCCCTTTCAGTTTCTGCATCGTTTCAATCCTTTGTGATGGGTTCGACAAGTTGGCCGACGCGGCGCAACCGATGCTCAGCCTGCGAGATCATTCTGTGAAGCGTGGCTTGCGCGGGTTCGCGGGACCGGATGAGATCAACTGCCTCGCCGACAATTACAGCGGCAACATCTGTGTCGTCAGCCGTTCGCGAGGCCTCGAAACGCTCTTTCTCGACTTCGATGTTCTGCATGAGACCGTCGACATCTGCGCTCCATTGCCGGGTGAATGCATTACGCATCGTGCGCAAGTTCCAATCCGAAGGCCAGTTGAGGTCCCGTGCGATGTCAAACACGGAACTGCGCTCGGTATCGTCGCCCGAACCGCGAACTGCTGCTTGTTTGGCATTTTCACTGGCGAGGGATTCATCGCTGGCAAAGAAGGTCGTTCCACACAATACGCCCGAAGCGTTCAGCGCCAGAGCTGCGGCCAAACCACGTCCATCAGCGATGCCGCCTGCGGCGATGACCGGCACTCCTTTTGCGATATCGACAACCGCCGGAACAAAGGGCAACGTCGCTCTGGCACCGCCGTGGCCGCCTGCCTCTGTGCCCTGCGCTACAATAGCATCAACGCCCGCATCCAGAGCTTCGCGCGCTTGTTCGACTGTCTGCACCTGAACGATCAGCTTTGTTCGCGTGTCCCTGATTTGATCGAGAAACGGTTTGAAATCACCAAACGAGAGCAACAGCACGGCCGGGTTTCGTGCGAGCGCAAGATCGAGTAATTGGGGCTCGCGGGCCAGCGACCAGGTAATAATGCCTACCCCGATGTGCGCACCCCCCGCTGCATTGAACTCGCGCACCAGCCAATCGGCGTCGCCATAGCCGCCGCCGATCAGACCCAAACCACCTGCATTGCTCACGGCCGCAGCGAGCGCCCCGCCGCTGACACCCGCCATGGGTGCCAACAAGACGGGATGTTCGATGCCGAACAGATCACAAAGAGATGTGCGGATGGCCATTCAGTTCAACCTTCCGCTTCGCGGCGATATTGTTCAACCGGTAGACCTCCGATCCCCCAATCCTCAAGTGCGACTTCGTCGATGACGACAAAAGTTGTCGCTGGGGATTTGTCGAGAACCTTGACCAGCAAGTCGGTTACGCCGCTGATCAACTCGGCCTTCTGATCTGGGGTGACACCTTCACGCGTCACCCTGATGTTTACATAGGGCATAATGGTTCCTTTCAGATTTCACGTTCAGTGATTTGGAAGATTTTGGCCATGATCCGCCAGGCCCCGTCGGTGCGCACAAGGGTGAGGAAATCAACGAAATTCTTCGTGCCGATAGAACACCGCACGCGGGCAAAGGCGGTGTTTTGCCCCGCGAATTCTATGGCTTCGATCACATCACGCCGGGTTTCATCGCGTGAGGCCGGGGATACGCGTTTTGCCACAACCGGAAAGTACTCATCCATCGTGCGATAAAGCAGCGGCGTTTCATCCGCCGTCGCATAGATGGCTTTGGGGTGAAACGCCGTGGCCAGCTTGCCCGTGTCAGCGTGATAGAGACCATCGAAATAGGTTCCTAACACGTCAGATACAGCGGCGAAATCGGTCATGCCGCCTGCTCCATTAGACCTTCTGCAATCATCGCCTTGATCGAGGCGGGACGCGCGGCAATACGTGCCACGTAGGCTTGGGTTTGCGGATATGCGGCAAGGCTCACGCCGACGAAACTTGCCCAGTTCAGCACCACGAATGCATATGCATCTGCAACGGTGAACGTGTCGCCGAGCAGAAAGGGACGACCGTCTGCGAGACGTTGCTCGACATGCGCGGCGCGGCACCCGACACCTGTCTCGGCTCTTTGTCTTGCGTCGCCATCAAGCTGCCTGCCGGAAAAAAACGGGCCAAAAGACACGTGCAGCTCTGACGAAATGAAGTTCAGAGCTTCCTGAAGCCGGGTGCGCGCCAGCGTACCGTTTGGGGGCGCAAGATCGGCATCGGGTGACTGGTCGGCCAGATACTGCAGCACGGCCGGATTTTCGGTGATTATGTCGCCTTCGTCGGTGATCAGAGCCGGAACATAGCCGTTCGGGCTGATTTTGAGAAAATCATCTCCAGTCTCGGTTTTGTTTGCATCGGAGTCTGTCTTATCAAGGTCGAACGGGATCTCGAGTTCGTTCAGGATGATGTGGGATGCCATTGAGCACGCACCGGGTTTGTAGTGAAGTTTCATCGTTCAATTCTCCAGGTAGTTGGGTTGGTTCAGTAGAGATGGCTTAATCGATATCCGTTGACAACTTGGTTTCCTATGGTTACTTGATTATTGAGTTACTCCAAGGAAACCTAGTCACCTGCCATGCCGCTTAAAGTCCGTAAGAATCAAAGCCCGGAGCCCCCGCAGCCCTGCATGCTGACGCACTGTATGGCTGTGATCTCAGGCGCATGGGCGGCCAACGTGATCTGGTCGCTGCGTGCCGGTCCCCGCCGTTTCAATGAGCTACGAACGGACATCCCCCCGATTTCGGCCAAGGTGCTCTCTACTCGGTTGAGTGAACTGGAAGAGCGCGGGGTGCTGTCACGCAACGTACAACCCACCTCGCCGCCTTCTGTTGAATATATCTTGACCGATCTGGGCGGAGAACTTGTGCCCGCACTTGAGGCCATCGTGAAGGTAGGCCACAGGCTGAAGATGCGCGACGGAGGATGAAGTCTTAACATGTGATGTATTACCTACGACGCTTGGATCAGTTCGATCCTGTAGCCGTCAGGATCTTCGATAAAAGCAATGGTTTCGCGTTCGCCAGTTTCATCCGGTGCCATTGTCATCGGGCCGGGCGCACGGGTGATTTTGACTCCCAGTTCTGACAGGTGGCTGCATACGCGGTGTATATCGTTCACCTCGAGCGCGATATGCACTTGCATTGGTTTATGCGAAACGCTTTGTAGCGCCGCTTAGTATGTGATCAAGTTTTATCGCTTGCAAACACTAGTCGTGGCTGCCCCTTTCCGGCTGAGTGATAACCGCATTTTCTTTGCTGTAGATCACCGCAAGAAATTTCGCCGGTTCCGTCTCACTGGGATTTTCTGTGTGCTGATGCAAGGCTCCAGCCGGTTCGATCCAACTTTGACCGGCACTATACTCCACAGCATCCTCGCCTTCCATTTGACTGCTAAGCCGGCCCTGCAACAAATAAACGTATACGAAACCACCATGCCGATGGGATCCAACGACCCCACCGGGTACAATTTCGATTGTCAGGGCAGTCACGATATGACCGGGCAGGTCGGGCAAGGCCGATTGGTGAAGCAATTCGCGGTGGACACCGGGGGCACCCTGCTTTGCATCATGGGCGTAGCCCTTCATAGGCACGGCAATCGCGATAAGCCAGAAAAGCAGGAAGTTGTTGAGGTTCAGCCTTGTGCGCTGCCAGATAGTTCCCTGCGTTTTTCCCCACGCTGATGCCAGTTTGGCGGCGTCATTTTTGATACATGTCATGTCATGGGCCTATTGTTGAGTTTGCATGGTCATGCGGGCATCTGCGCGCCGACACCGATGCGGTTCCACAAGTTCATCGTGCCGATCGCTACGGTCAGTGCCGCAAGCTCTTGCTCACTCAGTTCTGCGCGAGCGAATGCGTAATCCTCATCCGAAACACCTTTCCCGGCCAGCGATGTGAGAGTTTCGGCCCAGGACAATGCGGCCCGCTCGCGTGCGTTGTAGGCGCTCGTTTCCCGCCAGACTGGCAGCATATTGATCAGGCTTTGTTCGACATCATCATCGATAGCCTCTTTGACATGCATGCCGACACAAAACGCACACCCGTTTATCTGCGAAACTCTGATCTTGATCAGATGTATGAGGCGTGTGTCGACCCCTGAAGAAGCAATCGCGGTATTGAGCGCCACAAGAGTTTCGTAGAGTTGAGGTGCATCTTTTGCGATGTTGAAGCGCATGGTCATTGCTGTAGTCCTTATCTTGAGGAAGAGTTGCGAACGAATCATAGATAACATATATCCATGATTATTCGACGCAACGGTAAAGTGTAAAAATTGGGAACATAAGGAGATACTCGTATGCGGCGTCTGGGAGATGGGGTTGAAGCAGCTTTGCATTGTGCCGCTGTTCTTGCGGCATTGCCGACAGGGAAGGTGCTGTCCGGCCGCGACTTGGCGGCGCTGCATGGTCTCTCAGAAAGCTACCTGCTTAAGCATCTTCGCGCACTGACAGCCGCTTGCGTGACCGAGGCGGTTCCCGGCCCGAGAGGTGGCTATCGCCTGACACGACCAGCCGAGAACATTTCCATGCTTGATGTTGTCGAGGCCATCGACGGCAAAGGTCCGACCTATGTTTGTCGTGAAATCCGGCAAAAGGGCGATGTCACGACAAACGACCGCTGCGCCTATGAAAAGAACTGTTTTATCAAACGTCGGATGCTGGAAGCTGAGGCGCTGTGGCGAGAGGCCCTGCGCGGTCAGACGTTGCAAGACCTGCTCGACGATGGCGCGGTTGAAATCGGAGATCAGAACAAAGAGGCCGTAGGCAAATTCGTAGCCGCCAAACAGAGATAGGCGTCTGTTGCTTGCAAGGACACGACGGGTTCCGGCCTGGATTGCAATGTTTCGGTCAGTTTAGATCTCAAACGGGTATGCGGCGATTTTGGCAAGGACTGATAAACCTACGCAAAGCAAAATTCGTTGAAGTAGTTGCAGTGAAAAACCGATTTGTCGGCAACTTATGAAACCGGAAACCAAGCTTTTCTGAGGCGTCTGCTGTAATCGGCGGAGGGCATCCATACCTTCGTTTGCGTTCCAGGCCCGGTCTTCAGGAGAGTGTCCGACCTTCTGTGTATGATTAATATGGCCCATGCTTCACCAACGAAGGAGCATGACGACAATGACGATTTCCAAAGAATTACTGGACGAGCTGTTGAGCGGCGTTGAACGGCCCGAGGATCTGTTGGGCGACAAAGGCCTGATGAAGGAGCTGAAGGTCCGGCTTATGGAGCGGATGCTGGGCGCTGAATTGACCGAGCATTTGGGCTATGAGCCGCATGGTGAACCCGACGGTCAGCAGACCAACCGGCGCAATGGGGCGACCCGTAAAGTGCTGAAGAGCAATGACGGCGCTGTGCCCATCGACATCCCGCGTGACCGAGACGGCAGTTTTGAGCCGGAGTTGATCCAGAAGGGCCAGACCCGGATCGACGGGATGGATGACAAAATCATCGGTTTGTATGCAGCGGGCTTATCGACCCGCGATATTCGTGCTCACCTTGAAGAAGTCTACGGCCTGAAGGTGTCCGCCGATCTTGTCAGCCGCGTCACCGATGCCGTCTTGGAGGAGGTATCGGACTGGCAGAACCGCGCTCTGGAGCCGATGTATCCTATCGTTTTCCTGGACGCGCTTCGGGTCAAAATCCGCGATGCGGAAAGCCGTCAGGTCAAAAACAAGGCTGTTTACGTCGCCCTGGGCGTCACCCCGGAAGGCGAGCGCGAGGTTTTGGGCCTGTGGATCGCGGCTAATGAAGGGGCCAAATTCTGGCTCTCGGTGATGAACAATCTACGCAATCGGGGCGTTGAAGATATCCTGATTGCCGTCGTTGATGGCCTCAAAGGCTTCCCTGACGCCATCAACGCGGCGTTCCCGGAGACCACCGTTCAGACCTGCATCGTCCACCTTGTACGCCATTCCCTGAACTTCTGCGGTTGGAAGGATCGCAAGATCGTCGCCAAGGATCTGAAACGGATTTATCAGGCCATAGATGACAAAGAGGCCGAGAAAGCACTCGCGGAGTTCGAAGCCCAATGGGGCCAGAAATACCCGTCAATCGCCCCAAGCTGGCGGCGGGCATGGCAGGAGGTCATCCCGTTCTTTGCCTTCCCGCCCGCCGTGCGCAAAATCATTGACCTGCCCCCCGGTCATCCCTCATTCATAACGAGAGTCTGCGGGGTTGATAGTCATCGGTTTCGGGTTGGGCAAGCGCGCCGTGCGCGGAGCCCTCAGATTGCTCAAGCGCTCGACGCGCTTCTGCGGGCGTTTTGTTCTCAAGCGACGAGTGCGGCCTGACATTGTTGTAGTCATACCGCCAAATCGCCAGTTGTCGGCGGGCATCGTCCAGAGTGTCGAATAGCTCCTCATTCAGCAGCTCGTCGCGAAGGCTGCCATTGAACGATTCAATGAAGGCGTTCTGTTGAGGTTTGCCTGGATCAATGTAGTGCCAGTCAACATCATTGTCGGTTGCCCATTTCAGGATGGCTCGACTGGTGAACTCGGTGCCGTTGTCACTGACAATGGACGCAGGTTTGCCATACAGTCGCACGAGTGCGTCCAGTTCGCGTGCCACCCGGGCACCCGAGATGCTGGTGTCGGCCATCAGGCAGAGGTTCTCGCGGCAACAATCGTCGTTCACCGCCAGGATGCGGAACTTGCGGGACGCGCCAAAGGTGTCGGACACGAAGTCCAGTGACCAACGCTCATTGGGCCTCAGGGCTACAGGCATTGGCGTTCTGGACCCTCTGGCACGCTTTCGTCCCCCGTCGTCGCCTCACGGACAGCTTTTCATCTGTGTAGAGCCGGTAAAGTTTCTTGTGGTTCATTATCATGCCTTCACGTTCCAGCAGTACTCCGATCCGCCTGTAGCCAAACCGGCGGCGTTTGCGCGCGATCTTTTTCATTTCCTCGCGGATTTCCGGGTTGTCCGGCGGGCGATCACGCCGGACTGTCTTGGGGTCGACACCGACAAGCTTGCAGACCCGGCGCTGCGAGATGTTGTGATCCCGCATCGCCTTGAGCGCTGCATCCCGCCGCTCTTTCGGCGTCGTCAGTTCTTTCCCAGCAAATCTTTCAGGACCACATTATCCAGCATCGTATCTGCCAGCAGACGCTTCAGCTTGGCATTCTCGTCCTCCAACGATTTGAGGCGATGCGTTTCGGAAACATTCATCCCACCGTACTTGGATTTGAATTTGTAGAACGACGCCGGACTAAGGCCGTGCCTGCGGCAGACCTCCGCCGTCGGCATTCCTGCCTCCTGCTCCTTGATCATTCCAATAATCTGCGCCTCGGTAAAACGGCTCTTTCGCATTCGTCTGCTCCTTCAAAGCTTGGGCAGACTCTACATCAAGGTGAGGGAACTTCCGGGGGGCAGGTCATCATCTACACAACAAATGCCATCGAAAGCCTCAATAGGGTCATCCGCAAAACCACAAAAACACGTGGCAGCTTTCCAACCGATGATGCTGCCACCAAGCTGATCTATCTGGCCATCCGCAGTTTTGAGAAGGCTGGTAGGTGCGTTAGACAATGGGTGGACGCACGCAACCAGTTCGCTATCTTATACCCAGAACGGTTCAATAAGTGAGCCGTGAAACTCGCATGGGCTGGACCCGAGCTATGATCGAAAGTGGTGTTTGGGTTGTTTGAATGTTGGCGGTGCATCTGGTTGGATTTCGTTGTGAGACGAAGCCACCAACCTACAAGGACGC
>Ga0209121_10004400_pt1 | contig 13172 bp, 15 predicted proteins | sample Cruoilmetagenom3_FD_187292 | JGI IMG/M metagenome (GOLD analysis project Ga0209121, IMG submission 187292) | Oil polluted marine microbial communities from Coal Oil Point, Santa Barbara, California, USA - Sample 3 (SPAdes) (version 2) | ecosystem: Environmental > Aquatic > Marine > Oil seeps ... | reverse complement strand
CTCTGTCCAGGATGCCAGAGTAGTTTGCAGTTCCTTGTCTTTCCAAGCCTCGGTCTGCATAAAGGTGGGATAACCCTGACCAAAATCCTTAAGCAAAGGTTTTAGGGCACGAAGCCAGCCCCAATAAAGATTGCGGTTCCAATCCTCCTCGGTGAAAGCGCTAAATTCCTTCCTGAGTTCACCTAATTGCTTATCATAGCTGGTGTCTTCTCCTTGATATTCGGTATCCCCTTCAGCCCTCAATATGTCATAAGCCCGCTGAGAGCCTAGAACCGCCATGACATCTAACCCTCTGGGAAAACATCTTTGTGGGCCGAGCACAGTCATCTTCACGGTAAACGGCTCACCGTCACCCACATACATACCTACAGTGGGAAAGACCAGGTTCTGGAACATATAGGAGTCGGGCACAAATCTTTGCCCCATAAACCTCATTCCTTTTGTCTTAGCTAAGCACTCGTAGAGCTTATCCTTGGTTACAGGGGGATAGATAACGCAAACGCCAGAGCCGCCGTAGATTTCGGGATTTCTCATCTGGGCTAGCTCGGCCTTGAGCTCGAGCAGTTTTTCTTCGTCAGCAAGCTGACTGGCATCAAATTTGGTACCAAAAACCTTCTCCATAGCATCCAAATACTCATAAAGTGTAAGGTCATCAGCAATGCCTACAAAAAACGAGGTGACGGAGTAGATTCGATTCCATATTTCCCAGCAAGTGACGGGATTGCTTGGCTCTGCTTGCAATGACACATTGGGCAGTTCTGCTGAGATAAGCGAAGCTTGAATGGTGGCAAGCTTGGCATCCCGTTCACTAACTAAAGGACCTTCCGCCTGCATACATTCATCCTCCTCCCCACCCTTGAGCAAAAATGCCATCCTGCCGTACCACATCGCCGCTTTGAAATACCTTTTCAGTGCCTCACTTCGGGTATAATGTCCCCTAGGGACATACTGGGAATAGTCCTCGCAGTAGCAGCAGGGATATCCACAGGCACAATCTCCCTTTGAGTTGAAGATAGCGCTCGGCTTGAAACCCTCGTGCTCTTCAATGCTTTTAATCTCCTCGTTAACCTCTTCTGCTACATAATTTGGAACAGTAAAATCAACCTTCTTTAATGGCTTGAATTCTCTCTCATCCCGGGGGTACTCTTTATTCCACTCCTCAATTTCCCGCCTGATTTCCTCTTCGTCATAGCCCTCAGTTGGCGTCTGCAAAAGCTCTAAGGCGACAGCAAAATAGGCAACATTTCTTCTAGCGGCTTCCCTTAAGTCGGCATCGGCGAAGGATTGGTAATCTTGCTTTGCCCTTTCCATCATCGCCTGGCTCATGTCAATTAGCTCATCGAAGAATTCCTCCTCCTCAAGACGCTTTAATATCTCATTAAACTGGATGTGATACAGATGGAGCACAGTATCCGAGGTAACAAAGATAGGAACCCCTCGTTCCTTCAACATCTTATAGGGTTGGACAATGTCATCACCATGCCATGGGATGACCACAAAGCCATTGTCCCCTAGAAGCTGCTTTTGATTTTCACTCAAATGGAAAACGGCTTCTATCTCACTGAAGTTCGTCATTTCCTTTGTCTCCAGAGGTAACAGGTAAGAAAGGGCATCAGGAGATATAGAAATTTCTTCAGTCTCATAACAGCCTGCTATAACAAGCTTAGGATTTGATATCTCGCCACCAGCCACTGAAGGGATGGCAAACTCAGAGGATGCAGGAACAGGCGGCTGAGCGGTTGCACAGCCACCGGCTAGAAAAACTACGGCGAGGAAAGTAGATATGATTATCTTCATTTGTCTCATCTTCATTAGCCCCTTTCTGCAAATTTAGCCCTAACGCTAGGTATCAAACGAACCGCTACTTGGACCATTATTATGGAATACTTATCTCGGTTTGCCCCGGGTTATAGCCACCTCTCTTGGCTTTAACAAGGTATGTTCCGTGCCATTTTGGATTGAGGTCGTGAACAAGTTCACCACTGGCGTCGGTAGTGCCTAAGATGATAACTCCACCCTGGGGTGGGATAATGCCTTCTTGTGTTGTCTCTTTAGGCTGAAGAATAATCATAGCTTCAGAAACTGGTGTCTGGAAAAGATTTTCAATTACTGTTACCTTTAATTTCCCCTTCTGGGGGGCTTCTGGTGGTCCCGGGATGATGCTCGCCTCGACTACAAGAGTTGCCTCCCATACCCAGCCCTCGGGGGAAAAGACCTCCACCCAGTCAGCCTCTGAGGAGCTCTCCCAGTAATTGACGGCGACTCGCCAGCCTTCATGGCGAGACAATATCTCGATGCCACAAGGGTTTCCATCAATGAAAAATTGAGTGTCTTGGGTAATGATGAACTGCATGACTTCACCTTGAAATGTCTTGATGAACAGGATGGTTTCGTTGTTGCATAATAGGTGCTCGAACACACCCTCAACATATTTATAATCCCCAGGAAGTGGTGGCGCCCCAGTCTCCGGGCTTGTTTTTGGTGTACAGCCGGGGCAGGCAACGAGAAACAAAGATAAGGCTACTAATATCGTTTTTGCTAGCTTCATCCTTACCCCCCTCTCATTAGCATGGCAGCGGTGCCCCTTTCTGCAAGTTTATCTCGACCACTCCCTCCTTAACTTCTACTGGAGCCCATTGCCCTGACTCAAGCTGTACAACCACCTTATCATACTGCCCTACCATCACCTCAAACTGATACTTCCCCTGCTTATCAGTTGTGGTGCTGGCTATTTTGTCCTTGCCAGCAAAAACTGTGGGGGAGAGATGTTCCTCGTAAGTATAAAGGCTCACCTCCAGATTCTCAACGGGCGTGGCAGTCTCATAGTCGGTAACTGCGCCCGTGATAATCATACTGCCAGCCTGTCCACAGCTAAGGCAAACTGTGAGGAGCAGACCAAGGATAACTAACATCAGTTTAGCTAGTTTAGTTGTCTTCACTTTCAATCTCCTATTCCTATTCATTCACTGCTAAGCTAGTCAGTGGCAAATCCTCAAAAAGAACTACTTTATTTGCCACGCTTGCAACCTGTTCCACCGATATTGCTCTCTTCTGACCTTGATTATCAATCACCATCCATATTTTATCCTGTGATAACTCCTTCTTAATAGCGGCAACCACCCCTAAGCTAGCGCCATCAGGGATAGTAACCTCTTTCCCCAGAAGAAGCACCTCCAGGCCTTTGGCAGTTACCAAGGTTTTCAGCATGTGCAGAATCTTCATAAATTTGACCTTATCATGTTAGAAACGAAATAATGGACAAAAAGTTCATACGCCGTAAAAATATTTTGGGTAAGGCCTATTGCTTTTGCAATAATATAGTTTTATACTATGAATATAGTTTCAAACTTAGCCTGAGGAAAGGAGGAAATAGCCTATGAAAATAGGTGGATTGTGGATGGGGATAGTAGCCATCATCATCGGCATTTTGGTGCTTGCCTTGCCGGGACTTCTTCATTGGATAGTGGGGATTGGTCTCATTGTAATCGGCGTATTAGCCATTTTAAGGAGGTGATGCTATGCATATAGTCGGTATAACTGGATTAGGCATGGGGATCTTAGCCCTCATCTTCGGCATCGTGGTCTTGATTTTCCCTAAGATCCTTAACTATTTAGTAGGGGCCTTCCTCATCATATTCGGAGCAATAGCTATCTTGAGGGCCCTAGGCATATTCTGATAGAGAAATAAGCACCTAAATTCTTCCAGTTTGCTTGAAGTAACTCAAGGAAAGCTACAGGCTTGTCCCTGTTTTATGCTCGTCCTGTAACAGTAAGTTTATGCCCCTAGGCTATATGTAACAGTTATGTTATCACTTGCTTCTTGTTCACCTAATGTAGCTATAGCCATAATAGTGTTTTCTCCTTCACTAAGCTCAACCTCAACAGAGAAAGTGCCATCTTCTACTATTGCTTCTTGACCATTGACTGTTACAGTAGCCCCTGAGACAGAAACAGTGCCATTAACCATAATCGGGCTCTCAGTGAACTCATCGCCATCCTCAGGTGAAGTTATCTCTACTGATAGGGCTGACGCCGGAGTAATAGCTAATGTGACTACGGGTCTAACAATGACCTTACCAGCTGGATTAACGGTTACAGATTTATCAGCATCAAAGTCCAGAGTAAGAATAGTAGTCCCCCCATCCACTACATCAAATGGTCGGACAAACTTTAACTTGCCACTGGGGAGTATAGTCTCCTGAGTCTCGCCTTCTTCCAAGGTTACCTCGACTTTTTCAATGGTCATGCAAATTTGAGTATATTTGCCCGCAGTTACCTCCTCTTGGGCAAGAATCTCTTCCAAATCCTCTTTTTGAAGTTCTTTAAGGTCGAAGGTAGGATTGGCTATGCCTAGAGGTATCCATTCGCCCTCTTCACCATCATCTCCAGCCTTATGAATTTCTACCGCTGAAACTGTGACATTTATGTTGCTTATATTGTTGTTGTGCCCGGGGTCAGTAACATGTACTTCAACTACACCAGTAGGCGCCGGCCCAACGGAGGCACAGCTTACAGCCATAGAAGCCAAAAGAGGCACGATGGAAAACAGCATTAAATACCGACTAACCTTGCTCATATTAACCTCCTTTTATTTTTTACTTGCCAATTTTTCCCAGGGATAAGAACCCATTATTTTATCTGCTCCATTATGGTCCCAAAGTAGTCGCCTTGCTCAAAGCTATCTCAATCTCTTGGACTATTCGTTTTAGCTCCCCTTTGCTTGCCTGAGAAGCTCTCTTGGCTAAATCCCTGGCTTGACTTACAATGTCCTTCCACTCACTTGCCATTATTTTTTCTCACCTCCCATATTCAATTTGCATTTGCCACTAAGCTAGTCCTTTACCAGCAAAACATTGCCCACCATGGCGTTTCTTCTTTGATTATTTCTCCCGTGGTAGCATCCGCCTGCGCCTCGCTCTTTATCTCTATAGGCACTAGTCCTAAGATTTTTTGGTGACTTACGCCTTTAAACTCATATATTGCTTTGTCATCAACAACTTTGAGCTCCAGATATTCTGGCTCCGCCTTGAGAGTGCTGGCGACCTGGTCTGGCATCACTCGCACTGGCAATAGGCATCGGGCATCTAGGAAGAGCTGAGAGTTCTCGATTCTCAGCCCGCAGCTTGGAGATATTTTAACCACTACAGGGACATCATTGACCTCAACCATCGCCTCTGTGCTAATTTCATTAAATTGCAGGTAGGCTATGTAGAGCTTCATATCACTTCCCCTGAGCTTGGCTCTGACAATTACATTTGGATTCAGCACTTCAATATCAGAATTGCTTTCAACATAAACGGTAAATCCTCCTTGAGGTGTGTGGACCTTCAAAGTAGCTTGAGAAGGGAGCTCGAAACATGGGACTATGCTTGAAGGAGGGGAAAAGACGCTTGAAAGAGGCAAAAAGACCCTTTCCTGGCCGATGACCTTGTCCTGGTATTGAATGACAACATCGTAGGTTCCTGGAGCTAGACCCATTATCTTAGCTTGAAAGGGCACCTCTCCTAGACACACGATACAAAGACCCGGCTTCTCCTGTGAAGTGATATCGACAATTATGGTTGGTGGATAAGCGAAGGTAGGTGGAATATCTAGCCCTGCCTCAAGTTCATAACAAGGGGTAGGCGTAATAACCACTCCATAAGCAACTATGGTGCTGCCAAAAGTCCCTATGATGGCTTGTGATTTTTGCTCTGAGGCACATCTACTGCGATAACTATCAAAAACAAGTTTTGGATTCGGTGAAATCCAGCCTATCTTTAAGTCCTTAGTCAAATCGGCTAAATCGCCATGATAGCTCATAGTGGTAAGCCAAGCACTCTCCCCTAGTAAAGCAGCTACTTCCTGGTCTATGGAAATCAGCTCTTCTTGAGTCACCTTAAACTGGATAGGCCGGGGCACAGTTCTACCGTAGTGCTTACCTATATCCATACTTCTCGGTAATCCTCTTCCCTTGGACAGCCAATGTAAATTTAGCCGCTGTGGCGTAAGCAAGAACAAACTTATATCCGTCCATCCCGAAGCTAGAGTGGAAATCTTGAGGGGATAATATAGAAAGTCAGTGTCGAAACGATATACTATAGGCTCAATGCTTTTGGGCTCCAAAGTTACTTCGATAAGGTCAAAGACAAAGAAATTTATGTCTCGAGCTATATAGCTTTGAACCACGGATTCCAGCTTAGGTGAGGAAATCGGGTATTCGATGCCAGCATCCTTGAGAAATTCCTCTGCCCACTTGACGAGCTCAGCGGAATCACCAGCCTTGACCACGGTAATATCATGAGCCCCAATCTTTTCATGAAAGACTATCTCTACTCCTTCTCCCGGACTAAGCGCACCCTTCCTAAACCTATCCCATCCACGACCAGGGAAATGTTTTTTGATTAGCTTGTCCACTTGCTCAAAGGACGCGAAATCACCCTTTTCTACTTTGGGCTCGGAAGGCAGAGGCAAGAGCTCCAACACCTGGCTATCACCGCTGGCGCTGACATCAGTAGATAGAATCAGTATCTCCTCTTCGCCATCCCAGGCAATGATTGCCTTTTGTCCCGGCCCATAAACCGAGACATCACTTATAGGCACCATCCCCTTATCAGCCAGAGCCACTGGTGCCAAAGACATGGTAATTAAACCAAAACAAATGGCTAGAAGTAAAGCTCTGAATAGCGGATTCATTTTGTCTTCTCTGTAGTTGTATAACGAAGAATAGAGCAAAAGGATTAGGCCACTGCACACCTTTGAGGTTTAGATATTTGAAAGAGCAAAGAGGAAACATGGGGGTGCTCTTCAAAGAGCACCCCCATGAATAGCCCAAGGTATTCTATGAACAATCTTTTTTCAGGGATATTGCACTACTTCCACTACCTTCCCCTCGACAAGATCCACTACTGCTATCCATCTCTCAGCTTTCGCCTGGGAATCTGAGGAAGCGACTGTCAGAACCACCCCCACAACATTGATAGTCAATGATCCGTCCACTGGTTGGAAGAAGGGGAGGGGTATCACTCTGCGTATCTCAGCTCCACTAGCAAGAATCTCCTGTACCTCAGGGTTAGCCTCGGCTATCTCAACAGCTTTTTCCTTTTCTACCTCGGTCAAGGGCGTAATGTGAGCCGCCTCAATTTTAAGAGCTCTTACCCCAACCACTTTCTTCTCACGCACATTCACTGACGTATCTATCATAATTGCCTTATTTCCATCCTCCCCATCCCAAATGGATTCACCAGGAATCAGGAACAAAACATGGAAAATGCCTTCCTCCACCGGTCTTACTGCCTTCGTTACCCTTATAACAGCCCCTTCGGGCAGCAATTCCCGAACCCACGGGTCGTTCTGGGCAATCTCTGCTGCTAAGACTTCTTGCGATTGACCAAGGTGCGGTGGAATTACCAAAGCAAGTCCGACGGCCAAAGCCGCTACCAACACACCAATCACAGCAGGCTTCCAGGCAGGTGGTCGTGAAACTAATCCTCCTTTTATCATGTTTATCCCTCCTTCTAGTTTTGATTTTGCCCCGCTTAAGAGAGCAATCTTGGGCTGCCGTTTGCCAGCAAGTCGCTGCTCAATCACCTTCCATGACTGCTCCGGGGGAATCGCTTTTGCTGCCATTACCTTAAGGGCTTGACGAGCCCCAGTTCTAATGGCAGCTAGAGTTTCCAGTTCCTCACGGCAGCGTAGACAAGTTGACAAATGAAGCTCAACGACTTTCTTCTCTTCCTTACCAAGCTCATCATCCAAATAAGGTATGAGTAACTCATTCACATCTTCGCACTTCACTGGGTCACCTCCTTTCTCTCCTCATTTACCAGTACTTTGCGCAAAGTCTTGATAGCAGTGTTAAGTCGGGACTTGACTGTCCCTAGAGGAATACCCATCGCTTGGGCGATTTCATCATAAGACAGCTCACTGAAATATCTCAGAATAAATACCGGACGGTACTTCCCATCCAGCGAATCTATCGCTGCCGCTAAGTTCTCATATTCCCATTTGCTTGCTGAAAGCTCCGCGGCCACTTGTGAGTCCATCGTCTCGGGCAAGTCAAGCCCGCAGTCTCTCACCTCCTCTAATGAGATACAGGAGGGTTGCTTTTTGCGGTGCTTCATGAGGCATTGGTTGACAGTGATACGATGCAGCCAAGTAGCAAATTTGCCCTTAGCAGGCTCGAAGGTGCCCCGTGATTTCCACACAGCAATAAATACCTCTTGCAAAACATCTTTGGCATCTTCTTCATCGCCCACCATAAGATATGCGGTCTTAAACACCATCTCTTGATATTGATGGAAGAAAGACTCGAAGGCGCGCCTATATCGCCCGATTGCCACTTCCCAGTTAAATCCATCTACATTAAATATATACGATTTGGGGTAAAAAGTTCATTTACCAACCCCACTTGTCATTCTGAGCCCTTCGCTTCTTGTCATTCTGAGGGAGAGAAGCGACCGAAGAATCTCGCTCAGGATAAACTCCACGAAGAATCTCATACATCTCAGGGCAAACTCCACGACCGAAGAATCTTCAAGACCCTTCGCTAGCGCTCAGGGTGACACCTAAATTGCCTTGCAAAAAAGTTCATTTTGGAGAGGGTGAAAACTATACCAAGTGAAATACTCGCTAAGAGGCAGACTCCTAAACAATCAACCACGTTCGAGCCGAGGGAAAATGCTGAATGTCACTTTAGAAGGCACTGTCATTTGTCAATTTTTGTCTTGCTAGGGCAACCCTGCGAACACTAGCACCAAGCCTACAACCAACAATACCCCACCTACAGCTAATAACCCAATTAATAGCTTCATATTCATTTCTAAAATCCTTTATAGCAGATAGACTCTTTATAATATAAGAACGGGAAGCCGAGGGAAAGGATTAGGGCTATCTTTAAGAAAATTAGCAACCCGGCGATGTTAAAGTTATCTCTCTTCTATAAGGGAGTACTTTACATCACCTTCAGAGCCAATACAAGCACCAAATTTAGTTCATGTTGTAACTTTTTGATAATGTCCTCTAGAAACCTTGCCTTGACAGCGGAATAAAACAGTGGAACAAAGTACCGAACTCGCAAAGTATAGTCTTCCGCTCAATTTGATATAGAAATCCTCTCCCTTCAAGGGAGAGGATTAAGGTGAGGGTGTCCCTCCCGCTAGGGGAGGGAGGATTGTAAGGAATTCTACGGGTAAGAGTGCTTCCCATGATAGAATGGTGCAGAGTATATTGCCTTTACTGGCGAGGCTAGTAGGTTTGCAGATATGGACAGGGAAAGATTTGAGGTTCTTGTAGCAAGGGCACTTGAGAATTTGCCCTCAGAGTTTCAAAGCAAACTGGAAAATGTTGATGTTGTTGTAGAGGACTGGCCAACACCAAGACAACTTGGCCGCTTGAAGCTCAAACATCCCAGCCATTTACTAGGCCTTTATGAAGGTGTGCCCCAAACCAAACGAGGCAGAGGATATGGAATGGTTTTGCCAGACAAGATAAGTATTTTCCAGAAGCCTATAGAGGCACAGTGTCTTTCGGATAAGGAAATTGAAGCGGAAATACAGGAAGTAGTGCGCCATGAGATAGCTCACCACTTTGGCACTGATGAGAAGACTTTGCGAAAGATAGAAAGCGAGAAGCAGAGGAAAAGCAAGCATTAAACTGAAGCCTCGATTTGCCAGGTGCCAGCGAAGTCTGGTAGCGGATTCTCAAATCGTGATTACCTGATGATCTCGTTCAGATAGAAAGGTGACACTCCAAAGTATGTAGTTGCCCAATTTATTGGGCGACTGTGCCTGATAAATCAGGCAACTACAAAAACCAATGCGAGCCTTCCCTATTGTCATTGCGAGCGAAGCGAAGCAATTGCGGAAGAAAGAAAACCGAACAGGAGATTGCTTCGGCACTTTGTGCCTCGCAATGACAAGAAGAGAAGCTGCCTTACAGCTAACAAGAGAGGAAATCAAGTGTCACTAATCACGTGAACGAGTACACCTGCTAGCCAAAATCCCTGCCATCAGCTATACTAATCTTGTGCCAGCGTAGCTCAGGGGTAGAGCAGCGGTTTCGTAAACCGCCGGTCGTCGGTTCGAATCCGACCGCTGGCTTTGAGGCAATATGAGCAAATTTGTTGACAAATTGCAACGCCTTTCCAAGTCTTCAGCACCATCTATAGGTTTTCATCCGGCTGCCAGTGAATCAGAAAGCTCAGCGATGTTACTTATTGCCGGGCTATCCGGAGTAGATGTCAAAGAAGCCAAGGTTGTAGCTGATAGCAATGCAGATGCTGGGTTGATATTGAACCAAAGCTTTGATACTGAAACTGTTAAGCAAATGGTTGAGGCTGTGGGCGATATTCCCCTGGGGGTATTTGTGAAGGACGTAAGCCAAGATAAGGTGAATGAGCTTGTGGGTTCGGGCTGTGACTTTGTAGTTTTTGATATCAAGGTACCTGGGGCTGTATTGCAGCAGGAGGATGTTGGCAAATTCTTGATGATAGCACCTTCATTGGAACAGAGTTTGGTTAGAGCTATTAACGGCCTTGAGGTAGATGGTGTGTTTATCAATAGAGGTGAAGAATCCTCTATTACTGTGGAGCATCTGCTTATTTATCAACGCTTCAGCGAGCTATTGAATAAGCCCCTTGTAGTAACTTTACCTTCTTTAGTCACGAGTGGTGAGCTCAACAATTTATGGCAAGCCGGGATAGATGGCATAGTTATCCCTCCAGCACAGCCAATTGAAGTATTCGCCGCGTTAAGAAGAATGGCTGCTAATTTGTCTAAGGAGGCTAAACGCCGGCGGGGCAAGGTAGGTGTGATACTTCCTCAGTATGGTGAAGATATGGTGATTGAGGAGGATGAGGAGGAAGAAGAGATCTAGCCTAAATCTGAAGTGGCGCTAAATATAGGTGACGACATAAACGCTTGTGCATGGGATATGAGAAAATTCTAAATACTAATCTCTAAACTCTAAACAAATTCAAATGACCCAAATCACAATTAAGTAGTCAGTAGTCAGAATACAGAATTCAGAAGATTCTTTATCTTTACTGTCTACTGTCTACTGAATTCTGGCTACTAATTGTTTAGGATTTAGGATTTGCTTTCTGCAGGCTTATGTGCAACCACTTAATGCGTTTTATATAGGTTATGGAGGCAAGCCTCAACTTATTTTTATTATCAGCGGTAGGGATTTCTCTCACTGGCGTTATGTTGCCGGGGCCGATGACTGCTGCCACGATAGCCAAGGGTTATGGCGATAAAAATGCTGGTGCCTGGATTGCGGTGGGGCATGCTGTCATCGAAATACCGCTTATAGCAGCAATTTATCTAGGGTTGGGACACTTCCTTGGCTCCTCACAGGTGGTAAACATCATATACGTTGTGGGTGGCCTGGCATTATTTTACCTGGGCTTTCGGATGTTCCGATCCAGTAGCGGCTTGCTTGGTGAAGTAGGCGGTCTGCCGAGTAGTCCTCTAGTCACCGGAATTGTGATCACAGGCACCAACCCCGCTTTTTATGTGTGGTGGGTGACTGTGGGCATGGCTTTGATAGCTGGTGCTGCCGAGTTTGGGCTTAATGGTATTCTTCTCTTTACTCTGGTGCACTGGCCTTGTGATTTAGCTTGGTACCAATTTCTCTCTGTGGGCACATTCAAGTCGAGGAAGTGGTGGACGCAGAAGGTGCAGAAAATTGTATTTACAGTCTGTGCTTTGATTCTGATTGGCTTTGGTGCATGGTTTTGTGCTTCTGCGTTTTTCTAGGGACAAAAAACTCAAGGGATGTTTTGAGTTGCCTGGAAGTATTTCCCTTCAGTCTTTATAGCCGGGGCAATAATCATCTTGGCGTTGTGCATTTCCTTGATGGTTCTAGCGCTGCAGATTCCCATGCTGGTACGTAGAGCGCCAACCAGGTTTTGAGAGCCGTCAGTAACTGAGGTAGGACCAAAGAGGATTTGCTTTAATGAAGCAGAGGTGCCCACTCTAATACGAGTCCCTCTAGGTAATGCCGGGTGAGAATGAGACATCCCCCAATGATAACCTTTTCCTGGGGCTTCTGTGGCTTGGGCTAGAGGTGAACCAAGCATAACTGCGTCAGCACCTGCGGCAAATGCTTTACATAGGTCGCTACCAATGCGAACGCCTCCGTCAGTTATCACTGATACATATCTGCCACTTTCTTTGAAATAGGTTTCTCTGGCGGCAGCACATTCTATGGTAGCAGTTATCTGGGGGACTCCAACGCCAATAACCTCCCTGGTAGTGCAAGCAGCCCCGGGACCGACGCCGACTAAAATGCTATCAATTCCTGTTCGCAGCAACTCTAACGCAGCGCCATAGCTGCAGCAATTGCCTACTATAACCGGCAGGGATATCATCTGGCATAACTCAGGTAGAATAAGACCGCGATAGCTCTTAGAGATATGACGAGCTGTGGTGACCGTAGATTGTACTACCAGCACGTCAGTTCCAGCATCCTTAGCTATGGGGGCTAATCGTTTAGTATTCGCTGGAGTTATGGAGACGGCACAGGTAGCGCCCGCTCGCTTTATTGCTCTGATGCGTTCGCCAATAAGCTTTTCCTTGACGGGCTGAGAGTAAATCTTTTGAAGTAGAGAGGTAACCTCAGTTTCGGGAGTTTGAGCAATTTCATCCAGGATTTCATCGGGATTTTCATAGCGTGTCTGTACACCTTCGAGGTTAAGGACAGCTAACCCGCCAAGGGTGCTGAATTTGACGGCAAAGGAGGGGTCAACGACGGCATCCATGGCTGAGGCTAGGATGGGAATGGAGAACGTGAAGTTTCCCAGAGTAAAGCTTATGTCTGTTTGGTCGGGGTTGAGGGTTGTATCTCCGGGCACAAGCGCAACCTCATCAAATCCATATGCTCGCGCCATTTCTTTGAATTTTGAGTGAGGCATTTTCCCTGCTTGGTAAAAGTTGCCACAAACTATACAGGCATAGTGGGCTGAAGTCAAGGAAGGTGACATTTTCCCTGAACAATTGGATGGTGGCAAAATCGTAGAACATTAACAAGTGGACAACAGTACAGTGATCTCGTTCAGATAGAAAGGTGACACTCCAAAGTATGTAGTTGCTCAATTTATTGAGCGACTGTGCCTGATAAATCAGGCAACTACAAAAATCAATGCGAGCCTTCCCTATTGTCATTGCGAGCGAAGCGAAGCAATCCCAGAA
>Ga0209121_10004399_pt1 | contig 13173 bp, 8 predicted proteins | sample Cruoilmetagenom3_FD_187292 | JGI IMG/M metagenome (GOLD analysis project Ga0209121, IMG submission 187292) | Oil polluted marine microbial communities from Coal Oil Point, Santa Barbara, California, USA - Sample 3 (SPAdes) (version 2) | ecosystem: Environmental > Aquatic > Marine > Oil seeps ... | reverse complement strand
GTCGTCACCAAAAGTAAGCTCCCTAAGAACATTTTTAACACTTTGTGTTGATCCGTTATCTAACTGATGGCGTACCAACTTGCTTGCTATTTCCACTTCAGTGGCAAGTAGCGTGTGTTTGTCTTTAATGAGTTTAGATTTAATTGTTTCAAAATTTTGTTGCTGGTTTTGCGATTCTAAATAGTACGAGCTGGCCATTAAGCTAATTAATAACAAGCTCAACGGTAAAATAGCCAGTAATAAAAGTTTATTTCTCAAGCTTAAGTTACTCATTAAATCTCCACAAATAGGGTATGCACGTTATCACTGTCTGCTTTGCAGTAATCAACGCAATAAAGTAAGCATTTAATAGGTCACTATTTATATCAATTTATAAATAGCGCAGGGGGTTGCCAAGGGCTGGCAAGGTGGGCGCATTATAATTAGATTACAGCGCTTTAGATATACATTATTACTCGACATTAGTCGTAATTTTTTATCGAAAACACTGTGCAGTAAGGCGTTTTCATTACCTTTTACTTAGTTAACACTCAAGCAATTCCACCACTATTCATCTCACATTAAGGTAGCCAGGCATTTTTATTTAACATATAATCATCACAATTCTAATAATAAATACTTATACAAAAAGCGGGACAATGTTCAACGTTAACTTAGGCTGTGGTTTTTAAAAATAATAATGAAGTACTTCTTATGTCTAACGTTGTTGATTTGTTTAAACGTGTGCGCTCAACCTGCTAACAAGAGCATTGCCTTTTATTACTCATCCCCCATGCCGCTGGCTGAAATGACCTTTTATTCACGGGTTGTTGTGCAGCCGCAAAGCATCACTCAACACGAACTTAATTGGCTTAAAGAGCGCAACATTAGCGTATTCGCTTATTTAAGTGTGGGAGAATCGTTTACTGAAAATGAATCCTCAGTAGCAAAAAATCCACACTGGAATAGCCATATTGCTGATTTAACCGCTGAGCATTGGCAACAACACCTGCAAAAACAAGCACGTGAATTACAACAACGAGGCTTTAACGGTTTATTTTTAGATACGCTCGACAGCTACCAATTATTAAAACCCGATTACGATAAAGCGGCTCAACAAGTGGGGCTTGTGAATATAATTAAAGGTTTGTCGAGTACATTTAACAAACACTTAATTTTAAACAGAGGGTTTGAGCTACTGCCACAGCTTAACGATTACGCCTCTGATTTAGTTGCAGAGGGGCTATTTAGCCACTTTAATCCAGTAGATAACAGCTACAAACTTACCACTGAGAACGATCAAGCTTGGTTAAATGAAAAGCTTTATAAAGCACAATCACTGGGCTTTAACGTACAGGTAATTGATTACGCTAAACCACAGCAGCGCCTTGCGATGGCTAAGCAGATTATTGCCCAAGGTTATGCTCCTTGGGTTACTGATGGGCACCTTCAAACTTGGGGGACATCAAATATACAGCCAGTGCCTAGGCGCATACTTATTCCATACAACAGTAATGTAAAGCCACTTATATACACCACGGTTCACTTAAAGCTTGCCACAATGATTGAGTATTTAGGCTACATACCTGATTACATAGACATGGCTAACACGCCCTTACCTAAAGTAGATACCAGCCTCCATGCTGGCATTATCTCTTGGACGACGAGCGATCAATTTTATAATGCACAGGTTATTGAGTGGCTCGAAAGTAACTTAGGCGTGGTACCGCAACTGGTACTTGGCGAGCTCCCTCCTTCTAATAAGTTACTTGAAAGCTTAGGAGTCGAGCCTTTTAATTTGCCTTCAAATGGGCCTTATAAACTCGCGGCTATGGCATCTTGGCTCAAAGGTGAGTCAACCACTGCGCCCGCTATTGTAAAGCCCTATTTATTAACACTTGCAGAGAATGCGCAATCATTAATATCAATACACGCTGAAGATGGCACCACCCTAACCCAAGGAAGTAAAACTAAGTACGGCGCACTTATCGCGGCACCTTGGCTTATAGATACACTGCCTATGGAGGGCAGTAACTGGGTTGTAGACCCCAAAGCCGTGTTAACTAAGGCAATGGGGCTTGCGCCTATACTAGCCCCAGATACAACTACATTAAGCGGTCGGCGTATGCTAACCCTTCATATTGATGGCGACGGCTTTACGAGCATTGCACACTTTGCAGGTAAACCTTACGCAGCAGAAGTTGTGCGCGATGAAGTTATAAAAAAATACAAGCTACCACTTACCTCCTCAATTATCCAAGCCGATATTGAGCCTAACGGATTGCATGGCGCTGACAGCCCAAAGCTTGAAAAAATAGCCAAAGAAATTTTTGCACTTCCTTATGTCGAAGTCGCATCACACACTTACAGCCATCCCTATTTTTGGACAGCCTTATCAGGTAGAAAAGAAATAAATAAAGACGACACCGACTACGGGTTTCATTTAGATGTACCCGGTTATGACGCCATCGATTTAAATAAAGAAATAACGGGCTCAATAAATTACATTAATGAGCGACTCGCACCAAAAAATAAAAAAACAGTGATGATGCTATGGTCGGGTGATGCAACCCCAGGCCCAAAAGCCCTCGAACTTGCGCGCGATGCCGGTGTAATTAACGTTAATGGAGGAAATACCGACGTAAATGCCGACAATCCAAGCTTGTCGCATATATCACCTATTGGCCGTCCTGAGCGAGATTTGCTGTATCAAATATACGCGCCCATTTTAAACGAAAATGTTTACACCAATTTATGGCACGGCCCTTACTATGGTTTTAAGCGCTTAGTAGAAACATTTGAAATAACCGAAAAACCATACAGGTTAAAGCCTTACACAATTTACTTTCACTTTTACTCTGGCGAAGTGCCAGCAGGGCTTGATGCGCTGCATTACAATATTGATTACGTATTAGCCAGAGAAAATACCCCGGTGCATTTAAGTCAATATGCACGCATTGCCAAAGACTTTTATTTTTCTGCGCTTGCTAAAAATACGCACGGCGAATGGCTATTTAGTTCTAAATATATAAAAACGCTGCGCTTGCCTGCTATTTTTGATGTGCCCAATATGACTAACAGCCACGGTATTTTAGGGGTAACCGCGCAAGGAAACTATATTCACGTGGGCGATGAAATAGCCACAATTAACTTTGATCATACAACGCCAGATAATCAACCTTATTTGCTCTCTGCTAATGTCGCGTTTAGTAATTGGCAGGTAAACGGCCCTGTCAGCTTTAAAGCGTGGATTGAGGCTAAAATTGAGCTTAAAAATGCTCGCAATTGTCAATTCATTTCGCATATGGGAAAGCGCTTTAGCGGAAAAACCTTTGGCAATACAACGCAGTTTACATTACCTGCTGGCGAATTTTATGGCTATTTAAACTGCACAACAAGGGCTCAATAATGAATAACAAAAAGCGCCCTCACTTAGTATCAGTTAAAACCATTTTAATTATATTAGCGGTTAGTTGCTTTTCACTTTACGCGCTGTTTCCGCACACCTTATTTTTTGAAGACGACTCGCTATCGCAAGATTATACCTTTGAAAAAACCTACTTAAATGCCGCATTAAGTAGCGACCCTAATAATGAAAAACTACGCGCCAAAAAAATAGCCATTCACCTGGGCTTAAATGAGTATTCGCAAGCGACTAACGAGCTTGAAAAACTCCCTAAGAGCGATACAAAAACTAAATTAGAAATAAAACTTTTATACGCATTGTGGGTTGATAGTGGCGCAAATAAAGATGACCGTTTTGAAGAACTAACACTTAAACTTGCGGCATTTAAACACTGGGATAGCCAGTTATTAAATATAGCTAAAGCCACGGGGCTCAATGTAAACGTAGCGCAATATTATGAGCAACACGCACAGCCATTATTAGCCGCTGATTTTTGGTTAGGCGCAGGTGAGCCTGGCAAAGCGCTCGCTATTTATAAAACCCACATTAATGCCGATGTAGCCCAAAAAGCCATTGAAACCGCACTGGGTGCTAACAATCCAAAACAAGCTTACACATGGTGGAAAAAATACGGTGATACCGCTAATACCGAGCGTACATTATATTTTGCAAGCTTAGCGGGTGATAATAAAGAAGCCTTAAAAGCAGTAGAAAAATTATTAAAAACTCAGCCTAATAACAGCGAATATTTAACCAAAGCCATGCATTTAAACTTAGCCAATGGCAATGCAAACGCAGCTGAACAATTAATCGCAAAGTTATTACTTAAAACACCCAATGATAAAGCGCTGAGGCTTTTAAATTGGAAAATTATGCGCTGGCAAAATAAACCTAAACAGGCGCTTAAAGAATTTAAATGGTTAATGGCCCATAAAGCCGTTGATGTAGCTATGCTGACCGACAGCATTAATGATGCGAATGCCTTGTACTTATATCAAGATGCCAACGACATTTACGAATATAAAGCGCAAAACCGACAGCTTAAAGGCAGCGGATTTGCAAATTGGATGCAAACCAACGAATTTATTGGTAACGCAAAACAAGAGCTTAATCATATTGAGCGCTATGAGCAAATAAATGGAAAAACACCTCTTTCACAATATTGGAAAGCCAAGGTGTTACACGATACCGGTAATTTAGCTGGGCTGAGAGCCTTGTGGCCTCACTACGCAGGGCCGAAAAACGAAGAAGACTTACTCTGGCTTGCAAGAGCGCATTGGTTAAACGATGACTTTACAACCGCTTTGGCCATTTTAAAGCAAAAAGCACGTAGTAACGATGATGAGTTTTGGGGTGCCCGCGTTGATATGGCTTTGCGTGTAAATGATAAAAAAGAAGAGCTGTACGCTTTAGAGCAATTAAAAAACATCAGCCCACTGAGTGTAGGTGATATGCTGCATTATCAGCAGCTAAAATTTGCCGACAACCCACAAGGGTTATTAAATTACCTATGGCAACAAACAGCACTCACTGATAGACAGTTAATCCAAATTACCTTATTAAGCACGCAAATTGGCGATGAAGAACACGTTACTCGTGCTCATCAGGCTCTTGAAAAACAACGCTATAATAAAGCGCTTTACCCTGCATGGCTAATATTATCAAACTGGTACCAAAATCAAAATGACTTAAATTACGCATACACAACACTTAACCGCGCAGCAAAACTAAGTGAATACAATCCCGATGTGGTACTAGCGCAAGGCTGGCTTGCATTGCAAATGCACGACACCATTATGATTAAGCGTATTTTAGCTAACTACTCAAGCAATGAACCCAGCCGAGAGTGGGCACAATTATTGGCGAGTTTATCTATTCATCAAAAAGCCTTTAATAGTGCTTATTTTTATCTGCGCCAATTAGCCATTAGTAACCCTCGAGATTTAACCACTTTAGTAAATTTAGCCGATGTTATGAACCAGTTAGGCTACTACGCTAATGCCAGCGAACTTAAACATTACTTATTAAACCATTTACCAAAAGACAAATACGCATACCGAGGTTTAATGATCCAATGGGCCGGCGCAATGGCCGTGCCCCACTTACGCCAATTTAGCAGCTTAGATGACATAGCGCCTGAGGCTATAAACAACGCAACCGCCAACTGGTGGTTAGCCAGACGCGCAGCACAAAAACTTGAGCCATGGCAAAAGCTACAATTGGCTATGAGCAACGGCGAGTTTAATAAAGTAAAGGCTCTGGTAAATACGCAAACGTTAGGCAAAATAGATGAGTTAAGCGCCTTACTCTATTTAAGGCAGCCTTATGCAACTATGCAGCGTTGGTATGAGGAGTTAACACACGAGCCAACACAAGCCGAAACGTCTTTATTACGTAACGCCCGCACCAGCTACTTTAGAGCATTAGAGATTAACCTATCCCCCGAGGCCGGTTTAAACACTAGCCAGTACGATGTAAATGTTTTTTTTCCGTATGCTAAAGGGCAATGGAAACTTAGCATTAGCAATCAACAAAACTTAAATAACAACGGGTTACTGTTTGCCGTAGAAGATAAAATGACATGGGGTCGTTGGTACTTTGATGCAAAAGTAGACTCTCATCAGGGCAATTTAATGAGCCGCCAAGGCTTGAGCCTAGATGCGCGTTACCAGTGGGACTCGCGCACGCAGGTAGGTGTAAAACTTGAGCACAACGTTGAAAACCGCCAATCAGAAACCTTACTTAGCTTTGCCAAATTAAATAAAACCACGGCTTATATAAATTACGCTATTGATGGGCGTCAAAACGTGCAGTTCTCGGCAGCCGCCATGGCATTTAAGCGCCGCAGTGATAGCTCAACGCTTGTCAGCGGGCAAGAATATAACGCCCGCTATCAATACACTATTTTAAAAGACCGCCCTATTTGGAGTACTTATTTTAGTGCTCAATGGCAAGACTTTGAACGCACATTAGCCCCTTTAGGCATAGATCAAAGAGCCGGACCGCTGCTTATTGATATACAACCTTTTAGGCGCTTTGCTCTGGGCACTTCGCTTTCGTCAAACTCGAACTTAGCTCCCCCTTATTTAGGCGAAAGCCCCTCGTGGTTATTCGACATCAGTACGGGTTATCAAACGTTAAACGACACCCTCGACATTTCAGTATCAAGTGGTGCGGGCTGGTCAGTGCTAGGGGATGATTTATTTAAATTACAGCTGGGTTATCAAAGTAGTAATAAAGTAGGTAACTCAGATACACAATTACAATTAGGCTATTACGTACATTTTTAATGTTAGGAGAGAATATGTTTCGTTTAATCATACCGTGTTTGGTATTAGTGCTCAGTGCATGTACCACCAGCCGTGTGGCTGATGATGTAGAGCTAGGTCCATCAACTACCGTGGCTTTAATGCCTTTGGTAAATCATGCGCAAACCCCCTTAGCCGGTGAACGTGCAGAAGATATACTTGCAAGTATTTGGCAACAAAATAAGCTTCCTACGTTATTACGTGCACCGCGCAGTAACACTAAAGACCTTCCGCCACTTGACGATCAATACCGTCTTGATAACGCCATGCAGTGGTTAAGCACACAGCAAACAGACTATGTGTTATCAGGTAGCATAGAAGAATGGCGTTATAAGGCGGGTCTAGACGGCGAGCCGGTAGTCGCACTTACACTTAGCTTAACGGCTAAAGGTCAAACAACCCCACTTTGGACAGGCACTATCGCAAAAAGTGGCTGGGGGCGCGACAGTATTGCCGCGACAGCACAAGATGTCATCGCCGATTTAATTTCGTACATTGAGGTTAGTGAGTGAAAACACATTTTTTTCGACCAAGAGAGGTCACTGAGCTACAAATTTGGGCTGAGGTAATTGTATTTACCGCGCTTGCAATTGTGCTGCCGGTTATATTTAACGCCGAAGACCCCTTTTGGACGGAAAATGGGTTTTCGTGGCCCGTACTTGGGCCGCTATTAGTGGCTTTGCGCTATGGTTTTTCAAAAGGCTTTATAAGCATATTATGTTTATTAGCCGGGCAATTGCTGTTAAGCAAAAGCGAAGTATTAGCGCAACCTAACGAATTTAATATTAACGCCATGATTGGTTATTTAATTGTAATTATGATTGCTGGCGAATTCAGAGATGTATGGGAGCGCACTAATCAGCAGCAAAGTATTGAGCTTGAATATGTAACTAACCGATTAGAAACCTTTACCCGCCAATACCATTTAATAAACTCATCCCACGACCGGATTGAGCAAATGTTAGCAGGTCATACTCTTAGCCTGCGCGAATCGCTCCAAGCGGTACGGGCCGTTATGGGGCAACTAACACAAAGACGCTTAGACAGTGCGGCAAATAGCATTTTAAACTTATTTGTTGAATATGGTTCCCTTGAAAAAGCAGCGCTTTATAAAGTAGAAAACAACACCATAATAGAGCAGCCATTAGCAAGCATAGGTGCTATGGGCGAGCTAAATATGGAAGACCCCCTTATTAAAGCCATGTTTGAAGAGCGCGAACTGGTTTCTGTTAAAGAGGTTAAAAATAAATTTAGCCAATACCATATTGCTATCCCATTAGTTGATATTAATAACACTATTTACGGGGTAATTTTAGTACAAAGCATTCAATTTTTTGCCCTTAAAAACACCACACTTACTTTGCTAGCCGTTATGGCCGGTAACATTGGCGATTTGCTGCGTCATGAAATTACCAACCCAGTAATGACCCCACAAGAAACCCCTTATTTTGTAAGGCAACTACGCAGGGCGAACAAAGAAGCTAAACGCTATAATATTCCCTCGCAGCTGCTTAAACTCAAAGCAATGCAAACAAGTGAAGAGTCGCGCCAATTATTAGAGTATTTAAGTGAAGCTCGCAGAGGTTTAGATATTTATCTTTACGATAGTCAAAACCACACTCTATTACTACTTATGCCAATGGCAAGTGAACTGGACAAAAGTGGCTTTATATCGCGTATTAATACTTGGTGTATCGAGCACTTTGGTAAAACCGTTGAGCAACTGCAAATTAAAATAGAAGAACAAATGGCATTGCCTATAAGCAGCGAACACATCGCTAAGTTAGTTGCATCCCATGATTAAAATTATCGTTGCCGCTTTTATTGGCTGTTTATGTGAATACTTTGCTTTTGCGCATATTTTAGATGCGCCTAACTGGCTGTTGATTGTTTTATTACATGGCATTGCTAGCCTGTGCTTTACCTTTGTAAGCCATGCGTTTATTCCTAACAAATACAAAACCACCTTAAAAAGTGGCTCAGCGCTGTTATTTTTACTGCTATTTACCTTGCCTGTATTTGGTATTTTAGGGGTGGTATTTGCCATTACTTTTGCCCTTAGTAAACCGCTTAAAAACAACGATATTGATATTGTAGAGCACAAGGTTCCTGCCCTGCCCTTTGAAGCAAGAAGTGTCTCAGCAACGCCTATTTACTCTATGGGTGCACTAAAAGCTATTTTAAAACACGCCAGTGAGCCAAATAAACGCCTAAGTGCAGTAATGGCTGCACGGCACATGAGCGATGCCCAAGCTATTCCTATACTCAAACTGGCTTTAAAAGACTTAGAAGATGATATTCGCTTACTTGCCTATTCAACTCTTGATAGCAAAGAAACTAAACTGAACGAAAAAATAAGCCAATGCCAGCACGCTATAGCCAATACCACGCAACAACCTAAATTAAGCAATCTGCAACGCCAACAAGCCGAGCTTTATTGGGAGCTGAGTTACTTAGGCTTAGCACAAGGCGCACTAAAAAAGTACGTACTAGAAAAAGCAGAAGCACTAACCTTAACAAGTATAAAGTTTAACCCGCAGCCAGCTAGCTATGTGTTTTTAGGGCGAATTCAACTTGCGCTCGGTAAATTAAATGAGGCGCAGCAAAGCTTAAATTTAGCCACGCAATTAGGCATGGCTAGGCGCCACGTATTACCTTATAAAGCCGAAGTCGCCTTTGGATTACACAATTACACAGACTGTCAGCGCTATCTTGAAGAGCTAGCACTACAGCCTAAAGGCTCTGAGTTACGCCATTTACAGGAGTATTGGCATGAGTGAGAAAAAAGCCGACATTTTACTCTTACTTGAAGGCACTTACCCTTATGTACGGGGCGGCGTATCGAGCTGGGTACACCAAATTATAGAAGGCCTGCCTCACTATAACTTTGAATTAGTGTTTGTCGGTGGCGCACCCGAACACTACGGCGACATTCAGTACACGTTACCAAGTAATGTAACTAAGCTGCATGTGCATTATTTAGTTACGCAACACAGTACAAAAATAAAAGCGAAACATGGCGTTAAATATAAAAAAGAACTGTTTGATTTTTGGCAGCAATTACAAGGGTATTTCCGAGACTGTAAAGACCCAATACCGACGGAGCTTTTAAAGTTTGCCTTTGAAAATCTAGCTAAAAAAGACGGTATCAACGAAGATGATTTTTTATACAGCGAGTCGTCGTGGCAGGTGCTGGCAAACTATTATTTAACCTATTGCGATGAATCGTCATTTATCGACTTTTTTTGGTCGTACAGAAATTTGTATAAACCACTGTTTAAAATAGCCGAAATAGCCCGTTCACTCCCCGATGTTAAACTTATTCATTCTATTTCGACAGGCTATGCTGGCATATTGGGCGCAGGTGTAAGCGTTATACACAACACGCCATTTTTGCTTACCGAGCACGGTATTTACACTAAAGAGCGTAAAATAGATTTAATACAGGCCAGCTGGATAAAAGAGTCTGAACAAAGCCTAGGTAAAAACCTAAATACTGAAATGGGCTTTATTCGCCGAATGTGGATCAGCTTTTTTGAGCAAATTGGCCGCACTACTTATCATCAAGCCGACAAAATCATCTCGCTTTATGAAGGGAATAGACAAAGGCAAATTAAAGATGGCGCCAGCGAAAGTAAAGCCTCGGTAGTGCCTAATGGTATAAAAACAAAACGCTTTGCTGATGCGCTTAACGCAAGACCTAAATCGGTCCCTATGGTGGTTGGGTTAATTGGCCGTGTAGTGCCAATTAAAGATATTAAAACCTTTATTCGTGCCATTAAAGAGGTCCAAGCCGAGCTGCCAGACATAGAAGGTTGGATCATAGGCCCTTTTGAGGAAGACCCACAGTATTATAAAGAGTGCCAGCTACTAGTAAGCAGCCTAGATTTAGACAAAAACATTACGTTTACCGGCATGAGAAACATCGTCGAAATACTCCCTAAGCTAGGTATTGTTGCGTTGACTTCAATTTCTGAAGCTCAACCATTAGTGCTGCTTGAAGCAATGGCAGCAGGCGTACCTGTACTTGCAAGTGACGTGGGCTCGTGCCGAGAAATAATAGAAGGGGCAAGCGAGGAAGATAGGGCCCTTGGTAAAGCTGGCGAAGTAGTTTCTATTGCCTCACCCAGCGAAACCGCACAGCAAATAATCACCCTATTGGAAAATGAGCAAACATGGTATCAGTACCAAAAAAGCGGCCTCAATCGCGTTAAAACATACTACGACGAGAGCCATATGTTTGCCCGCTACGATAAACTTTACAAGGATACAATCGCATGGCCGGAATAGGTTTTGAGATACGTAAAATTCTCAAAAAAAACACCCTACTCTCTGTTTTTGAAGCATACGGTTATGCGGGATTAATAGGCTCAGGCCCTTGGCTGCTTTCTATCATTGCGCTCATGCTAATTGGTATTTTAAGCCTAGGTGTCGTGCTGCCAAAAGTATTAATTATTCAGTTTTTAACGCTTATTACGTATATGATGGCAGCGTCCCTTATATTAACCGGCGGTCTGCAGCTATTATTAACGCGTTTTGTTGCCGATCTGTTTTTTCAAAAAAAGGATGAGCAGGTACTGCCTAATTTACTTGGCGCGCAGCTTGTTACCACCCTTGCCGCATTACTGATTGGCTTAGCTGTATGGCCAATACTACCGCTACCTGTTGTGACTAAAATAATAATATTAGGGGCGTTTGTAAGCTTATGTAACCAATGGCTTGGCGCTATATTTTTGTCGGGAATGAAGGAGTACCGGCTTATTTTAGTGACCATGTTAAGCGGTTACAGCTTTATGGTGTTACTGGCATTTTTACTGCGCGACTGGCAAATAGACGGGTTGTTTTTTGCTTTTTTTGCCGGTGAAGCGCTGCTCTTTTTTAGCTTTTTGTTTATGATTATTCGTCGCTACCCTGGCGGTAAACTCATTAGTTTTGATTTTTTAAACAACAAAAAAGTGTATTACAGCCTATTTTTTTGTGGGCTTTTTTACAACATAGGCGTGTGGGCCGATAAAATTATTTTTTGGTACTCCCCCGCTACCTCTATTCAAATTATAGGCACATTAAGAGCAAGCCCTATTTACGACTTGCCTATATTTTTAGCCTATTTAACCATTATTCCAGGAATGGCGGTATTTTTAGTCAGAATGGAAACCGACTTTGTAGAACAATACGACCGTTTTTATACCGCCATTAGAGGTGGCTCATCGCTTGAAGAAATTTTTTACCTAAAAGATAAAATGGTGCAAACAGCGCAAGGCGGCCTTTACGATATATTTAAAATCCAAGGTATAACCGTTGCGTGCTTATTACTGTGGGGCGAGCAAATACTGACCTTTATAGGCATAGACCCTAACTATAAAACATTGCTGTTTATTGATGTGGTGGGTGTAGGTGTACAGGTTATATTTTTGTCTATTTTAAATATTTTATTTTACTTAGATAAGCGTGCCACCGTATTATTTTTATCTGGGCTGTTTTTGTTTATCAATATCGTATTTACGATTGCCTCAATTGCATTAGGGCCACAGTTTTATGGTTACGGTTTTGCGCTCTCGACCATAATTACATCTGTAATTGGTCTTTATTGGCTATCAAAACAATTTGAAGAGCTTGAGTACGAAACTTTTATGCTGCAGTAATATATTATAAAAGCGGTATAAAAGTCGTCTTCTTTTACGTGACTGAAAACGTACTGAGTTTCTCTATATTTAATGGAATATATTATGGAAATTAATTATTTAAATTATTCACTTCAAGAGTTGCGTGAAGCTTGGATAGCAGTTGATGATTACACGTATCCGGAGCGTGCAATTGAAGTTTATAAACTTTTAAAAAATTTGGAGATAAAAGCTTCAGAAGAAAATTATTGTGATACATCATCTGCTTGGGTTGTCTCTATGCTACGCAACTTCAACAAGCCTAAAATATTTGACCCAGCCTTTAGCGATGTATTACTTGAAGAAAGTAGTGCTATGATGAAAGAGAAGCGAGTTATTAAACTTATAGCAGAGCGAGAAAATATTGATCACATGTAAGTGATCAATATTTTAAGTTAAGAGCAACACTAGCCAAATTTAACGTGGAAAAGAGTTTGGCTTTTTACTCGCATCATTTTTTACCAACACAAAAAAGCTATGTGGTTATTTACTCACCCAGCGCGCTTTAAAACCACGCGTATCAACATGTATAAATGCACCGCGATGCGATTTTGGCCCGTAAACACCTAAACCGCCAAGTAAACCTTTAAATGATTCTCGCTTAGCGAGCGACTCCACTATGCTAGCCATAGCTTGTGCATCGCCAATAGAGTGCTTGCCGTCGTTGTTTATATCATCCATACGGTAGTCGCCGTCGTTATCTATAAATATATCGGCAGCATCGCCAAACACATGGCGGCTAAGCTTTACGTTACCAATGGCTTTGTTGTAATAAGGGGTGCGGTAACCGCTCATTACCACCATATTTTTAACCGGTATG
>Ga0209121_10004398_pt1 | contig 13174 bp, 8 predicted proteins | sample Cruoilmetagenom3_FD_187292 | JGI IMG/M metagenome (GOLD analysis project Ga0209121, IMG submission 187292) | Oil polluted marine microbial communities from Coal Oil Point, Santa Barbara, California, USA - Sample 3 (SPAdes) (version 2) | ecosystem: Environmental > Aquatic > Marine > Oil seeps ... | reverse complement strand
ATAGAAAAAGCTATCAAAAAGGTAAAAGCAGAAGATATTGAAACTATAGATTTACAAGATTTATTAAATTTAATAAATAATATAAGAAATAATTTATCTATCCTAAAACCTTTAGCAAAACAATATGTGATACATCTTATTGGACATGCACATATAGATATGAATTGGCTATGGCCTGTGGAGGAGACTGTAGATGTTTGTGAAAATACTTTTAATACAGTCATTAACTTAATGGATGAATTTCCAAATTTTTGTTTTTCTCAGTCTCAGGCATATGTATATAAAGAGATGGAGGAGAAATATCCAGAGTTGTTTAAAAAAATAAAAAAAAGAATTAGTCAGGGAAGATGGGATGTCACTGCTTCAACATGGGTTGAACTGGATTTAAATATGGCAAGTGGAGAATCTATTGTTCGTCAGATTTTGTACGCAAAAAAATATATAATGGAAAAATTTAATTTTGATCCCAGAGTATGCTGGTCGCCAGATACATTTGGTCATCCATGGACAATACCTCAAATACTTAAAAAAAGTGGAATAAACTATTGTTATTTTATGAGAGCTAGTAAGAAGGATTATGAGTTATTCTGGTGGGAAGGCCCTGATGGATCGAAAGTTCTTACATATAATGGTTCATATCTTGGGAACATAAATCCAAACATACTTGTTAAGTTAGCGAAGTACACTAAAAGAAGCCAGGACACGAATATTAGTATGTATATATATGGAATTGGAGATCATGGGGGTGGACCAACTGCAGAAGATATTGATATGGTTAATAAGCTTAATAAAAAACCTGTATTTCCGAGATTGGAGTTTAGCACTACTCATAAATATTTTGATGCTATATCTAAGCAGAAAATTAATATTCCTGTAATTAATGATGAGTTCAATCCTATATTTGATGGTTGCTACACCACACATTGGGACACGAAAGTGCATAATAGAAAGTGTGAAAGACTTATTTTAGAAGCAGAAACAATTGGAATGATATCAAGACTTTTAGGAGGCAAGTATTCTGGACTAAGAGAGCCTTGGGAAATAACTTTATTTAATCAATTTCATGACATACTTCCAGGTAGTGCTATTAAATCTTCTTACGAATATTCTAATAAGCAGGCAGAAGAAGCAGAAAAGATAGCTGGAGAAGAAATTTATGACAGCTTTTTATTTATTTCAAGCAAGGTTAAAGTTAAGGAAGAAGGTTTGCCAATAATTGTTTTTAATAATTTGTCGTGGAATAGAACTGATGTAGTAAGCATAGAGTTAAATAAAAATATTAATAAATATTTAGTAATCAAAGATAAAGATGGAAATGTATTTCCTGCACAGATAGTTGATGGGAAACTCATATTTACAGCAAGGAATGTTCCATCTTTGGGATATAAGATATTTTATATTTGCGAGGATGAATCAATTGATACTCAGATACTGACAGAAAATCTAACTCTGGAAAATAAGTTTTTTATTTTAGAAATTGATAAAAAGACAGGAACTGTATCTTTTTTATATGATAAAAAGAATGATAAGCTGGTAATGAAAAATTTTAGAAGCGAAGGTGCATTTCCTGAAAATACTTTTCCATTAAAACTTGAAAATTTAGAATCAAATATTCCTTCAACTGTTCCTTCAATGAATAACTTGCTTCAAGTATTATATGAAGATTTTCATTTGAATTCAGCCTGGGTAATTGGTCCTATTAGCAATATAGTAAATTTAATAGAAAGTCCGGAAGTAGAAATTTTATCCACTGGCCCTGTTGTGGGAAGAGTTAGGATAAAAAATAAATTCAATAAATCTACTATTATTCAGGATATATCAGTTTACAATGAAGTAGATAGGATTGACTTTAAGACGTATATAAACTGGCAAGAGAAATCGGGTCCAAATACGAAAGCTCCTATGCTAAAAGCGTCTTTTACTCCAATTTTAAATAGAACAAAAGCATTTTTTGAGATTCCCTTTGGGTATATTGAAAGGATAGCCGATGGAAGGGAATTTCCTGCATTAAATTGGGTAGATATTTCAGATGACAAATATGGAGTAAGCTTGCTGAGTAATACAAAGTATGGATTTGATGTTAGTGGTAATACTATGCGTATTACATTAGTTAGAACAAGTTATGAGCCAGACCCGGATCCAGATAGAGGAGAACATGAATTTACCTATTCTATATATCCTCATGAAGGAGACTTTAAAAAGGCAAATACGGTTAGAAAAGGATATGAATTAAATCATCCTCTCATGGCATGTTATATTAATAAAGGTGGGAATTTATTACCTCAGGTAAAATCTTTTGTAAAAATAAATGTATCTAATGTAGTTTTAACTTGTTTTAAAAAAGCAGAGGACAATGAAGATTTAATAATAAGAGTTTATGAATGTAAAGGAGAAGAGAACAAAGCAACTATAAATTTTGGATTTAATATTAGTAATGCTGAAGAAGTAGATTTAATCGAGAGACCTGTAAGCAGTTCAAATATTTTATTGGATAAAAATGAATTTACTTTTACAGTAAAACCTTATGAGATAAAGTCTTTTAGAATAGAAACAGGAGGATAATAAAAATTATTTTGTTAATTATAGTGGGAAGTGAGACATTTTAATTATGGATAACCTTAAAGTTCCTTTATCAAAACCAAATCCAGATATTTCTAAGTTTCTTGATATTATGAGAGGTAGAATACAGCCAGAAAAGCCACCTCTTGTTGAGTATACAATTGATGATGCAATTATGAGACCTGTTGTTGAAGGTATGTTGGGTAAAAAGTGGATAAATACATCTGATTTAGGAAAATCTTTAGGTAGTCAGATTAATCTTTCAAAGGATAATATTGAAAATGTAAAAATCTGGCTAAATAACCAGATCGCTTTTTGGTATCATATGGGCTATGATTTTATAAGAGTTGAGTTTGGTTTAGAACTGCCGGCGGATGCTCGTATTACTACAGATACAGCACCTGCGGCTTCTGGAAAGAATAGAACCTGGAATGAAACAACTAAAGGGCCTATTTTGAGCTGGGAGGATTTTGAGAAATATCCCTGGCCAGAAGTAGAAGATAGTATTTTTTTCCCTTATGAATATATTTCTACCCATTTGCCAGAAGGAATGGGCTTTATGGCTTCATACGAGGCTGGAGTTTTTGAACATCTTTCAAGACTTTTTGGTTATGAAGGGCTTTGCGTAAATATAATGGATAATTTTGACCTTGTTAAGGAAGTTACTGACAAAATTGGAAATATATTTAGGAATTATTATCAAAAGCTACTACAAATTAATAATTTGGCCGCTATTTTTCAGGGAGATGATTTGGGTTTTAATACTGGAACGCTGATATCTCCAGAGCATATTCGTGAGTTAATTTTACCCTGGCATAAAGAATTTGCTAAGATGGCTCATGATAAAGGTTTGCCTTATTTTTTACATTCTTGTGGAAATATTGAAAGTGTATTTGAGGATTTAATTAATTATGTAGGTATTGATGGAAAACATTCTTTTCAGGATGGAACTGCACCTATAGCCAGGGCAAAGGAGTTATATGGTGAGCGAATTGCACTGCTTGGTGGAGTAGATATGGATAAACTTTCTAGGCTGGAGCCCGAGGAGCTCCGTAGTTATGTTAGGGATATTATTGATAAATGTAATATAGGTGGAAGATTTGCAATAGGTGCTGGTAATTCTATTCCAAGTTATATTCCCTTGGAGAACTATTTGACTATGTTAGATGAGGCATTCAAATAATGTTATGTTAGGATTTTTGTTTGACTTATATAATTTAAAATGATAATATATGAAATCGGTAACAGTAAATAATTAGTAAACTACCTATTTAATAATATCATAGTGTCATTAAAATGTGTATAATTTTTATAATCGTGCTTAATAATAGTTATCACGTAAGCAAGATTTTAATAAAGTATGAAATTGGTACACAAAAATGAAGGCTTAAAAAAATAACAATTGATGAAATAGCAAAAGCAATTGAAGTTTATAAAATTACAGTATCAAGAGTTTTGCCATTTTTGTAAGTTTAATAATTTTATAAGAAGGGGCTATAAAATTGGATTTTAATATTGAGTCAACTGTTTTATTTCATAAAGTAAAAGGGAAATTATACCAGATAGCAAAGCTTAGATTATTTGAGTTTGAAGATTATAAGCAGGTAAGACTTATCTTGAATATAGAAGACTGGAAAGAAGAATATAGAATAACTCATAAAAAAGAGGGATGTAATTATTTTGACATAGATATTCTTCCTCTCAATGAAGATACTAAATGTAAAGCTATATTGAAAATAGATAATTTTAAATTAGAGAAAGATATAACCTTAAAACCTCACCGTAAGTGGGATGTACACATACAAAACTTTACCCATACTGATATTGGTTTTACCGACCTTCCAAGTAGAGTAGCAAAAAGCTACAGAGAGGCAATTAAATCTATAATTGGTTTTTGTGATGAAACAAAAGATTTTGATGATGATTGCAAGTATAGATGGAATGCAGAGACTGGATATTGGTTAGATCAGGCAATTAGGGGTCTTGATGAACATCAACTAAAAAAGTTTAAAAGCTTGGTTAAGAAAGACAGGATAGAGTTAACTCCTCTGTATGTAGCTCATACTTCTGAATTTAATGATGAAGAAATATTAATTCGAAGTATGTATTTTGGTTTTGAGTTTGCAAAGGAATGTGGAGTTAAAATAGAAACTGCGATGGCTTCAGATTCAACTGGTCAACCATGGATACTACCTCAAATTTTATCTAAATCAGGAATAAAATATTTTTCTACAGCAGTAAATACTGGTATGGCTAAAGCTTTGAAATTACCAAGGCCTTTTTACTGGAAGTCTCTTGATGGATCTAAAATACTTCTATTAGATACGGATGAGAGACAGGCATATCAAGAAGGAGTTATGGTAGGTCTGGCAGAGAATTATGATATTGTGTATAAAAAGCTTCCTCAATATCTTGCAAATCTTGAAGTAGAAGGTAATTTTCAATTTGATCTAATTGCTTTCAGAACACCTGGTTATCCAGGAGACAATACAAAACCAAATGTTACAGTAAGTTATATAGTAGATGAGTGGAATAGGAAATGGGAATACCCGAAGCTTAGGATATCAACTTATACTAGTTATTTTAAAAAGTTTGAAAGAAAATATGGAGACAGGCTAAAGACATTTTATGGTGCCTGGCCCGATTGGTGGGTTAATTATCATGGAGCAACAGCATTTGAAACAGGGATTAACAGAAACACTCATACTGATATAATAGATGGCGAAAGATTGTCATGTCTTTTAAAAATCAGGAATCCTAAATTGTATAATTATCCAAAAAATGAATTGAAAGAAATCTATAAAACAATACATCTGGCTGATGAAGCAGACTGGGGAGCATATTCAAGTGTGTCAGAGCCTGATAGTCTTCAATCAAGAGGTCAAATATTAGAGGAAGCTTCTTTTGTATATCAGGCAGCTATTAATGCTAAAGAAGTTGCTGAAAATGCAAAAAGACAGGTGGCAAAAATTGCATCATCTAATACTGAATTTGGCATTGTGGTAACTAATTCTTTAAGCTGGGCCAGATCTGGGGTTGTTGAAGTTTCAATTCCTAAAAAAATTATTAGTAAGAAAAAGAATATTAGAATTTTAGATTCAAAAACAGGCAAGGAAATGATGTCACAATTTGTTGAACCAGATATACATGATAAACAAACTGGTAAAATAAGAATAGCCTTTACTGCAGAATATATCCCTGGTATGGGGTTTAAGATGTTTGATCTTGTTATGGATGGTTCGCACAAAAATGAAATTGAAAATATTGCTAATAAAAATGAAATTGAAAATAGCTTTTATAAGATAAAATATGATTCAGCTACTGGTCAGATTACCAGTATAGTAGACAAAGAGCTTGATGAGGAATTAATTGATAAAGATAGTAAATTTAATTTTAATCAACTGATTTATGAATCACCTGAAAGACCTCGATTTGTAGATTTAAGTACGCACATGGATATGCCTAAAGATGTTATATTTTTACAGCCATATTATCAATCTTTACATGATTTTTATGATTATCCTAGAAAAGGTGAAAAGCTTAATAGATGGTCACCAAAAGATCAGAAGCTTATTGAAGTAAGAAAAGGCAAAATTTATACAGAGATAATTACGACTTCATCAACATATATGTGTCCGAAGGCAATATCACATTTCATTTTAGATAATTGTTTTAAGAGAATTCTTATAAGAAATTATATTGTTAAAAATGAAACTCTGGATGCTGAAGCAGTTTATTATTCCTTTCCATTTAATTTATCCAGCCCAAAATTCAAGCTGAGCTGTCATGGAGGATTTTATAAGCCTGAAGAAGAACAGCTTCCTGGATCATGTAAGGATTGGTATTGTATACAAAAATGGATAGATGTAAGTAATGATAAACTGGATATAATCTGGAGTCCTGTTGAAGCTCCACTGGTTCAGCTTGGAGATATAAATACAGGTAAGTGGCTTGATAAAATAAATATAGATAATGGGACTATTTTTTCATTTGTTATGAATAATTATTGGTGGACAAATTCTCCTGCCAGCCAGGGAGGGAGGTTCTGGTTTAACTATGCTATATCAAGCAAGCGACCAGGATTTGATCCAGTATATTCAAATAAATTTGGTTGGAGTATACATGTACCTCTTTCTACTATATTTGTGGATTCCAAGGACAAAAGAGATGATATAAAGGAATATAATTTTATAGAAAATATTCCTGATAATGTAATGATAATTGGAATGAAAGAATCCGAGTCTGGCAAGGGGATTATAATAAGACTTCTTGAGATATCTGGAGAAGAAAGTAGTTTTAGATTAAAATTTTCAGATAGAAGCATTAAGAATGCATACTTAACCACACCTGTCGAGGAAGATATTAAAGTAAAAAAAGTATTGAATGGAGTAGCAAATATTTTATTGCATCATTATGAGTTAGTTACACTTAGAGTAGTGTTTTAAGTTAAGAAATAGGAGAATAATAATGGCTATAAATGACAGAGCAAAATTGAATATAAGGAAAAGCACTTTATTTTCTGCTGTAGTTATACTATGTCTGTTATGGTTAGTACCAATATTTTTCCTTGTACTAATTTCACTTAAAACATCAAATGAATATGCAACTTCATCATTTTGGGCAATGCCAGAGTCTCTTGCTCTTTTTAAAAATATCAAGTATGTTTTAATTGAAACCAAGTTAGGAAAACCTTATATAAATAGTATTATTTATTCTGTAACAGCAAGCGCTATAGCTATTTTTTTGTCCTCACTGGCAGCATATGGTATTACAAAATTAAAAATCAAAGGTTCGTTTATAATTTTTATCATTATATGGAGTGGAATGATTTTTCCTATTCAGATATATCTTATCCCACTTTTTAAAGCTTACCTTATTTTAGGTATATATAATACAAAGATTGGAATGATACTTATATACGTAGCCATAACCATACCATTTTGTGTTTTTGTTTTTAGAAATTTTTTTTTGTCTCTGCCAGATGATTTTCAAGAAGCAGCTAAGATTGATGGATGTACTAATTTTCAGATTTATCTCAGGATGCTTATGCCAAATTCATTAGGTCCAATAGTAGTTTTATTCTTATTTCAGGGTAGTTTTATATGGAATGATTTAATATTAGGTATGGTTTTATCAGCTTCTGATAACGTAAGGCCTGTAATGAATTCACTGGCTTTACTTAATGCTGTTTATTCAGGAACAAATGTTCCTGCTGTAATGGCCGGCAGCCTGATAAGCAGCTTACCTATAATAATATTATATTTTGTACTTCAAAAATACTTTATCCAGGGATTAAAAATACAAGTTGCAGGAGAATGATAGAAGGCATTCTATGTAAATATTTTTGAGTAAAAAAGTTAGAAGTTTATTAAATTGTCAAAGATTATTGAAAGGAGGTCAAAAGGGAATTAATAAATTGGCAATCATTTGTATACGTAAAATAAGAAAAGGAGGTTAGAAAGTGAAAAAGTTATTTATCTGGATGTTGGTAGTGATGTTTTCAGCTTCTATGTTGTTTCTTGGGATTGGCTGTAAAAAGGAAGCCGTAGCTCCAGCTGAGGAAGAAGTAACTGAAGAGGAAGCACCAGTAGAGGAAGAGGTTGAAGAGGCAGCACCAGTTGAGGAAGAAGAGGTAAGGGAAGATTTTTCTGAGCTTGGACCATTGAAGTTGTCTACTGATAAACCAGGTTGGCAAGATGGTTGGGATGCTGTTTTTGCAGGATTTAAAGAAAAAACTGGTATTGATGTTGAAATGACAGGTTATACAGAGATTGATACGTATATTGCTGCAGTGAAAACTGGCATAACTACTAAAGAGGGCCCGGATGTATTTACATGGTGGTCAAATTTTAAAATAGCTGATCTTGCGAAGGAAGAATTACTTGCTGATATTTCACATCTATATGAGCCAATTGAAGGTAAATATAATCCAGGAATACTTGATAGCTTTTCATATGATGGGATAGTTTATGGAGCACCAGTGCTTATTGCATCCTGGATTATGTTTTATAACAAGCCAGTTTTTGAGAAATACAATCTTGAAGAGCCAAAGACCTGGGATGAGTTTATTTCAGTTTGTGATACATTAAAGGAAAATGAAGTTACCCCAATAGGTTTTACAATTGGTGGTGGATGGACAAGCTTTTTCTGGTTCCAGCAATTGTTAGCAACAAATTATCCGGATGCATATTATGATATATGTGAGGGTAGGAAGAGCTGGCAGAGTGATGAAGTTAAGGAAACCTTTGAATTATGGAAAAATATGTTTGAAAAAGGATATTTTTCAGATCCTGGGATAGATCTTGGTAATGATCTTCCTCCAATGTTTGCAAAAGGAGAAGTTGGAATGACATATTGTGGTGATTGGTTTACTTCATTTTTTGATGCAGTAGAACTTGTTGGTGGGACTGATTATTCAATGTTTGTTATCCCACCTTATTTAGAAGATAGACCAAAGACAGTTTTATATGAAGCTGGTCCAATAGTAATATCTGAAAATGCACAGCATAAAGAAGCTGCAGAGATGTTCATAGAATACTGGTTGTCAGACGAAGGACAAAAGATTTGGTCAGATACGATGAACTTTATATCACCAAGAGCAGACGTTTCAGCTGAGAACCTTGATCCGGTAAAACAGAAAATAGCAACTGATGTTTTTGGAGATCCGAATGCACAGCTTATTGTCAGATTCTGGGAAGCAACACTTGAGACAATAACTATGCCTGCTTGTGCAAGTTTTGATAAATTTGTTTTGAATCCAGATAGTTATGTGGATGTAATGGCTGAACTCGATGATATGTCTTCAGCTGCCTGGGAAGAATTTGAAGCTAAATAACTATAATAGCTAAATAGTGAGTGCCAGTTTATTGGCACTCACTATTTCTGTAAGAAGTTACTTTATAGAGAGGATAATTATTTGAAGTCAAAAAGTTTTAGTAATTGGACGAGCTACCTGTATCCAGCACCAGCACTTATAATGGTTTTAGCATTTTTAGTAGCACCAGTAATATTTGTAATCTTTGCGAGCTTTACAGACTGGGATTTACTCCATCCAATGAAATTTGTTGGGTTGAAAAATTACCTTAGAATATTTACAGATCCTTATCTTATTATTTCAACAAGAAATACATTAATATGGGTAGCAATGATTTTACTGGTACCAATGCTCTTAGGATTACTCTTTGCTGTATTTATAAAAAATATCTGGTTCTCTAATCGGATGAAAACTATTTTTTATATACCACTTGCAATTTCAGGGGCAGGGATTGGTGTAATCTGGAGGTGGATTTTTTTAAGAGCTGGCTTTTTAAATGCTGTTCTTGTCTCTATAGGTATTCTGGGAGAGCCAATATCATGGCTGCTAAAAATACCCGAAAACACATTTGCGATGATAGTTGCTTCAACCTGGCAGATAACAGGGCTTAATATGATATTATTTTTAATGGGACTTCAAAATATACCTACTGAGGTTTTAGAAGCAGCAAAAATTGATGGTGCATCTGAATGGAGAACATTTACGAGTATAATTTTGCCATTACTAAAACCAATAACAACAATAGTTGTTATTTTAAATATAATAGGTAGTTTTAAGGTATTTGATATTATTTGGATTATGACTGCTGGTGGACCAGCACGTAGCTCGGAAACATTGGCAGTATCAATGTATAAAGAGTCCTTTGGGTTGTTCCGTATGGGATATGGTGCTTCTATATCAGTTGTACTTTCTTTAATAATATTTGTAATTGGTATAGGCTATTTAAGAATGGTTGGTAGAGAAAATCGGTAGGTAATAAGAAGTAGAAGTTGACACAAACTTTAAAAAGATAAAGAAATGATTCTAAGATATTAATTATTAACATTAATGTCTTATTGATTTTGTAAGTATATTTGATTTATTGTTAATAAATGAAAGGTATTAGTTATGCTTGTTGATATGCCATTAAAGGAGCTTAGGAAGTATAAACCTGATCAAACGAAAGAAGATGATTTTGATAAGTTCTGGGAAGATACAAAAAAAATTTCTAATAGTGAACCACTGAATGAGAAGATAAAAAAAATTAATTACATAGTTAAGGAAGTGGATGCATGTAAAGTGCACTATGATGGTTTTGGTGGTGCTAGAATATGTGGATACTATATCCTTCCAAAATTTAGTGGCCCACATCCTGTGATTTTATGGTTTCATGGTTATGGAGATAATAAACAAAAGATAAATTACTATTTAAAATGGGTGCTTATGGGGTATGCTGTTATGGCGATAGATATAAGAGGACAAATTGGGGAAAGTATTGACAAAAAGGTATATCCTGCACATTCCGCTGTTGGATATATGACAAAAGGAATTTTTAGTAGAGAAGACTACTATTACCGCGGTGTTTATATGGATTGTGTTAGAGCTATAGATTTTCTGGCAAAAAGAAAAGAAATTGATATTGATAGATTATGCATAGCTGGCGGCAGCCAGGGTGGCGGTTTGTCATTGGCTACTGCAGCATTAGATTCAAGACCAAAATTAGTTATAGCTGAGATTCCTTACCTTTGCCACTATAGAAGAGCAGTTGAGTGGGCAGAGGAGTTTAGAAATATTACCTATCTTGAATTTACATCTATTATAAAAAAATATCCAGAAAAAGAAGAAGAAATGTTTAAAACTTTAAGTTACTTTGATAATCTTAATCTTTGTAGTTGGATAAAAGCAAGAACAGTAATATCATGTGCGATGAAAGATACTTGCTGTCCACCTTCAACTGTTTTTGCAGTATACAATCATATAAAGGCAGAAAAACATATGGAAATCATGCCTTTTTATGAACACAGCTGGGAAACAGTAATAAATTTTGAAGAAAAAAAATTAGAGTATATCAAAATGTTTCTATAAAAGTTTTGACTACAGGAGATTTCATTAAAGAATAATATCTTCTTCATGAAAATTTTCCAAAGATACTACATTCTTGACAACAAGTTCTTGCCATTAATTATGCTGCCTGCTTATTCACAAAGTGATTTTTTTTATTGATTTTTAAATTAATTTGTATATAATTATTTGTTTTGAGTGGGGGTATACGGGTTTATAATTAATAATTTTGAGTAAAATTTATTCATTAGTGGTAATTTTTAAGTAATTTTATTAGAAAATAGCTAAAAAGTACCTTGTTGAACAATAAGATAATTTACCACGCGAGGTGATGATTATGAAAAAATATAATATAACAATAAATGTTTTGTTCTGGATATTGGTGACATTTATGATATCTGTAGTTGCGATATCGGTATTATTACCGGATAAAGGTATAAATTCATTGTTGTTTGGTAGAAAGGAAAAAATAGTTGTAGAAAAGGAACCTGTAGTAATTACAAAAGTCAAAAAAGTAGAAAAAGAAGTGGATTGGTTTCATTTTGTAGCTACCGGTTATAGTGCAAATGATTCTGTGCAGGGAACAAACAATATTACAGCTACAGGCAAAGAAGTTCATGAAGGAATAGTGGCAGTGGACCCTAAAATTATTCCTCTTGGGACAGAAATTGAGATAAAAGGAATAGGAACTTTTATAGCTGAGGATACTGGTGGGAAGATTAAGGGAAATAGAATTGATATATTCTTTAACTCAAAAGATGAAGCAAAAAAGTTTGGTAAAAAGGATATCTGGGTTAGGATTTTAGATAATAATATAGAACTTGCCCAAATTTCTGAAAAATAAAACATCAAGTATCATAATCTGAGTAATTATAATATAAAATTGTGTCTATCTGGAGAAGTTCAGATAAATTTAGTTTTTCATTATTTATTAATATTCTTAACTATATTACCCAGGATATTATAGAATTCTTTTGCACTTTTTTTATTAATTTTTCTAATGATAAAGGTTTCTTTTTTGGTATCTACTTTCAGCGTTGAATAAATTAAGCCTTCTTCCAAATCTACAGATTTAATGTACGGGTAGGTGGCAATAAATTTTTTATCTCTGGCTATATTGGAGAAAAAATAAAAAAATAATTTTTTATTTGTTAAAACTAAGTGACCCTTTGTTAAATTGTCAAGGATGCCAGCTGTGACATAAACAGTTTTTTCATCAGGACCAAGAAAAGGAAAATATCCCATTTTTTGAGAAATATCATTGCTTATACTAGTTCCACTCATAATAACCCTCCAGAATCAATTTATGTTTTATAGTTAACTGATAATTTATATATCACCAGATACAGAATATAATAAATATTATCATATATGCCAGGAAGCCAATATTTCAATTAATATTTATAATAATTTAGACAAAGCTAAATTCTCAATCAACTAAATTAAATCAATTATATAAAATAATAATTGATAAAAAAAGAAAATCTTTTAAAATGTAAAAAATATTAAAATTTTGATGAAATATTAAAAATTATATTTATACCCATAGTAGCCAGAAAACTCAACAGTCTTTAGTCATTGAGATGAATGGCTAGCCCTGTGTTTCAGTATACTTCTTAATAGTTTCCATATTAGCATTTCCAGTTGTGCAAACAAAATACTCATCACTCCAAAAGGTATTTTCCTTCAAGAATTGAGTTTGTAGATAATCTTTGTATTTTTTCCATAAACGATTAGTGGACATAGCTTTTAATCTATTAA
>Ga0209121_10004396_pt1 | contig 13177 bp, 16 predicted proteins | sample Cruoilmetagenom3_FD_187292 | JGI IMG/M metagenome (GOLD analysis project Ga0209121, IMG submission 187292) | Oil polluted marine microbial communities from Coal Oil Point, Santa Barbara, California, USA - Sample 3 (SPAdes) (version 2) | ecosystem: Environmental > Aquatic > Marine > Oil seeps ... | reverse complement strand
ATCAAATGCTCTTATGCTCTCAGACTTAAAGGCCTGACGCTCATGATATCATCAGCCTTAATCGGTCTGACATCTGCTTCTGTAAGTGTAAGCACTGCCTGGGTTTCCCCTGATGCTTTTATAAACTCTATCTCTAACCCAGCAGGTTCGTATACTGCTACTATCGTCCCTAAATCTCCAACACGAAGACCAAATTCGGGAAGATCTTTTGCCAAAACCACGCAATCTAATAATTTATGCTTCATATGTTAGCTATCAGTTGTCAGCTTTCAGCTATCACCTAACTGCTGACTGCTCATTATATATTTTTGCCCATATTTTGTCTTTTCTCCCAACTCTGCATCAAGGGAAAGATGTTGTATGCGGATATCTCCCGCAAATTGTTCCCAATCCTTCCATGTGTAACCCATTTGCTGAAATAGCACCGCTTTAAATCGCCCAATCGGGTGGGTGTCTGATAATACATAATCCTTCAGCTTCACTGGATCTATAATCGCCTTCCCGTAATTAGGGATTCGTGCCATCTTTAATTCATTCCAACCTCTTGCCAAAAAGTCTAGAAAAACGCATTTTTGTTCCACCCTCACCCTAGCCCTCTCCCATTAAGGGAGAGGGTATCTATTTCTGCCATTAGGGCTTCTAGGAAATTTTCCTCAGCAACTGTACGAACTACCTTTCCTTTTCTGAAAATAGCACCCTTCCCCTTGCCACAAGCAATGCCTATATCAGCATCTTTAGCCTCACCAGGTCCATTGACCACACAACCCATAACCGCCACCTTAATCGGCTTAGTTATCTTTTTGAGATGCTTATCTACAGCTTCAGCTAACGCAATGACATCAACTTCAGCTCGACCGCAAGAAGGACAACTTACCAATGTGGGGCCTCGTTGACGAAGTCCCAGGCTTTTCAAAATTTCATAGGCAGCAAATATCTCCTCACAGGGGTGAGCTGTAAGAGAAACACGGATGGTATCACCAATCCCTTGATAAAGAAGTATACCAGTGCCTATAGCGCTGCGAATAGCTCCAACTCCAGGCAGCCCAGCTTCAGTGATGCCCAAGTGCAAAGGATAAGGTATTTTGCCAGCAATCATTTGATAAGCCTGAATGGTAGTAGGCACATCGAAAGCTTTGAGAGAAACCTTGATTAAGTTAAAATCCAGACTTTCTAGAAATCTTATCTGCTCCAGTGCTATATCAACCATTCGATTAACCAGCAGGGCATCAGGTGCGAAATCTGGCGGCAGGCTGCCTGCATTTACCCCGATGCGGATGGAGGCTTCCCTTTCCTTGGCAGCAGCCGCTACCTTGGCAATTTGCTCCTTATCACAAATATTGCCCGGATTGAGGCGAAGCCCATCAACACCAGCCTGCAAAGCAAGCAAAGCCAAACGATAATCGAAGTGTATATCAGCGATGAGAGGTGATGAAACAGCTTTTCTTATAGCTGAAATGCTTTCCGCCGCTTCTCTATCAGGGACTGCTACTCGCACTATTTCACAACCACACTCTTCCAACTGCTTAATCTGATTTATAGTAGCAGGGATATCACGAGTGTCAGTCTTGGTCATTGATTGTACTACGATGGGAGCATCACCACCAACAATTACTCCGCCAATCTTTATGGGTGAAGAAATTCGTCGTTGAGTCATAATCCAAAGCTCCCACCCCTGATCAGGCGCAGGATATCGTTAAAAGTTACTGCAACCATGAGTGTGATTAAAAGAGCAGTACCCACCGTGTGAGCCAAGCGCACCGCCCGGGGAGAAAGGCGTCTTCCCCGCCTAACTCCCTCGATAAGTGCTACCAGCATCCCTCCTCCATCTAGAGGAGGGATGGGAAGGAAATTAAATAAAGCAAGGCCCAAACTAATGATGCTCGCCATGAATAGCATATTGCTAAGTCCAAGTGACTTCACTGCCTCTACTGTTAATTGGCCGGCACCTATTGGTCCCACCAGCGCCATCCCAGGGTCAGCTTTGATCAGTGGAATAGCGTCTACTATCATGGAAGGCATATGGATAATAAAGCTACCTCCGAGGTAGACTGCCTTCCATATGGGGAGTTGCTTCTGCTCAATGTGAGTATTATCTACCCAACGCAACTTTATACCCTCTAGCTGCTCAGCAGTATCGAGTTCCTTGATAATTGCTTCCTCTCCCCTAAGTAAAGTTAAATATATTCTTTCTCCTTCCTTAATAAAACCCAGGGCATGAGACATGCTTTCATTGTTATATACAGGTTGCTTGTTGATGCTCAGAAAGGTATCTCCAGGCCTGATACCTGCTTCATAAGCTGGTGAACCTTTCTCTACTTGGCTCACTATATTCCACCAGAGCAGAACGCCAATTGTTCGTCGCTGTAATGCCGGGTCAAACTCTGGCTTCAAACTGATTTCACTTTGGTTTCCATCTTTTTGTAGAACTAAGGTTGTCTCTTCCCCCTCTTCGCCTGAATTTATTATATTCTGCAGAGCACCCCATGTATAAACAGGCCTTCCATCTGCCTTTAGAATTATATCCCCAGGCTCGATGCCTGCTTCTTCCGCAGGCGAATCCGCCACTACAGAATGAACCATAACTCCGTTACCAGCCACTACATTCGTTGGTAGCATAAAGAAGACACTAATCAATATAAAAGCGAGAAGAATATTGACTAGCGGACCTGCAGCATAGACTGATAGCCTGGTCCATGGTCCTTTGCTAGCTAAGCCTCGGGGTACTGTGGGGTCATTCTCTCCAGGAGTCTTGACGAAGGCTCCCACAGGTATAGCGTTAATCGAATATATTGTTTCCCCTCGTTTAATACCAAAAAGTCGTGGGGGAAGGCCTATGCCGAACTCCTCTACCTTTACCTTGGCACGCTTAGCAGTAACGAAATGTCCTAGCTCATGAAGGGAGACTAATACAAAGAGAGACACGATGAAAAGAATGATAATCACAGCAATGTTCATTTCTTATCTCGCTATCCTGAGATTGCGGAGCTTGTTCCGAGCCGAAGCCCTGAGCGTAGAGAAGAGGCAGGCGAGGAATCTCGGAGATTGCTTCGTCACTTCGTTCCTCGCAATGACAGTAGGGTGCTCACAATGACAAAGGGAAGAGCGCTCAGCATATTCCCTCGCCCAAGCATCAGCAGCTAAGATTTGTTCCAAAGATGGCTGAGCAATGCTGGCATGCTGTTCCAGTGTTTTTTCAACTATCCTCGGTATATCGGTAAAGGTGACCTTGTTGTCAAGAAAAAGCTCTACCGCTACCTCATCGGCAGCACAAAGCACCGCAGGATAAGTGCCTCCTAGTTTACCAGCGTCTAAGGCTAATTTAAGACAAGGAAACTTATTATAGTCCACTGGCTCAAAGTTCAGAGACTGAATTTTGCTCCAATCAAGAAGCGGCAATTCTGGATTAGGCAGCCTTTCAGGATAAAAAAGAGCATATTGGATAGGCAATCGCATATCGGGTTGGCTGAGTTGCGCTTTCATCGAGCCATCCATGAACTCCACAATAGAGTGAACTATGCTCTGCGGATGAACTAATATCTCAATGTCCTCAAAAGGAATGGTGAAGAGCCAGTGAGCTTCGATTGCTTCCAATCCCTTATTCATAAGCGTGGCCGAATCAATGGTGACCTTCCTCCCCATTTTCCATGTAGGATGGTGAAGAGCCTGCTCCACTGTTACTTGGCTTAATTGTAATTGGGAATAGCAGTAAAAGGGTCCCCCGGAAGCAGTTAGAAAAAGTCGCCGTGGTTTACTTTTTTCTCCTTGTAGGCACTGCCATACAGCACTGTGCTCACTATCAATGGGTAAGATTTGAGCCTGATGGCATTCAGCCTCTTTGGTAATAATTTCACCTGCCATTACCAACACTTCCTTATTAGCTAAAGCAAGCACTTTCCCTGCCCTTAGAGCTGCCAGCATAGGACTTAGCCCTGCTTTACCTGAAGTAGCTATGATAACGAGGTTGACTTCAGGATGGCTGGCTATTTCCTCCATAGATAAAAATTCCCCTTTATAGGCTAGGTTGGGCTTGACAGAGGAATAAAACATTTTAGGTTGAAATTCGCTAATTTGCCTTTCAAGAAGCTCGAGATTCTCGCCTCCTGCTAAACCTATTATTTGAGCTTTGCTGTTGAAAGCGCGAATTACACCCAGAGCTTGTTGCCCTATAGAACCTGTTGAACCTAGAATAGCTACTTTCTTTTTTGCTTCGCAAAAACTAGAGGTATTAATCATTTTTAACCTTTGCATTTTCGCCCTAAAGGGCAAAAACTACATAATAGTATACCACTACACCTGTAAAAATGAGGCTGTCAAAGCGGTCAAGAACACCACCGTGCCCTGGCAGCACTCTGCCCGCTTCTTTCACCCCCATATTGCGTTTAAATAAAGATTCAACCACGTCACCCAATTGAGCGAAGAGGCTAATAAGGCAGCCAAGGAGAATAACCCACCAGCATTCAAGGAGTGAGTGCGAAAAGAGAATGGGGATCCTGGATATTGCTACAGCGGCTACAACAGCGCTCAATAAGCCACCCAACGCTCCTTCCCAGGTCTTACCTGGGCTTATGTCAGGGACTAACTTGCGTTTACCCCATGCCCTACCCACGAAAAAGGAACCTGTATCACTGGCAAATGTAGTGAATAGAGCCAGGTAAACCCAACTTGCCCCATCCTCTAAAATACGCAAGTTCAACCAGTAGCTAAGCATCCATCCCACGTAGAGGACACCTCCTACTGTCCATACCCAGTTATGGAATGCCTCCTCCCGTGGAGAGCGACATAACAGCCAGATTAAGGAAAACATAAGGGCAAATGTCATAACTATGGGCAACACATCGACATTCCTATAGTGAAGGCTTAAAGGACTTAAAATAAGAGCTAGTGCCCATAGCAAGCCAAAATAAGTCAAGGGATGCCCTTTGCCAGAACTGCTAACCACGTGATAAAACTCAAAAGTGGCTGCTAACGCCGCAACAGCTATGAGAATAGCAAACCCAGGGTTACCAAACCAAACAGCGAGAATAACAAGGGGCACACCTACAGCGGCAGTAATAACTCTTTGCCTAAGCATATTGTTTATAAACTACCATAAAGAATAAATTCCCAAATTCTAATCTCGGAATCCTAAACAAATCCAAATGAGCGAAACGATAAAAGAGCAAAAGTAAAAATGCAAAATGACAGGGCAAAATTTAAAAATATCAATTTCTCCACTTATGCACTGAAATCAGCAACCGAGTGTAAGTTTTGGTTGGGATTGCTCAGAGAAGAAAACGAAGCATTCTTGCATTTTGAATTGTAAATTTGATTTTTTATGTTTGAACTTTGATATTGTTTAGAATTTAGGGTTTGTGATTTAGGATTTGCTTGAGGTTATACTTCCATTACTTCTCTTTCTTTATCCTGGCCTATTGTGGTTGCCTTGCCTATGAAGTCATCGCTGATTTCTTGAACCCGCTTCACGGCACTTTTGAGTTCATCCTGTGATATTCCCTTGGTTTTTTCCATATCTCTTAACTTTTCGATGCCATCTCGCCTTATATTGCGTAACACCACCCGCCGCTCCTCTATCCTTTTGGACACTAACTTGGCTAGCTCTGTACGGCGTTCTTCACTGAGAGGAGGAATGACTACCCGAATTACGTTGCCATCATTTAGAGGATTCAGGCCGATATCAGCCTTAAGGATAGCTCGCTCTATGCTGCGTAATGAGGTGCGGTCCCAGGGTTGAATGATAATTAAATTGGCCTCAGGTATAGATATGGTGGCAATCTGGCGGAGTGGCGTAGCTGCGCCGTGGTAGTCAGCCATGATGTTCTCAACTAAAGCTGGGGTAGCTCGCCCGGTGCGGATAGTAGATAACTCTCTAACCAAACTGTCTACGGTCTTTTGCATTCTCGAATTCAATTCCAGAAGTATTTCATCCACCATCACTAGCTCCCAATGAAGATAAAGACGCTGATAGTTAGCAGCCAAGCTCAAATCTAGCAAATCTTCGTACCTGGATGTTCTCACCTACTTTAGCTATTACTTCAGTGATAACTTCCTTAACAGTCTTGCTAGGTTCTCTAATGAAAGGTTGGCTAAGAAGGCAGACTGCTTGTGGGTCTATTTCTGTTTCTGCTGGCACTTCTTCAACAGTGATAAATTGCGGCGATGTCGCAGCTACTTGCATTGCTAAGTTGCGAGCAAGCTCCCTAAATTCATCAGTGCCCGCTACAAAGTCAGTTTCACAATTTAACTCTACTACTGCCCCTATTCGCCTAGTATGATGAATGTAAGCTTCGATTACACCTTCGCTCGCAATGCGCTCCTTCTTCTTCTCGGCGATTGCCAGTCCACGACGTCTCAATACTTTGATCGCCCTTCCTACATCTCCACCCACCTCCAATAGAGCGTCTTTACACGCGACTACGCCCACATTGGTTCTATTCCTCACTTCTTTAATAGACTCAATTGGGATGTCCATTTAAATAAACCGAGATTTAATCTTCCTCTGGGCTAAAGGTATAAGAACCCAGAACTTCAATGGCTTCCTCTGGCTCTTGTTCGGTAGCTAACTCAGCAGCCTCTAGCATGCTCTTGCCTTCAATTACAGCGTCAGCTATTTTGCTACAAACCAGTCTAATTGCTTTAATAGCGTCGTCATTAGCAGGAATAGGGTAGTCAACATCTTCAGGATTACAATTCGTATCTACAACGGCTACTACAGGGATATCCAGTTTCTTGGCTTCGGCAAAAGCGATCTTGTCCTTAATTGGGTCAGTGATGAAGAGAGCTCCGGGAAGAGAAGTCACTTCCTTGAAGCCACCTATCTGTCTACCCAAGCGCAGGATTTCCTTTTCTAGCTTCATCCTCTCTTTCTTAGGTAAGGAATCAAACTCGCCTTTCTCGCTCCTGTCTTCTAGACGAACTAGATAATCAATTCGTTTTTGTATAACAGCGAAGTTAGTTAGCATTCCTCCCAACCACCGTTGATTAACGTAACACATACCGCATCTCTTAGCCTCTTCTTCTACCACCTGCTGAGCTTGTTTCTTAGTGCCCACAAAGAGAATAGTTTGCTCACTGGCTGCTAGGTCTCGGACAAAGGCACAGGCCTTCTCTAGCATGAGAACTGTCTTTTCTAAATCAATAATATGTATGCCATTGCGCTGCGTAAAGATAAAATCCCTCATCTTAGGATGCCAATAACCGGCATGATGTCCAAAATGAGCACCTGCTTCCAGAAGCTCTTTAACTGAAATACTCTCAACCATTCTTCTAACTTTGAGCAGTGTTAGCTACCAAAACTGGTGTAATGTAACATAACCAATATGGATGATGCAATATTTGCTCAGTGCTTTCGCTTACATCCGGGAGCACTAGTGTTGTAAAGATAATCCCAGGGAGGCTGAAATATTCCTTACCAGAAAGCCTGTTTGCAGCAACTTTAGCAAACAAATTTACAAATAGGCATAAAGGCTCTCGTCACTCACTTTCCGTAAGCTTACTTTCCCTTTCGCCTGTTAGTTCCTTCCTTTTCTGTTCCATTATCTCAGTAGGCCATTCCCCTTTCCCCATCCTCTCCACCATTTCTTCATATTCAGGTGCAGCCTTTTCACCTCGACTCATCCGCTTATTCCACTCGGATAGAGCCCTGGGGTCATTGCCCAACATCCCTTTGGTTAATTGAGAATCAGAGAGTATATCTTCATAAACGCCTTTATCTGTTTTAGACATAGAAAAAGTGGAGAATAGCCGAGTAAGATTATCAGACCCACAGTGAGGACAGCGAGGTGAAGGCAGAAAAGCCTCTCGTCGATATAAACTAATCTTTCGCTGGCAAGAATTACACCAATATTCGTAAATGGGCACTTCTACCCTCCTGATGGAAAAATTGTAGCACAAACAAGACCAATCGAACCAGAAATGATAAAGGCCTGTTCTAGTTGCCTGGCTACACGAAGCTTGGCAGGCTAATAAGATTGGTATATAATCGCCATAAATCATATAAGGAGGGATAAATGGTAGGCATTACATCGTATGGCGCTTATATACCTTGGTATCGGATAAAACGGGAGGTTATTCACTCAGCTATGGGCTGGGCAGGCGCAGGCCGCATGCCAGGAGAGAAAGCAGTTGCCAATTATGATGAGGATAACATTACTATGGCGGTAGCTGCAGCCATAGATTGCTTAAATGGGATTGAGCGCGAGGAGATAGATGGCCTATATTTCGCCACTATCAGCTCGCTATACGCACTAAGGCAAAATGCAGGAATAATTGCTGCTGCTCTGGACCTTCACCCTGACATACGAACTGCTGATTTTACAAACTCCGCTAAATCAGGAGCCGGTGCTCTTCTTTCCGCTTGCGATGCTGTAAAAGCAGGTTCATTAAAAAATGTTGTGGCTTGTGCCTCTGAGCATCGCTTGACTAAAGCTGCTAGTGACCAGGAGCAGGTTTATGGCGATGGTGCTGCTGCTCTCATGGTAGGGAGTAATGGGGTGATTGCCACCCTGGAAGGCTCCTACTCTACCTCCTATGACTTTATGGATCGTTGGAGAGTAACAGAGGATAGATTTGAACACTCCTGGGAGACCAGATGGATTCGAGAAGAAGGCTACGCTAAATTCATTCCCGAAGTCATTTATGGCTTGTTAAAGAAATATAGTTTGGACATTAAGGATTTTGCTAAGGTGATTTACTCCTGCCCCTATGTTAGAGACCATGCAGCTATCGGGAAGAGAATAGGGGCTGACCCTGGTCAGATTCAAGACAATATGTTTACTACAGTAGGTGATACCGGCACAGCTTATCCCTTGATGATGTTAGTGGCAGCGCTGGAAGAGGCAAAACCGGGAGATAAGATTCTTGTTGCTAGTTATGGAAGTGGAAGCGATGCCTTATTCTTTAAGGTGACTGAGAAAATAGCTCAGATGGGAGAGAGAAGGGGAGTTAAAAAACATTTGGCTTCTAAAATGGATCTCCCCAGTTATGAGAAATACCTTGCCTTCTCTAACGTTATTCCACTAGAAAGGGGAGTCCGCGGTGAGGAAACACCTACTAGCCAGATATCCGATTTATGGAGAAAGCGAAGAGCGCTCTTAGGTCTTGTTGGCTGCAAATGCAAGCGCTGCGGTACCCCTCAGTATCCTTATCAAGGGGTATGCGTGAATCCTAATTGTGGAGCTATTAACGAAATGGAGGATTATCGCTTCTCTGATAAAAAGGGCCGTGTCGTCACCTATACTGGGGATAACTTAGCCTACAGCCCTGTTCCGCCAACAATATACGGTATGATAGATTTTGAGGGGGGAGGCAGATTCGCGTTTGATATCACTGATACCGACCTTGACTCGTTGAAGATTGATATGCCAATAGAAATGAGCTTTCGAAGAAAACTCTTTGATGAAGTACACGGCGTTTATAACTATTTTTGGAAAGGGACACCAATACGAGGGTAAGTAATTAACAAAGGAGGTTAAAATGGCAGAAGGTATAAAAGACAAAGTCGCTATCATAGGGATGGGGTGTACTAGATTTGGTGAACGGTGGGATAAGAGCTGGGAGGATTTAGCAATTGAGGCGTTTACTGAAGCCGTTGCGGATGCCGGGATAGGGAAGAAGGATGTTGAAGCCGCTTGGTTTGGGAGCTGCTTTGACGAACGCTATGCCGGAAAAACTGCTATGCCTTTATCAGAAACGCTAAAGTTACCCTTCATTCCGGTAACCAGAGTAGAGAATTATTGTGCTACTGGCTCGGAGGCTCTAAGAGGAGCTTGTTATGCAGTCGCCTCAGGAGCTTGCGACATTGCATTAGCTCTTGGCACAGAGAAGCTCAAGGATGTTGGATATGGTGGACTACCGCAGGTAATGGGTGTGGGGAAAGCAGGCGAATTTATGTACCCCAACCTAAGTGCGCCGGGGATGTTTGCTTTGATGGCCACTAAGTACTTTGCCAGGTATGGTCTCAGCCCTGAGGAGGGCAAAAGAACTTTGGCACATATATCGTCAAAAAGCCATCACAATGGTGCAATGTGCGAAAAGGCTCACCTGCGCATGGAAGTGAACGTGGAAACTATAATGAAGTCTCCTATAATTGCTTGGCCGTTAGGGTTATATGACTGCTGTGGAGTTAGCGATGGAGCTGCAGCAGCCATCGTGACTCGAGCCGATATGGCCAAGAATTTCAGGCTTGACCCTGTGTATGTCAAATCGCTCCAAATTGCGGTAACTCCAGGAGAGGAAATGATGTATACCGATTATGATTTTACTCATGTTGAGCCTACTTATCGCGCTGGAGTCAAAGCCTTCGAAGAGGCGGGAATAAAGAATCCACGTGAAGAGCTAAGCATGATGGAACCTCATGACTGCTTCTCCATCACTGAGCTAGTTATATATGAAGATCTGCAAATATCACCCAGAGGAAAGGCTAAAGAAGATATTGAGGCAGGATTCTTTGATTTGGATGGGAAAATCCCCTGTCAAACTGACGGCGGCTTAAAATGCTTTGGGCACCCTCTTGCTGCCTCTGGATTGAGAATGATGTACGAGGAATATAAGCAACTCCAGGGGAAATGCGGACCAAGACAGGTAAAAAATCCCAAATTAGGGCTCACTCATAATTTAGGTGGTTGGCCTCCTAGGGCTGTTGTTAGCGTGATAATTGTAGGCCGTGAGCCTGGATAGACAAGACAGAGACCAGCTTCATGGCGTCCCTGGAGGGATTCGAACCCACGACCCGCTGCTTAGAAGGCAGCCGCTCTATCCAGCTGAGCTACAGGGACACCCAAGCTAAGTGTATCATACCAGGCATGACTCAATAAAGATGAAATAGTAGCACGAGCTATTTCCTGTGAGCTTGGCCAACATGCTTTTGCCAGCATGCTACAGGCACGTAGACCGCACAGGGAGCACAATAATACAATCTAGCTTTAGCTTCTTTGCCACACACAGGGCACTTCATGACTTTTTGCCTCCCCCACCCATTCCCTTTTCTTTTCCCCTCGCCCCTTCAGTATCAGACCTTTCTCCTTTCTCCGCTCTGGAGTCAGTGATATAGAATCCTGGTCCCTTAAATAGAATAGGAACTGGTAAAAAAAGGCGATGGGCAACCCCGTGGCATGTCGGGCAAACGGCTGTTGGTTTATCGCTAAAGCTCTGCTTAAGCTCAAATCGTAGCTTGCAGTTCAAACACTGGTATCGATAAGTAGGCATTGGCATTCCTCCATTTTAGACTACAGTTGGTGCTTGTTCACCTGAGGTTTCTTCTTGCAATGGCTGTTCTCTCACGTTAAACTCGCCATTTAAATCAACATTACCCACTTCAAAAGCCGGCTTATGAGCTTGCAATACATGCTTATCCCAACAGTAGGCATGCACAAAAGCTCCGCAGGAGCAATGGAAAACGACCCTGTCAAAAACTAATGGGCTTCCACAGACACTGCAATTCATCTAGTTACCTCCAATTTTTTAGCACTCTCAATGTCAAACTGCTAATTATATCTCCATAATGAAATCTCATCAAGCTTACCTTGGAGCCAACACACCTTTCGGGCTCAATCCATCACATTTTCTCTTGCATCTATGCCTGCTAGCCTGCGGGCAAGCATCTTTTTATAGTCCATATCTGTTTGGCGCTCAATCATAATCCTCTGAGCTTGTGGTGATCCCGCTCCATGCAGCGACTCAGTATGATAACTAGGAGCTATTGTGCCGAAGCACATAGCATGGATGAGCGTCAACATGCGGATTCGGTGCTCTGTGGGTACATCAGCAGCCCCCCTTAAATACTTGTCAATATATTCCCCAATCACAGGGTGCCGGAAGTCTTCTTCGGAGGGAAGTGTTACCACAATGCCGCCAGCTATATCTTCGGCAAGCCTGCCAAGTTCGTAAGGAAACCTGGTCACGTTCTGTTTACATACATTGGCTAAAAGTATATCGGCCTGGTAGTTGCCAGCCAGGGTTTTCCATCCCTCTAAGGAGCAAGCTAAGCCGCAGGAGTAGATTGTTTCAGCAAGGTGATTCATTTCTGCGAGCTTGTCTTTGATATGTGGGGCTCTGGGCACCCCATTGTAATCAGCCATTGATGCCGCTGCCCCAATGAGCACATCCCCAATCCCTGGTTTACAACCACCGTAGCTCTGTCTATGATAGGCAGCAAACCTCTCTACCAGCATGATGGAAAAGTCAATCTCCCCACACATAAAGACCCTATTCCAAGGGACAAAGACATTATCCAGGATAGTCAGTGTCTCCTGCCCACCGAAGCTGTAATTGCCAACATCAATGTCACCGTTCTCAAATTTGCGCTTATCGCATGGCTGCCTCCCGTAGATAAGGTGCACGCCTTCGGCATCAGTTGGTATAGCGCAGCTCACTGCGTAGTCCTCATCTCCCTCACGCATTCTGAGGGTTGGCATAACAAGCATTTCATGGGAATTAACGGTTCCTGTTTGGCTTGCCTTTGCTCCCCTTACTACAATGCCATCGCTCCTCCGCTCTACTATGTGCACAAACATGTCTGGGTCAGCCTGCTTGGTCGGACTCAATCCCCGATCGCCCTTAACATCGGTCATGGCACCTTGAACACACAAGTCATCCTCTTGAACACACTTCAGCCACTCTCTGAATCTCTGGTGATACTCAGTCCCGTACTTTTGGTCAATTTCATAGCTAGTGCTAAAGACAGCGTTTATCCCATCCATGCCCACGCATCTCTGGAAACAAGAAGCAGTTCTCTGGCCCAGCACCCTCTGCAACTTTATCTTCTTAATCAGGTCATCAGTGCTCTTAAAGAGTGCGACGAACCTGTTTACCTTATCCCCCGTGAGCACCGAGTTTGTAGTCGCCATCTCCTCGTGCTCAGGCTCATGTGCGAGCTTATAGGTCATCGCTACGGAGTTGATTGAGGGCCTGATAATCGGATTATCAACCCAATTCTCCACCTTTTCTCCAAATAAGTACAAATCCAGTTTGAGTCTGCGTAGACTCTCGATATATTCTCTAGCCGTTTTCAAAGCCATAGTACATAGCCTCCTTTCCTTTTGACCTTTGCCGCACCTGATTCTTGAGAATCAGTCTTCATCTGCGACCGCACATTATGATATACCCTTGGGTTCCTATCATCAATACCGCACAGACTCCGAAAGACTTCCTTAAATGTTCTATCTCCTTAAAACTCTATACC
>Ga0209121_10004395_pt1 | contig 13177 bp, 9 predicted proteins | sample Cruoilmetagenom3_FD_187292 | JGI IMG/M metagenome (GOLD analysis project Ga0209121, IMG submission 187292) | Oil polluted marine microbial communities from Coal Oil Point, Santa Barbara, California, USA - Sample 3 (SPAdes) (version 2) | ecosystem: Environmental > Aquatic > Marine > Oil seeps ... | reverse complement strand
AATTCTTCCGTCAAAAGCGTTAATTGCCGACAAAGACGCCCGATTGCAGCTTCAAAACCTGCATATCAGCATTGTTTTCAGGCTAAACACGTACTTCGCGGGAATGACAGATTGTGTTATTATATTATCAATGAACGATTTGCTCTAGTTTGAATCGGTGGGCTAAAATCCGTTCGGCCCTTTTCAATAAAAATTGATTAAGGAGTCTTTACAATGAAAAAGTTCATTTTGCTTCTAATTGTCATCATCAGTTGGACAACTGCCCTGCAAGCGGCTGACGATGGATTTGTTTCTCTTTTTAACGACAGAAATCTCGACGGCTGGGTGAACGTCAACTGCGCGCCGGAGACGTGGACGGTGCGGGACGGCATGATTATCTGCACGGGAACTCCGACCGGTGTGCTGAGAACCGAAAAGCAATACGAAAACTACGTGCTGGAATTAGAGTGGCGGCACATGAAAAAACGCGGGAACGCGGGCCTGTTCATACACTCCGACCCGGTGACCGCCGTGGGCAAACCGTTCACACGCTCGATTGAGATACAGATCATGGATGGTAACGCGGGTGATATGTTTTCCATTCACGGCGCGACAATGACGCCGGACAAGCCTCATCCGAAAGGCTGGGTACGTTCGTTTCCTTCCGAGGACCGCATGAATCCCACCGGTCAGTGGAATAATTACCGAGTCGAGAGCCGAAACGGAACGGCAACGCTCGCGGTCAACGGCAAAATTGTTACTCGCGGCTTTCACCTGAATCCGCGCAAGGGTTATATCTGCCTCGAATCCGAGGGCAGTGAAGTTCACTTCCGCAATATTCGGATTCGCGAGCTGCCCGGCACCAATCCACCCGCGGACGTCGTCGCACAGAAGGATCAGGGATTCCGCTGCCTTTACAACGGGCTCGACCTTCGCGGCTTCAGGCAGCCGGAAGGCCACGAAGGCCACTGGCAGGCGAAAAACTGGATTCTGGACTACGACGGCAAGAGCCAGGCGGAAGACAAAAACCTCTGGACTGAACAGCAGTTCGGAAATTTCATCCTCATAGTCGACTGGCGGCTCCCGAACAAGCCGAAGATTGACAATGTCCCCATCGTTTTGCCGGACGGTTCCGAGGCCACCGATACGGACGGCAAACCATTGACCGTCGCCGTGATGGATGCCGGCGACAGCGGTATTTACCTGCGCGGCGTCTCGAAGAGCCAGGTCAATATCTGGAACTGGCCCGTCGGCTCCGGCGAAATCTGGGGATACCGCAAGGACATGAACATACCGGCGGAAGTTCGAAGGGGCGCAACGCCGATTCTCAACGCGGACAATCCGGTCGGGCAATGGAACCGCTTCGAAATCACCGCCATCGGCGAGACGGTCACTATCGCTCTAAACGGAAAAACTGTAATCCGCAACGCCCGGCTTCCCGGACTGCCCGAACGCGGTCCCATAGCCCTGCAGCATCACGGCGACCATGTCCAGTTCGCGAATATTTATATAAAGGAACTTGATTAACATCCGGTCCGGCAGGAAGGAGTTGTGGATATATGGCACAATATCAATCACGGCGTGATTTTCTAAAACACAGTGGCCTGGCCCTTGCGGGTGCAATAGCGCTTTCGCAAGGCGCGATCGCTGTCAACACCGCCCCCAAGAAGGTTCGCATCGGCGTTGTAGGAGGCGGGTTCGGCACATCTTTTCAATGGCACGAACATCCGGACTGCGAGGTCCGGGCTGTAAGCGACCTTCGCGAGGACCGGCGCAAGCGACTCATGCAAGTCTATAACTGCTCTAAGGCCTACAACTCGCTCGAAGAGCTGGTGCTCGCCAAAGACATCGACGCGGTCGCAATATTCACCGACGGCCCGCTTCACGTTCAGCACACCGTAGAAGCAATGAAAAACGGCAAACACGTAATCTCCGCCGTGCCCGCCGCATGGGCAACTATCGAGCAGGCCGAACTGCTGCTGAACACGGTGAAAAAGTACGGCCTGACATACATGATGGCCGAGACCGGACATTACCAGCAATCCACAATCTCGGTCCGCAAATTCTACGAGCAGGGCAAGTTCGGCTCGCTATATTACTGCGAGGCCGAGTACCAGCACCCGGGGCTGGAGGTGCTCTATTTCCGCAACGGCAAGCGAACCTGGCGATACGGCCTGGCGCCGATGCACTACCCGACGCACTGCACAAGCCAACTTATCGGCGTCACCGGCGAGCGTCTCACCGAAGCGGTCTGTCACGGCTGGAGCGACGATAGCCAGATCCTTAAAGACAATGCGTACAACAATCCGTTCTGGAACGAATCGACAATGTTCAGAACCAACCGCGACAACGCTTTCCGGGTAAATATCTGGTGGAAAGGCGCTCATCGCGGCTGCGAGCGGGCGCAGTGGATCGGCGACAAAATGAGCTTCTACGCCCCCCATCCCAACGGCATCGGCCCGGTGATTGTCCGCTCGGCCGAGCGAATCGAAACCGACGATGCCGGGTTCGAGCGAAAGGCCCCGAAGTTCGAGCGCTACGAGCAGCCGCAGTGGTGGAAGACGGACATGCTGCCCGAACCGCTTCGTCATAACAGCGGGCACGAAGGCTCGCATACGTTCCTGACGCACGAATTCGTCGACGCCTTAATCCACGACCGGCGGCCGGCGGTGGACGTGTACGAATCTCTTGCGTATACCGTACCCGGTATTGTAGCGCATCAGTCGGCGCTGAAAAAAGGAGAACTGATGAAGATTCCTCAATACGATTGATCCTAATCAGTCGAAAAGAAGAACCAAAGAAATGCAACCATTATTTAATTTGGAGATGTCACTATGAAACGCTACATTCTGCTAATCGCCCTGCCGGCCATGTTCCTGATACCAACACTCGATGCTCAGGCCCGGCAGAAAGTCTTTCGCATTGGTATGATCGGGCTGGACACATCCCACGTGACGGCCTTTACCAAGGTCATCAACGATCCGGCGAAGAATTACGGCTGCAAAGTCGTCGTCGGTTATTCCGGCGGCTCACCCGACATACCTTCCTCGGCAGATCGCGTTGACAAATTCACCGAGCAGCTTCGCGACAAGTACGGCGTAGAAATCGTCGATTCGATCGAAGAGCTTTGCCGGAAAGTTGACGGAGTGCTGCTGGAAAGCGTCGACGGCAGGCCCCACCTCAAACAGGCCAAACCCGTAATCGCGGCAAAGAAACCTCTCTTCATAGACAAACCCATGGCGGGAAACCTGGCGGATGTGCTTGAGATATTCCGGCTCGCCGAGGAAAACAACGTCCCCTGCTGGTCGAGCTCATCCCTACGTTACTCGCCCGGCATCGTCGAAATGAAAAAGACCGACTCAGTCGGTGACATACTCGGTTGCGATGCGTTCAGCCCGTGCAGTCTCGAGGAGCACCATCCCGACCTGTACTGGTACGGCGTGCACGGCGTCGAGATATTGTTCGCCGTCATGGGCACCGGCTGTCAGTCCGTGCGCCGAGTCCAGACCCCAAACTACGAATTCGTCGTAGGCCTCTGGGAAGGCGGGCGCATCGGCACCTACAGGGGCCTGCGAAAAGGCAGGCACGATTACGGCGCGACAGTTTTCGGCACAAAGAGCATTATCCAGGCCGGCAAGTACGGCGGTTACGAACCACTCGTGGACGAAATTATCAAGTTCTTCAAAACCGGAAAGATCCCCGTACCGCAGGAAGAGACGATTGAGATATTCGCCTTTATGTCCGCCGCCGATGAATCCAAGGCAAAAGGCGGAGCCGAAGTTTTGATAGCAGAGACAATAGAAAAAGCCAGGAAAAAACAATAGATGATCCGGGTGGCAGCCTCAAGCGAAGCTTGGGGATGGATTTTCTCCGGTTCGGCCATCCCCAAAGCCTTCGGCTTTGAGGCTGCCACCCACCGTTTCGATATCAGAGATAATCGAAAAAGCAAATAAGCAAGGTAAATTCTAGAAGGAGAATCGATATGGTGACTTCGCGGCTAAGACTGATTCTTTTGCTTGTTGTTATGCCGTATTGCTCGTCTAATGCAATCGCCGAGAAGCTTTCAGTCAGTAACGATGCAATATCGGTCACGGTCGAAACGGATAACGGAACGATGTCGGTGACTGACAAACGAAGCGGACAGACATGGCGACAAAAAGCACTCGTCAAAGGTAAAGTGACAGACGCTTCGCAGGCAACAGATTCTATCGAGCTGATCTGGCGTCAGCCCGGATTGAACCTCGACATCCGGGCAAAACTTCGTCTGGTTGCGGACAAGCCGGAATTCACTGTAGAACTGTCGGCCGATGGCAGCCTGAAATCAGCGCTGAGTTTCCCGCATCCGTTCGTTACCGAAGCCGGGACGTATCTGGTTGTCCCGATGAACGAGGGAATCTCCTATCCGGTTGATGATGAGTCGATCAAAACAAGGTGGCTCGCCGCTTACGGCGGGCACGGCATCTGCATGGCATTCTGGGGCGCCACGGACGGACAACGAGGACAGATGACCATTATCGAAACGCCTGACGATGCCGTTATTCACATGCAACGTACAGACGGAAAATTGTGCATCGAGCCGAAATGGGAATCACAAAAAGGAAGCTTCGGCTACGATAGGAAGCTGCGCTACATTTTCTTCGACAAAGGCGGGCACGTCGCCATCTGCAAACGTTATCGCCGGCACGCAGAGCAGATAGGCAAGCTCAAGACGCTGGAAGAAAAGCGGCGTGAAAATCCGAACGTGGATTTGCTCATCGGGGCGGTAAATGTCTGGTGCTGGGAAAGAGACGCCCTTGCGATCGTCCGGGATATGAGGAATCTCGGCATCAACCGTATCCTCTGGAGCAACCGTAAGCCGCCGGAAGTTATAAAAGCGATGAATGAAATGGACGGTGTCCTGACAAGCCGTTACGACATCTACCAGGATTTGATGGATCCGCAGATCGTCAAAGACAAACTTCGCGGGCAGCATCCGGACTGGACCCAGGCCGGCTGGCCGGACGATCTTATGCTCGACCAGAAAGGCAACCGGCGTCAAGGCTGGCGAGTCAGAGGCAAAGACGGCCGGATGTATCCTTGCGGCGTGTTGTGCGACAGGCAGGCGATTAAGCACGCCGAACAGCGCGTGCCCGCCGAATTAAAGACGCATCCATACCGCTGCCGCTTCATCGATACGACAACCGCCTCGCCATGGCGCGAATGTTATCACCCGGAGCACCCGATGACACGCAGCGACAGCAGGCACTGGAAGATGGAGCTTCTGCGCTATATGTCGGAGAAGGCCGGGCTCGTCACAGGAAGCGAGACGGGACACGATGCCGCGGTCCCGTACGTGCACTACTTCGAGGGTATGCTGAGTCTCGGGCCATATCGAGTCCCGGATGCAGGGCGAAATATGAGAAAGATCTGGGACGAGGTCCCCGAGCGGGTGGCCAAGTTCCAGTTGGGGCACAAATACAGGCTGCCCCTCTGGGAGCTGGTCTATCACGATTGCGTCGTGGCGCAGTGGTACTGGGGCGACTACAATAACAAGCTGCCCGCGCTGTGGCAGAAACGCGACCTTTTCAATATCCTTTACGGCACGGCCCCGATGTTCATGTTCGACCGCCGGTTTTGGGAACAGAACAAAGACCGCTTCGCTCGAAGCTATAAGAATATCTGCGATGTCACCCGCGCCGTCGGCTACGCCGAGATGACCGACCACCGCTTCCTAACACCCGACAAAGATATCCAGCAAACAACGTTTGCCAACGGCGTCACCGTCACGGTCAACTTCGGCGAAAAACCTTACAGCTTACCCGACGGCAAAAAAATCGAGCCTATGAGCTATCTCGTTTCCGGAATAAACTAATCTGAAATAAGAGTCACCTTCGGCATCTTATAACAATAGGCCCAATATCGCGACTCGCTCCACAATGACTCAGCCGGAAACGGCTTGCCGGGAAACAATTCCCTGCTGTCGGGCACGTGCTCGATTTTGATTTCCAGGCGCTTTATACCCTCGGTCAGTTCGCGCGGAATGAGAAACTCCTCCTCGCGCCAGCGGCGATTGCTTGTGATGATGGTATGCTGCGTCTTGCCCAGTTCGCCTTCGGAGCGGGGGTAGCTGTAAACGCATGTGTTACTGCCTGCGGTGTACCACTGGCCCACGTATTGCCATTCGGCCCCGGCCCGGTCGGGTCTTACCCAAACCTTGGCCCGCTGGTTCGGGTAGAGGTAATCAAATTTTCGGCGCAGCATTACACCCAGATTGTTCGGGTCCAGGCGCATCTTGAATTGCGAGGTTCCCTTCATCGTTCGGACATAATCCTGCTCGGCGGGAAAGTGCATCCGGGCGCCGCGGCTGTCCGGGCCCCACTCGTATCGTGAGACCAGGGCGTAAGGCTCGCCGGCCGTGGGAGATTTGTATTCATGCTCGCGGGTTTCAATCTTCTCGTCACAACAATGGAAATGGTCGGTCAGGACCAGGCTCGGAGAATCTATCCCGTACCAGTATGCTACGCCGGAGTAATGTTCGGCCGACTCATTCGTTCCCCCGTGTTCGAGGCCGATGACCGCGCGGTTGCCGAACGGGAAAATATCCGCAATCAAAAAGCGATAGGCCGAATTAATAAGGTCTTTTTCATTCTTCGCATCCTTTTTTGCCGTCCCCACGGGATGGCCGGCGAAAGGCAGCGTCATATTTCGTCCGCCCCAATAATCGCCGCCACCGCCCCATTCTTCGGTTCCCGTGCCCCATGCCTGGGGCGTTCCGCTCTGGTCGAAGAAGAACCGCGGGTCACCCTCCAGCGTAGGCAGAAATCCATTCCGTGAGAAAATCCAGCTCATGCCGACGAAGTTGCCGCTCCAGGCGCCGCCGCCTTCGAGCTGGGAAGTATCGAGGAAAACCACGTCCCTGCCCAGCGCCGGCTCGGGATGGTCGCTGTATGTTGCGTGGAAATAGCCGGCGTGATTTATCGGATCGGTGAAAGCTACGGTGCGAATTTCCCACTTGATATTGTCGAGGCTTGTTCCATTACGCTGCTGGACTTCGATTTTCGCATGACGGAAGAAAGGCATCGGCCAGTAGCAGGATAAGTACACATATTTCTCGTCATAGCGAATGGCCAGGGGAAAGCCCTTGACCAGATACTCGCGATTGTTGTTATTGTAGAGATGGCCCGCTCCGAAAAACAAATCGATCGGGGCGTCGATCGATGAATGCCAGCGGTGTTCCCATGTCACACGCAGGCGGCACCGTCCGAACTCGTACGCATCCTTTCGCGGCACGGTAAACTTCAAAGCGCGAATCGTCGCCGGGGCATGCTCTAATTCGACCACGGTGGTCCACTGGTAAGGGCATAGCTGCAACTCGCCCGTGTGGATTTTGACGCCTTTGCCTGTTGGTGCTATATCAGTTCCCGCGCGATTTATCAAATCCAGCACATCACTTGCCGGCGGCGTTTTGTCCCACGATTCGAGCGGCCGGGACAGATGCTTCATTCCCGGGCTGAAGATGTGGTAGATGTAATAACCCGTGCCGTAAAAAGTTCGCGTGTAGGCAATGCGGAACGAATCTTCGAACGGCAGCGGCACCCACATCAAATCAGCGCCTTTGGTAGTCGACCAGGTCCAGGTCAGCGGGTTCGGAAACAGCTCTTCGGGAATAAAAGTGGTTGCCTTGAGCGTTTTCTTGGCATTGACGGGGTTGGCTGTGGCGGTTTCTTTGACGATGAAATCTTCGCCGTCCACCTCGTAATGCCAGGGACTGCCGTGCCAATGGTTGGTACGTTTGAAGTAGAGGACGCCGGGGCCTTCGACGTCGAGCGCAACGTTAAACTCGTCGGACTGCTGATAGAGATAGTGGCTGGCATCGGCGCTTCGGTTATTGCCTTCGCGGTCGTAGGTGCTTCGCATGTAGGCGCGGACTCCGATCCGGTGGCAGGCCAGCTTGTCCCACATACGGTAGGCGTCCAATCCGACCGGAACTATTGGCGACTCATCAGATTGCACAAACGCATTGGAATCGCTGCACCAGCATATTTGCTGCATACAGCATAAAACAAGAATTACCGCCACCAATATAAGTCGCGATGTCCTTATCTGCATATTCATATTTTCCCGTCAATCGTCGTAGTTGAGATCGCCTCCTTTGATTCGCCGCAAATTTTTGAAACGCTTCGGCGGTTTGAACTTGGGCACCTGGGCAAAGGTTTTGTCGTAGATTGCTTTAAGGTGCTCGACGACATCCGGGTGTTGTTTGCTTAGATCATGCTGCTCGGCGGGATCGGCTTCGATATCGAAGAGCATCATATTTTTCGGCCCGTCGCCGCCGATTACTCCGGGATAGTCGCTCGGCCGGGCCTGCTCGTACGGGGCAAGAATTGTCACGCCGTCAGGGCCTCGCGGGTCCACCCAGTCATCGCCACGATTCGGCGCCGGTGCGGGCGGGCGCACGTGAAGTCTCCATTTCCCGCTCCTGACGGTCATCAAATTCGTACCATGCATCGCGAACAATGCCTCGTGCGGACTTTCAGCCCCGGCGTCGGTCAAGAGCGGCCAGATATTTCTGCCGTCAATAACGCGGTCTGACGGAATACCAACGCCTGCGGCTTTGAGGATGGTCGGCAAAATGTCGATGGTACCGGCAGGCGAATTGTTGACCACGCCGGCGGGAATCTTCCCGGGCCAGCGCGCAATCATCGGTACGCGAAGGCCGCCCTCCCACGTCCTGGCTTTCATGCCGCGAAGCCCCCCGGTGCTGCCGCCGTACCACGGGCCGTTGTCCGAAGTGAAGATTACCAGCGTATCGTCATCAAGCCCCAATTGTTTGAGTTTATCGAAAACCCGGCCAACCGAGAAGTCCAGCTCGCGAATGACATCGGCGTAGAGATCGTCGGGCGTCTGGGGCGTGTAAAAATCCTCGGACGCCGCCAAGGGTTTGTGCGGCATCGCGTGCGGCAGATATAAAAAGAAGGGATGCCCGGCTTTGGCGCTGCGCTCGATGAAATCCAGAGCCCTGTCGGTGTAGCGTTTGGTCAGCGTCGCCTGGACAACGGGAAATTCGACGACTTTTTCGTTCTCGACAAGCTGGACAGGGCGCATATCGTTCGAGTAGAGGATGCCGTAGTACTCATCGAAGCCCTGCCGGCGCGGCAGAAATTTCATCGTGTGACCAAGGTGCCACTTACCGATACAAATGCTGGCGTAACCGGCTTCTTTGAGCGCCTCGGCAATCGTAATCTCAGAGTGAGGCAGGCCCACTTCGTTCATACCCGAATCGGGCGAGGGATTGTACACGACGCCGTTCCTAAAGGGATAACGCCCGGTCAGAATCGTCGCCCTCGACGGGGCGCAATAAGGCGTGGGCACATAGAACCTCGTTAGTTTTGCGCCCTGGGCCGCCATGCGTTCGAGATTCGGCGTCTCGACGGGCGTTTCTTTCAGACCGAAACCACGGATGTCACCGTATCCGAGGTCGTCGGCGAAAATCAGAACGAAGTTCGGCTTCTTTGGAGCAATCCCCCTGCTCTTACGGCTGGGCAACATCGACGCTGCAATGCCGCCGGCCATCAATCCCAAAAAATCACGTCGACTCAAGTTTCTGTTCATAATAATATTCCTTCAATATCGAATCGAGAAAGTTAAAGCAGAAATATTTTACCGCTTGTTCTGCCATTCGTAAATCGACACCACCTTCGGTGTTGGCTTCGGGGCATCGCCCAGCGGAAGGGCCTTGTTGTCTTTTAAGATAACGTCACTGACCTTGCCGGCTAACACCCGGCCGGAGCCGCCGTATAATTTGTTGCCGATTATCTCAAGGCCGATACAATCGGGCGTGCCGAGCAAAACCATCGGTGATTTTTTATCCCTGAGGACAAAAACGTTATCCTTAATAATGTGGTCGAAGCTGGCGGTTTTGGCCGATACGCCCGGGCCGGTATCCGCGATGAAACGGTTATGGAGAATCAGCCAGTTCTCGTTCATGCCGCCCATCCAGAGTCCCGCTCTTTCCGAGCTTACGTCGCAGTTATAAACTACATTTCTCGGGCCGTTCGGGCCGTGCGCGGTATCGTGCGGCGGCGAGCCCCACATCCCGTAGCCGTAGCCGCCATGGCCCCGGACGGACTCGATTACGCACTGCTCGATAAGGTTTTCATTCGTCCAGCCCGAATGCCACTGGCCGTCGCTCTCGTGGAAAACACTTTTACGAATGACACAGCCGCTCGCGGCCCATTGAAACAGAGGCGCATGCCGCATTTTGAACGTCTCGACGTTCTCTATCAGGCAATCCCAGCACCGGTCCCATCCGGTGTAGGCCGTACCGCCGCCGCCCTTGAACCAGGCGTCGTCGAACACACAGTCGCGGATTTCGCACCACTTGGCCATCGAGCCGTACACGGGATACCGGCCGCACCTTTTCACGGTCACGCCCTTCGCCCAGCAATTCCATCCGTGATAAAAAATCACGCTGCTGATCCAAAGATTTTCCGTCTGTTCTATGTAGAGAGATTCGATTCCGCAGCGCCGAACCGGCATAACTTTCTGCACGTAAGAGCCGTCAATTACGGGAAACTCGATCCGCAGAGGCTGTTCGATCCCAACAGTATTAGCCCTGATGTCACTGATGACGACTTCGTAGAAACGATATGTGCCCCACTTGCAGGCGTTTTTCGTGAGCTTTTTCCAGCGTTCGGTTGCAGGCCCGTCGATAAGAATACAATCACCGGCTTTAAGTCCATCGGTGCTTTGAAGTTCCAGCGTCATATCGCCGCGCTTGCCGTCCTTTACCAGTTTCAGCTTTCTGCCGACCGCCCCGGTGCCGGCGAAAGTAACAGCCGCCCTGATGTCCGCGACCGGCCGGGTATCCTTGAAAGCAGAATCAAGAACAATGGGAATTTCCGCCGTAAGTTTTTTTCCATTTTTGTATTCAGCAATACCTTTCAATGTGTGCCTGCCATCCGGCAGCCTTCTGACGGCATTACGGCCGGATACGGCAAAGGCGAAGGTGTTTCCCGAATGCTGGCCCCGGTTCCACGTACCAATAACCGTATCGTCGATGCTCATGGTCATTTTAGTCAAGCCGGCGGGCCTGCAGTGCATTTCAAGCCGTGTATTCCTGCCCACCCGGCCGCCCGCAGACGGATTGTAGAAAGCCACGCCGGTCTCTGGAATCGAATAACGGAAAATCAAACGGCTCTTTTGACGACCTTTGCCCCTGATAACCACATTGTCGTGACGTACCGTCAGCGGGCGATCCAGATAATAGATACCCTCACCCAGCAGTACCGCTCCGCCACCCATTTTGCCTGCGGCCTCGCAGGCTTTCGCAAGAGCTTCGGAATCGTCGGCATCATCGTCCGCCCTGGCGCCGAATTGCTCGATTGTCGTAACGACTTTTACTTCGGGAATCCCCCCCTGGACTCCACATTTTGTCCAGTTGGGATATACAATTCCATCCGGACCAACTACATCGGCAGGAGTCAGTCGGGTCTTTTCGTCCGGTTTGATTTTGTACTGACTTTCCCACGGAGGCGCGTTCGCAGCCCGGGCGGTGGATTTTCCATCGGCCGCGAGGGCAAACGTTACTGAAGGCACAAAAAGAATAACCGAACCTGCCAAAGACGCCAACGGTGCCGTGATTGTGAATCTGCTTAATCGCATCGCCAAATTCTCCACTGATGAGTTTAAAGCCGTTATATTCAGACCTTCCTCATAGCAGAATTGGAATGATAAATCAAGCTTGAAAAAGCAGATCTGGAAAATCTATTTGTAGGGGCAGGCCCGTGTGCCTGCCCAGGGCAACCACATAGGGTTGCCCCTACAACCCTAATCCATAAATCTTTTCAGGATCGCCGCGGTGTGCATAGCAATGAGCATCAGATAGTCCAGATCGCTGAGACTGTAGTGTTCATGGACCATTGCGTTGTCGACATAGAGGACGCCGAAGCAGCCGTTCGGACGCATGATAGACGCCACCATTGCCGAGCGTATTCTTTCCTTGGCCTCCATTTGAGCGGAGACTCTCGGCAGCACACAGAACTGTCCCTTCTCAACAGCCTGCGTTATTTTCTCGCTGAGCTGTAATTCGTTGAGCTGGACGGGCGAGCCGTCTCTTCTTTTGCCTGCGTGACAGATCATCGGGCCGGTGGGCTGCTTTCTCAAAGCGGACCAGACATGATACGCGTTGAACTGCTCCATTATGACATCCAACAAGGTCAGCAACAGCCCATCGAGGTCCTCGGCATCGAATATTGTTTGGCTCGCTTTTGAAAAATCAGTCAACCTTCTTGCAGCGAGTCTCATGGCCGGCGCGTGCTGGGCATCGGGCCTTCTTACAACCGTTTCGTGCTTGGGTGTCGCCAGTGCGGCCTCGAGCTGAAGCGTATCCTCCGCCCCTACCGGGTCCCCGCCGGCTTCTGCGCCGGGGAGATCTGTTTCCAGCATGAACTCGATTACGAAATCGGTGATACGAAGAGAATCGCCGTGTTTGACTTCGGCTTTGTCAACCGGCTTGTCGTTCAGGTACGTTTTATTCGAGGAGCCGAGATCTTCAATTATCCATTTTCCATCATCTGTGCTGTGTACTACGGCATGTTTTCTTGAGACCGCTTTATCAGGCAAAAATACATGGCTGTTAGCCCCTCTGCCGATGGATATGGGCCCCTGCATAAATTGGAATTCCCTGGTATTGCCGTCTCTTTGTTTTAGAACAATGCGCATAGTTTTTCTCCGTCATCTCGTATTGCGTATATCGTATTACGTATGTCGTATTAAGATACTCTTATTACGCAATACGCACTACACACGACGCGCCACGAATTTTAACTCCTGATCGCTTGTCCAAACATTATACAGAATTTTTCATAATTTGTCAAGTGAATCGTTATAGGACGCTTTCTTTATGGGTTAAAAATGACCATAGTAGGGCCTGACCGCCGAAAAATGGGGCTTAGCACGGCAAGAAAGAAATATCAAATATTTGAAAACAAAAATGAATTTGCAAAAATTGAAGCATAAAATTAAGCAAGAGCACCCGCTTTGCCGGAACCAGATCATCCTTGACGAACTCGTTTATTTTGATTTTTGATGTTTCAGTTTTGGTATACCTTCATGACGGTAATGATCCAGGATGACGGCGGCTACGATGACGCAGCCGGTGATAAGGCGCTTGGTCGATTCCTGCGCCCCGATCTGTGCCAGCCCGGTCCCCAGTACG